>SXGU01503841.1_pt1 | contig 24911 bp, 22 predicted proteins | sample 3174531 | NCBI WGS metagenome assembly SXGU01 (sample SAMN11356863, study PRJNA531348) | freshwater metagenome | isolation source: freshwater sample F1-140 | place: China: Fuxian Lake, Yuxi | collected 2017-12-25
ACTGGGGTAAAAATCACGAAATGTCATCGACCAGACAAGATAAACCGCTTGAACACCAATGAGGACTGGGGTAACGCGATTTGACCACCGCCACCGACGCCTGAAAATCCTGGCGCACGCCGAACGCGCAAGAACCTCACCAAGTCAAACGAAGCCTGGTCTAAGGGCCGTGGGTGATGTATGCTGTTACGACTTGATTCGGAAGCACTTGGGCTCCTGGCGAAAAATGAACTCCTTCATGTCACCTGTTCGCTGCTACGACTTATTTTGCGGAGGAGGGGGGAGCTCGCGGGGGGCAGTCCTCGCCGGAGCAGAAGTGGTCGGTGGGCTCGACCACTGGGACTTGGCGGCCGACACCTTCCGGCTCAACTTCCCCGACGCCGACGTAATTAACGATAAGGCCAAGACGCCGGATCCGACGGATATCAAGGCCCGCGTCGGGAGGATCGACCTTCTTCTCGCGTCGCCCGAATGCACCAGCCACAGCGTCGCCAAAGGGAAGGCACCCCGCTGCGAGGTGAGCCGGGAGACTGCCTTTCAGGTGACCCGGTTCGCCCAGGTGTTCGAGCCCCGCTGGATCGTTGTCGAGAACGTGGCCCGAATGCGGACGTGGCCCCGCTTCACCGAGTGGAAGCGGGGCCTGGAAGACCTCGGGTATCGAACCCATGTCTGCGTACTCGACTCACAGGACTACCAGACCCCACAGGCCCGCAAGAGGCTGTTCGTATTATGTGACCGGGACGCGATACCAGTGCCGCCACCAAAGGCCCGCGGGCCGAAGCCCCAAATCGAGTGCGTCCTCGGTCGGGGCCACCCACGCGGGAAGCCGTGGGCTTTTCGAACCATCAGTCCCGGTGTCCAGGCTGATGCGACTCTGCAAAGAGCCGAGCGGGCCATCGAGGCATTCGGCAAGCAGTCGGAGTTCATCATCGTTTACTACGGCAGTGACGGAGCCGGCGGGTATCAGTCAATCTCCCGCCCCCTCCGTACTGTCACGACTTTAGACCGCTTTGCCTACGTCCGGCCGACCAAAGGGGGCCACGAGATGCGGATGCTCCAGCCACCAGAATTGGCGGCGGCGATGGGGTTTCCTCGGTCCCACCAGTGGCCGGATGTCAGTCGGCGGGACAGGATAAAGCTCATAGGTAACGCCGTCTGCCCACCAGTGATGTGTGCCATCATCCGACATCTGACGAAGACCCCTTCAGCCCACCCGGCTCAACTAAAGGGACTGTCCGATGGCAAAGGGGAACATCCGCATCGCCTCATCAGAGGGGTCGTCCAATAGGCGAAATGCCTCGTCCATCAACCCGTCATACCGTTCTGCTTCCTCCATCGAGAAGATCCGCCGCCCACCCCACTCCTCGTATTCTGAGAAGCGGGTGTCGGGGTGGAACCCCCGCCCGATTCGGTTGCAACACCACGCGATGAACTCGCGGGCCACGACATCGGTGGTCAGTCTGGTGAGCTGGAAGTCATGTGGGGCAGACATTATCACCTCACCGAAACTTGTGAAAAGACATCTTCCCCCGGAGATCATAGCCGAACGTTCATCGAGGTTGAAGGTGAGCAGACGCGGTCACAACTCCAACCGCTCTGCCGTCAGCCGATCGACCCCGACATGATGTTGACGGCCATGTCCCCGAAGTAGCCGAGCGATCGATCGTCCGGTCGCCCCACCAGAGCAACTCTGTCCAGGAAGCGGTTCCCTTCCTCACAGCTGGTTTCAGGTAGGAGACAACAGGCGTGGCATGCGGCCCGGTTCAGCGAGTCGATGCCCTGGCCGTGGCTCTCGACGCAGAGTGGGTCCGATGAGCACCACAGGCTGTCCTCCAGAGCCCCGACGAGTAGGGGTTCAAACCGGCCCGGCTTCCCCTGCTGGACCAGTCCGCCCATCGTGCCCTCGCTGTCGCCGGCCGCAGTATAAATCAGCACCCCCGACATGCGGATGGCCGGGTCTTCCGAACAGTACAGTCGCTCGCGGAGAGACGAACTGCCGTAGCCGCATTCAAAGCTCAGTCGGCGGGTCAGGACGTGGGCCAGGGTGTGCAGCAGGAAGAAGCGGGTCGGCAACACACGCCGAGTGCGGCCCAAGCGGTCGTAGAGACGGTTCAGGTTCTTGACGATCTCATCGTACCGGTGGCCGACCTCGTCGTTGGCGAGCCACTTCTCGACGGCCTGTTCGTTGAGAGTGAAGAAGATGCCCTCGCCGAACACTCGCACGCCTGGCAGCCACCGCTGCCTCTGGAGGCTGAGCTGAAGCTGGTCGGCCCGGTCGAACTCGCGGTACGGCGGCGGGCTGATCCGCGAGAACCCGGTCAGCACTCGCGTCTCGGCCAACTTCTCGACCAGCACGACCTTGTCGAACAGGCTGCGGACGATGGTCTCGTAGTCGCCCATGTCCGGCCGGCAGGTGACGAACTCCTCGTCCTGCTTCGTGTGGCTTTCGAGCAACGCCTTGTACTCCGAGTACCGGTACTGCTCTTCCGTCTCCGACTCGTCCGACACGCCGACACCAGTCCGCTTCTGGTTGACGACATCACGGAGGCGTCCGAGGTCGAGCCGTTTGAACTCTGCGAACAGCTTTAGCCGCATCTCGTCCGGCTCGCCACCCTCGACCACGCCGGACATCAACACCCCCCAGTTGTGGGCGTCGTCAACGATCTTGCGGATCGGGTCAGTGAACGGCGGGATCAGGATCGAGCTGGCGATCTTGGCGAAGTGCAGGTTGGTCGCCCCGCGTTGCAGCATCCGGGGCTGGTTAGTTGAGGTACACGTCTGCGTGCCGTGTGGCCCCAGCCAGGGGCGGCACCCGGCACAGGCATACCCCTTGAGCGAGTCCGGCCCGGCCGACCCCATCATAGACCGCGGCTTGGCATCACACGCCTCGCACTTGACGAGCAGCCCCATCAGCCCCGCCTTGCCGGTGTAGTTGAACCGCAGCAGCGGGGCCGTGCACACCTTAACCTGATCGAGTGGAACGTCCTTTTTGTCATCGCTCTTGCTATGTGCCCACAACTCCCATGGGAAGTCATCGACGTGCCCCTGGTCGCAGGACACCACGAACCGCATGGGGATCATCCGCCACCGCCGGTTCTCCGGCAGGGAGGCACACGGCCCCCGCGAGGGCTTCACCGGCGTCTTGCCGCCCTTGTCCGAGAACCGCGAGCCGAGGGTGCTGTCGCACCGCGGCGGCTTCACGTCGTTCCACGCCGCCTTCTTCATCGCCCGGCACCACGGGCAGAAGTGCCAGAGCGGGAAGCGGACGCAGGGGAGCGGTGCCCCCTTCTGGCCCTTCTCCGGGGCCGGCGGGGCGGCCCGGAAGTATTCCACGCCGAGCCGCTTGGCCAGCCGGTCGTCCCGTATCTCGCAGGCCGGCTCGGCCGGCCATACGTCCAGCCCGGCTGGCATCAACGTCTCTTTCGGGAAGTCGATCAGGGAACCGACCCCGAACGGGGCGACGGCCTGCGACCGGCGGACCGACTTGCGTGCCATCGGCGTGGTCCCTTCAGTTCGGGTCGGGGTAACTGGCGATCACCTGGGCCACGCACTCCACGTCCACGTTCCGCATCGAGGTCGGCGTGGACCAAGCACTGTCGTCCCAGTCGGCCAGCGGCTCCGACCCGGCGGGGTACATGAGGGGGCGTTGTTCCGGCTTGCCGAACCCGCCCCACTCGGACGGCTTTACGGCCGCCCAGTGCTTCAGCAACTTCTGGAGTTCCAGCCGCAGGGCCTCGCCGTGGTCGCGATCCGTTCGGTCGCATCGGTCCTTCAACTGCCGTATCAGGTCCGCGAACACCTTCGCCTTCGGGTCGATGTGGTCCGGCGTGTCTAACCCGCCCAAGTGCCGAGCGGCGATAACCAGCACCGCGTGCAGGGCTCGCTCTAACACAGGCAGCGAAAAAGGGGTCACGCTGGTTGGTTCGACATGCTTGTAGAACGCCGCGTGGTAGCCGCGGAAGTGCTCGTAGTGCGAGCGGTCCCGCGGCTTGCCGGGGTTGTACATGCTCACCACCAATCCGGGGGCTTTGTCCGACCGACCCACGCGGCTGCTGGCCTGGATGTACTCCGACGTGGTTTTCGGCTGACCAACAACGTACATCAGGCCGAGCCGGTCCACGTCCACTCCGACCGAGATCATGTTGGTGGCGAGAAGGGTGTCCATCGGCCGATCACCATCCTCAGAGGCTCGCGGGTAGGCGACGTTCAGACGCTCCAGGATTTGCGGAATCTCGTCCGCCGATAGCCGACTCGTCAACTCGACGGGGGAGCCGAGCTTGCGGCAAAGTTCTTTGGGAATCTTGTCACGGCTGGCGATGGCCCACATGTGCTCGGGGATGTCGGCTTCGATCAGGGAGGCCGCGTGACCGAGTTCACGCAAGCTGTTGAAATATTGCAGGGCGGTCCAGTACGGGTCGCGGACATCTTCGCCGGCACCGTCCCGCAGTTTGATGGTGCGGCACCCCTGGAACAGGGCACTTAACGCCCGCACCTGGGCGGTCACGAACGACGAGGCCCCGGTTGCGAAAACGCCGGCGTACACCCGCCCGGCCGCCGCGGTGTTCTCGGCCGCGAAGAACGAGTCGGAGATGTCCGTGCCCTGCGGCGGGAACTGGAACGTCGGCCGGTCGTACAGGGCCCGGCACTGCTGCTCCGCCCGGCGGATCGTCGCGGTCGAAGCCACGACCTTCGGCGGCCGCCCCTTCCGCGAACAGAGCAGGTCGATCACCCCCTCGTACAGCCCCACGACCGAGCCGAGTGGGCCGGAGATCAGGTGCAGTTCGTCCTGGATGATGAGGTCGGGCGGGTTGTGGTCCCGGCCAACACCGAAGATGTTCCCGGCCTTCTCACGCCACGCGAGCATGGCGAACTTGTCCACGGTGCCGATCAGCAGGGTCGGCGGGCGGTCGTAAATGTCCTCGTCGATCACCACGACCGGCAGCTTGGTTTCCCGCGTGGCGAACGCACACCGGTCCCTGGCGGGGCAGACGAAGATCACCGTCTTTGGGGTGCCGTTCGTCACATAACCCAGGTTCCGTCCGCGGTTGCCGCGGTTGTCCATCTCCGTGCCGCACCAGGGGCACTTGAGCACCTGGAACGGGTTCTCGGCCATCCGGTCGTTCGAGGCCAGTTGGTTCACGGCCTTGACCGCGTCGGCCCGGTTGTTCGGGGTCAGTGATTCGCCCACCCACAGGCCGATGGCGATGGGCTCCTCACCGAGCCGTGCCGCGTCCTCCCGGCGGATCAACTCGCACGCACAGATCATCGAGCAGGCCCGCTGGAACTGCTGGGCCGTCAGCAGCCGCAGGGTATACCGCATGAGCACGGTGCAGCCGGCGTCGTCCGGGTCGCGGAGACGGCGGTAGAAGATGTCACACGCCGACAGCCCCAGGTAGGCTTCTGTTTTGCCACCCCCGGTGGGGAACCAGATCAAGTCCACGAGCTTGCGGTCATCGTGATCCCTGCCGCTGGGCTCGCGGACCAGAGACCGGAGGTTCATGAGGATGAACGCGAGTTGGAACGCCCGCCACCGACCTTTCGCTGCTGCGTCCGGCTCGTAACTCGCTGGGAAGTCGGTCCAGCCTTCGTCTACTCCGCGGCGTGGCCGCCGCGAGTGAGACTGCTGCATGAGGATCGCCCGGTTCGCCAACAGAAAGGCGTCTCGGAGGAGCCGGTCGGTCTTGAGCAGCCCGATGCCGGCCCGCATCCGCTCCAGGCAGGTCCGGCACTCCTTCAGGTTGTCCGTAGCCGCACCCCGGATGCGGTCGGGCAGTGCCGGCAACTCCGCCGCACGCTCCTTGATCCACGCCTCGTAGTCGCGGGGCAGGTTCTCCAACGCCGCGAGGATCTGGTCCACCTTCACCTTCCCGTCCGCCCCGGACAGGAAGTACATGCTCAGTTCGTCGTCGCCGGCGGTTCGCGGCTCGACCGGGGCTACCTTGAATGCGGGGATGACGGACGTGGCTACCCAGTCGGTGCGGTCGTCCCGTTCCGCCCCCCAGTCCGCGGCACACCCGTGCCCGGCCGCGTAGGCCCGACGGTTCCGGTACAGGAGTTCGAGCCGGGCCTCCTCCGGGTCGCGGAGGGACCGCGAGACCGTGCGGTACTCGCGGAAGGCGAACCCGCCGTCGGGGTCGCGGACATCGAACCCGACCTGGAAGAAGCAGTCCGCCCCCGACCGGAGGGCGTCCGGCGGCGACTCTTTGGTGTTGAGGACGGTGACGGTCACCAGCCAAGTGCCGTCGGCCCGCCGGTGGTAGAGCCAGCGGACTTTGAGGTTCTCTACGACCTCGACTTCGCCCATACCGCTGGCTTGGCCGGGATCGACGGTCAGCGGTACGGGCTTCAGCGGCAGTGCGATCCGGTGCCACTCCCTGAGTTTCAGTTTCGGGTCGGCTGCGGGCTTGGACTCGTAAACGGACGCCCGCGGCCGAATGACCAGTCCCGCGGTCCCCACCTCTGCGATGAACGTCACCCCGATGGCCGATGGGAAGAACTCGTTCGCCAGCCGGACGGTCTCGTCGTAGGCGTCGCCCAGCTTATCGTCCGCCCCGCCCCCTTTCCCCGACTCGCCTATGTCCGACTGATTTTCGGGGGCGTTCTCTGGGGTCGCCCCAGCGGTCGTCGGCTCGCCGGCCGTGTCGGCTGAATCGTCGGACTCGTCCTGGATTTGGCGGGCAGGGAACAGAATCCCGGCACAGTATCGCTGGACCGGTGATTCCACGAGTACATCGGCGAGCGGCGGATCGCTGCCCAGCCCGTCGAACGGTCCTTCGGGGCCGATCAGTTCCCGGCGTAGTGCAGCGATCAACTCGTCGCGGAAGGCTACCCGCTGGTCGCGGAGGTCAGGGGTCGTAGTCATGTGTCCCTCGGCTAATTCCGCCCTCACGACAGGGCCGCTTGCAGGGATCGACGCAGACAGGCTTCGTAAGACGGGCGGAGCGAGTTCGGCACGAGGACGCACAGCCCGGCCCTGGCCCGCGACATACCCACATAGATTACGGACCGCCACCAGTCGCCATCCAAGTGCTCCACGTCCGCGAGGACGATGTAGTCGTTCTCCAGCCCCTTGAACGAGGAGACGGTCGAGAAGGTGGTGGACCCGTGAGCCCCGGTGACTATGTCGTACACGTTCTGTTCGGTGACCGGCTCCAGCACCGGATCGGAAACCTTCGGCAGGCACGAGTTCGCGAGTGACCGAGGCGTCAGGACGGTCACCCGCCCCGCCTTCACGCCGTCCTGGTAGAGCCGGTACAGCAAGTTCTTGAGCCGCTTCGGCTGGTCGACTGGGGCGTCGTACCAGATGTACTCGACCGGCAAGCCGGGGGTAACGCCGACCGAAGGGACTTTCGGCACGGCGAGCATCGTCGTTTCCTGGGCGATCTCCTTCGAGTTTCGACGGTTGAGGGGCAGCACCATCGAGTGCCCCAGTCGCAACAGGTCGGCGAACGCCTCCGCCTCGTATTTGCCGTACACCGCCCCCTGGTTGTTCACGTCGCAGAACACCCGCCAGCGACCGCCTTCAATGCCACCCGCGAGCAGCCCGTCAAGCACCGCGAGCAGGGGCCGGCTCAGAAAGTCCTGGCCCTCGTCCACGACGATAGTTTCATACCGCTCGCTCTCGCCTTCCATCACCGCCAGCCCGGCGTATTCGGGGTACAGCACACCATACACCACCTCGTCCGGCTGACCCTCCCGCCGCTTGGCGAACTCAGGGCCGAACGTCTTGGAGTTCTTGATGAGCTGATTGAGCAGGGCATAGACCGTCCAGACTTCCACCTTGTCCTCGGCCGCTCGCTCGCGGACCACCCGGTCGAGGTAGGCTGCGAGCAGACGGTTGTAGCACAGGAACAAGGTCTTCCCCGTTGAACCCTGAGCCTCGCGGATCGCACACTCGACGGCGAGCAGGGTTTTGCCCGTCCCGGCCCCACCCTGGACGACCAACCTGGGGAAGACCGGGGAGGCGTAGGCGTCGAGGACGTGGTACTGCTCACGGGTGAGCTCCAGGAGCCGCCCCGTCACCTCATCCATCCTGGCTCCGAGTGGCGGAATCCGGTCGAAGTCTCCCCGCAGGAAATCGGCCAACTCCTGGATGTCCTTCTCGGTCGGGGCGAACCGCAGGGTCGGATCCTGCTGCCGGCTGTACGCGGCCACACGGCCCACGAACGCCGTGAACGCGGCCGTGCGGTCGCGGAGGTCGTAAGTAATCGCGGGGTCGCCCTCCGTCCCGTAGTCGTCGAACTCGATGTCGGGGAATAGGACGCCGTAGCCGAACAGCAGGCGGCCGAGTCGGTGATCCTTCCCGAACTTGGCCTTCAGGTCCCGCTCCAGGCTGAACATGGCCCCGCTGGCCTGCTGGTACGGGCTCTCGTACTTCCGTTCCGTGACGCCCCAACGGTTGGTGAACTCCCAGGCTCCGTCCCGCCGGGTGATTCGGCCGCCCTTGACCTCCAGCACGAACACGCCCTTGCGGGTCAGCAGGAGGAAGTCCACCTCGCCCCGCCGCTTCGCGTCGTGCCGGGCCAAAGCCAGGGAGTGCAGACACACCCAGTCGTCCGTGCCTAGTGCATTCTGGATGACCGCGAACATCTTCCGCTCGGCCGCACTCTGCACGGTCGGGTGGATGAGCGGTGGGATCATGCGGGCCACTATGATTCCTCCACGAGCCGGTTGGCGGCCGAGGCCCTGACCCGGACCGGCGTGTCGTCGATCTCAGTGACGCGGACCAGGACGATGCCCTCGCCGAGGTCCACCGCACCGCCGGCGTGGTCGGCGGCCTTCAGGCCCGCGACGGCCCGCTCGATCACCCGCTTGGCGAGTTGGTGGGACGCCTTGAGGTGGGCACCTCGCACCCGGCTGATCGCCTGCCGGCAGCCGTCGAGGGCGTCCCGCAGGTCGGCGTCCTGGGTCACCGCTAGGATCGCCCCGACCTCCCGATCCACGTTGGCGGGCGAGATCATGTTCTCGTCTACGAACCAGTTCTCGATGGCCGCGAGGCTGAGCGGGCAGCCGTGTTCGCGGAGCCGCCGCCAGACGACCTCTACCGTGCAGTCACTCTCCCGCCGGTACTTGAGTAGGACTCTTCGCCACAGTCCGGCCCGTTCCCGTTCCCCCATTGCCAGTAGCTGATCCGCCACCTGCCGAATGACATCCCGGCCCGAACCGCGGAGAAACAGGAGCACGTCGCCGCGACGGAGCCGACGGGCTGGGACCACCTGGAGTTCAGCGTCCTCACCGTCCGCTGCCTCCCCCATTAGGTGGGTGGCGATCTTCGCTTGGTAATCGTCGGCGAGGAAGGCGTAACCGCCGTCGAAGGTGAAGAGCCGGGCATCGACCGCCTCCTCCCCGTGTGACGGGGTCGCCATCGAGGTTAGCAACTTGCGGCGTTCGGCCATCACATACGTCTCGACAGCATCCGGCGTTTCCGCCGCTGGCGTCGCGTCCTCCACGCCGACTGGATCGCCGTTGAGCGGGTCGGGCCACTTGCCGACGCCGGGGAAGAGTCGCCCGCGGGCAGTTCGGACCCGGCGAGCCGCCGAACCTTCCCGGACACGCCGGACGAACGACCGCTGCCAGGCAGCTTCTGGACCGTATAGGAGCAGGAATAGTGGTGAGGCGAACGGCGGCCGCAGCAAGCGGGTCATCGTGCCGCGTCCGAACCAACCCGCCACCGTATATCCTAACTCGCGGTCCCCGCTCGACGGGCTGAGGACTGTGTCGAGTGCGGTGGCCGGCACTTCGTCTGCCCCGTCGAGCAGGTCCGTGTCGCCGCACACCACCACGAGGTCGGGGTGGGTGGCCCGGAGGGCATCCAGGGCTTTCTTTTTCGGGTTCTCATGTTGAAGAACGGAGAACAGTGCTCGGAGTCGCCCCTCGGCATCAGCAACCGCGTCCTGCTCCTCACCTGAGAGATAAACACACGCTGTGCGGCAGATGGAGAGGGCATCCAGTTTGGCCGACAAGTCGGCACGGAGCCGGGAGTGGGACGCGAGGTGGAACGGGCACCGCAGAAGCCGTGTCAGCACCGCGAACGACCGGCCCAAGGCGTCGCCAAGCTCCTGCGGCACGTCTTCCCCCCTGGCTTCGGTCAGTTGCTTGAGGGCGGTGACCGTGCGGAAGGCCTCGTCCACTTCGGAGCAGGAGACTGACACGATCTCGACGCCAGCAGATACCGCCCGGACGACTTCCCGCTCGTAAGCCCGAACCGGGTCGGCGTTCGGGGATTCGGGTGCCGGTTCGACGTACACGGATTCAAAGTCGGTGCGGTCCCACTCCCACACCAGCGAATCCGCGTCGTCTCCGAGCACGCTGTCGGCGTCGGCCTGAGCCACCGCCACCAGTACGCGAACACCCAGCCCTTGAATCCGCGACAAGGAGGCCAGCCGGCCGGCGTTGTGGCCGCTGGCATCGACGACGACCAGGGCGACCCGGCTGCCTTCGTCCTCGACGTACTCGCACGCCCGGTCCAGGTCGGGTACGACCAGCACCGTCGGCCGGATGCTGCCGAACTGCCCGGACCACGGGCAGACATCCCCCGCCGTCGTCAGGTTGCCCATCGGGAGGGTGTCGCACAACGGCTGCTCGAACAGCGACACCGATTCGGCGTGCCGGCGGGCTTGACCCACCGGGGTCACCACGACGATCTGGGGCACGTTTGAAGGTACGGCGACCGGCTCGGCGGCGAGGAAGAGGAAGTCGAGTGCCCCGAGCGGCTCGGCCCGCATGTCGGCGACGGCTAGCCGGCCCCGTACTGAGCGACCGGCGTCGGCGGGCACCAAGCGGCTGAGTTGCTCGATCGGCAGCCACTGGATGGAGCGGAGCGTCTCCCCTCGTTCCTTGCGGGTCTTCCCGACGCCGAACACCAGTTTGCCGTCGATCGTCTGGCACCCCTCGAACGTGTACGCCCCACCCCTCCCGTCCACCAGCACCTTCTGGCCGACCTCGAACGACGCGGCCGTCCCCTGGCAACCGCGGGCCGCGAACAGTTCGCCGAGGGCGGCGAAGAACCCCAACAGGAGGGGAAGCGGCCCCGTCCGGGGCAGCACGAGGTGTGTCAGGGCGTGCGACTCGGCCCCCCGCAGGGTCGGGCATGTCAGGGCGGAGTTCACCATCAGGAACTCCGAGGCCGCCACGCCCTGGCCCCCGCCCCCGAACGTGACCATGTTGAGGAACGGCCAAGCCCCGACCACGGCGTCAATCAGGTTCATCCAGGGGGCCTGCTTGGCGTCAATCAGCCCGACCGCGAGGTCTGCGATGAAGTAGTCGTCCAGGAAGCCGATCAGGCCAAGGGAGTCGGGGATGGCGTCCTCTTCGGCGGCGACGTAGTGCAGAGCGGCCCGTGCGATCTGCCGGTGGTCTGCCGACCGGCCGGCGTCGGCGAGGACGTGGGACAGGAAGTGGACGTTTGTGCGGAGCCGGCGGAACAGCCCCGATTCCAGGAGGTGGCCGAGTTTCCCCAGTGCGATTCTGGCCAGATCGGGAAGTACGTCGTCCTCGTCGGGCGACCGGTCCAGGAGGCTCAGGAACACCTCCTCGGCCCTGGCCTGTTCTTCGGGCCCCAGCCGGGGTGGGCAGTAGCAGACGGCGTCCCCCGTCTTCTCCCGAACCGCGTGGGCCGCGTAGCCGGCGACGAAAGCGTCGTCGAGCAGTCCGAGTGCCCCCAGCGAGAGCGGATCGACGTGGTTGTTCCGATACAGGTAGGCGAGGCCGCCACGAGCGAGCCGCCCGGCCTCACCGTCGGCGGCCGTCCGCAACGTCTCGCACAGGATGAACACGTCGCGGGAGAGACTCCGCTCGAACCCGAAAGTCGGGACGAGCGAGGCCGTCCACCCCGTCGCCCAGACGATGAGGTCGGAGGCTTCACCGCCCCAGTCCGCTGCCAGGGTGCGAAAGCTGTCGAGCAGAACCCGGCGGTCGGCGTTGGTGAGTTGCACAAAAGCCTGCCTCGATCCGTATGATCGTCAACGGAAGCCGGGTGACTCCGTCCGCTATTATTCGGACATTCATGTCCTGATGAGAAGTCGCTAGTGGTTTGATTGAGTGTACCACACCCCAACGGCGAGCGAATAGCCTGGGAGCGTCTTACCACCGTCGGTAGGGATGACCGTTCCCAATAGCTGTTCCGGGCAGGTACAGGGAGTTCGACAAGATAATCGTATCCGGCGACACCAGGGTATGGCAGGTGATCGGCCTGTGTGTCAGCTTGCTGCATCCACCATTGTGTGTGAACGAGGACGAAGTTGTGCGAGCTACCACTTCAAAACTTCATGTGGTAAAATCGGCGAATCTGACGCGTTTCAGTTGAATGAGTGCGAAACATGAACCGCTCTAAGGTCGTGCTAATGGATCGCCCCGAAGTTGGAAAGCGAGTGCGGCTCAAGAACCGAGTGGATCGGTTTCCCGAGTTTTCAGTTCCGGCTGGAGTGACCGGCACGATCAACGAGGTGACAGAGGGTCTGGTATCTGTCAAACTCGACACACCGATCCCCGGTGCCGAGGATTTCGACAACTGCCTCCACTTCTACGATGCGACCACCTCCGGCGACCCAAACCCGGACGGGTGGGATCGGTTTGCGGAACAGGTCGATTATCTCGTAAGTTAGCCGCCTTAACTGCCAAGCAACCGAGTGGTGAATACGCCAGCAATAGTCGGTGATCTGATCAGAACTGAATGATGGTATCGCGGTTCTTTTTCCCAACACATCCAGTCGGCTTGCCGAGTGGCTCACGGGGGTAACTTCTCCGGTGGCGATGGACTTCCCATGCCCCGACTTCTCGGAGTGCCCTCAATGCCCGCGAACATCGCAACGACCAACGGCAAGCCCGCGTTCTGTTACTGGGGTGAGTGCCCCTGGCACCGGCTCGGCCAGAAACTCGATGCCCCAGCCACTGCCGCCGAGGCCATCACCGCCGCCGGCCTCGACTACGAGATCACCCTCACGGACGTCGCCACCGTCGATGGCATGATGGTGCCGCGGACCAAGGCCGTCGTCCGGTACGACAACCAAACCGTCCTCGGGACCGTCAGCGACAAGTACGTTCCCGTCCAGAACCGGCAGGCGTTCGGGTTCCTCGACGCGGTCGTCTCCGACGGCGGCCTCCGCTACCACACCGCCGGTGCCCTCGGCCGCGGGGAGAAGATCTTCCTGCTCGCGAAACTGCCCGGGGAGATCCGCGTGAAGGACACCGACGACTTGGTGAACAAGTACCTGCTACTCTCAAACGCCCACGACGGCTCCGCTGCCTTGCGGGTGCTGTTCACGCCCGTCCGGGTGGTGTGCCAGAACACGCTGTCGATGGCGTTGCGGCGGGGGCAGGGTGAGGGCGTCAGCATCCGGCACAACGGCAACCTGGCGGCCAAGATCGAGGCGGCCCAGCGGGTGCTCGGTCTGGCGACCACGTTCTACGACGACGCCCAGTCGAAGATCGACCGGCTCGCCTCCGTGTACCCGACCGCGGCCCAGTTGGACACGTACTTCAAAGTGCTCTACCCGGACCCCGAGGATGCGGCTGACAACGGCCGGGCGAAGGAGACCCGGGGGAAACTCCACGGCCTGTTCGAGACCGGACTCGGGCACGACATGCCCGGGATCAAGAACACGCTGTGGTGTGCGTACAACGCAGTGACCGAGCTGCTCGACCACCGCACCTACCGCGGCAAGTCCGAGCAGGAGCGGGCCAGCAACCGCCTCCAGAGCATCTGGTGGGGGACCGCCGCTAAGGTCAAGGAGCAGGCCTGGGAAGCGGCACTCGACCTGGCCGTCTGAGCCGCACACACGTCAACCTCGCACGGGGTCGGCTTAATGCCGACCCTGCTTCATTTCCGGCATCGACCGCGTTGCTCCCGTCCCGCGGGTATTCCGTGGAACGAAAGGAGCAATCATGCTGCGTGCCACCGTCCGACTCGGACGCACCGCCGTCCGCCCCGACCACGCTGATGAGTACGCCGTCACCCTCGACGGCGAGATCCCGTTCGGCCCCGACGACGCCGAGGCCGTCCTGGAAAAGGTCGCCGAACTGTTCCACCTCGCCGACGAAGCTCTCGCCCGCGAGATCGACCGGGACCGCGAATGCCAACCGGTTCACCGGACAGAACCGACCCCGCAACGGCCGGCCAATCCGCCCACGACGAAGACCGCCGGTCCCGGTCACCCCGAACCGAAGCCCGACGCCGCGACCCCGAAGCAGGTCCAGTACCTGCTGAACCTGGCGAAGCGGAACGGGCTGTCGCGGGACGAACTCGACGCGGTGATCGCCCGCGTTACCGGCTCCTCGAAGAAGACCGGCGACCTGACGAAGCGAGACGCCGGAACCGTCATCGACCACCTCAACAAACTCGAACCGGAGGCCTCGAAATGAGCGACGCCCAGAAGGCACCCGTGAAGGTGAGCTTTCACGACCCGGACGAGTTCCTGGAAGAACTCCGGAAGGATCACGACCGGATCGACCGGAAGCTCCTCCGGGTCACCGTCCGCCGCCGGTACGTCCCGCCGTTCGTCCACGTCGCCATCGTCGCCACGGCCGTGGTGGGCAATTCCGTCGTCACCCTGGAACACCGGGTCGGGGAAGTCTTCGCCGGCGATGAGGCGGGTTCCCCGATCACCGGAAAGATTCAGGTGGGTCTTGATCGCCTGACTGCGGAAGCCGAGAAACTCGGGCTCGAAGTCCGGGCTGGCGTCTTCGAGTGACCACCCCCCGGAGGCCCGCCCGTGCTACTTGAACTCCACCGCAAGGGCGGGACACTCTGCCAGCCGGCCCGCGAAGGGCGGCAACACTGCCCGCTCATCGTCCGGCCGACCAGCGAGGACAACGTCACCGCCCACTTGGTCACCGCTCTCCAGACTTTGAACCCCCGGCACTGGGTCAGCGACCTGCTGAACGCCGGGCTCGGGGCGGAGCGGTTCCGCCGCCAGGTGTACCGCTCGTTTCGGGTTCGCCCGTGGGTCACGAAGCCGCCGTTCCCCCGGAGCTTGTTGCCGTGGGACGAGGGTGGCACGCAGGTGGACATCCAGTTGAGTTGGGAGAACCCGCCGAGCACGGTGTACCTGGAGTGCAAGTACGGGTCGGGGCTGAGTACCCGCACCAGCCACAACGACGGCCGTTCGGAGTTCCCCGCCGATCAATTCGTGCGGAACGTCCGCGTCGGATTGCTGGATGCCGGATACTACCGGATCGAGACGCTGTTCGAATCACCGCCAAGAGATTTCGCGGTCCTGCTCCTCGCCCCCGAACCCGGAAACCCACTCGTCTGTGAGTACCGTGACCTCGCCCGACTCCGGGCTTCAATCCCCCACGGCGAACGAATCACGTCCTGGCCGGGGCTCCCCTTCGTCGGGGAGATCGGGTATGCCGACATCCGCCGCGTCCTGCGGTGCCGGTATCGGTTCTACACCCGGGCCGAACGTCTGCTCATCGACGCCCTTCTCGAATACCTGGCCTTCAAGCACGGCACCCGACCGAACCGGACGACCCTTTCGGGTGAACCGACCGGGTAACGGGTCGGCGTTCCCACTGTCCCGCAGGTGGCAGTGCGGTGTGCTGTCATTGTTCCGCGGGTGACGACCGGAGTTCGGCGAAATTTCGCGGGGGGTCGAAGTCGAATCGGGGCCGGGTGAAATCGGGTTTGAAGACCCGACGGGTGGACGACGCGAACTTCACTTCCAGAGGTCATCCCATGATACGACGACGATGGACCGGGCCAGAGATTCAGATGTTGCGGGAGCGTTATCACGAAGAAGGCCCCACTCAACTTGCCCTGGAACTGAGCCGGTCCGAGGATTCAGTCAGCAGTTTCGCCCGACGGTGTGGCTTGCGAACGGAGCGGCGTCAGTACGGCAATCACGACGCCTCTCCCCGGCCAGAACACGCCAGGGTTGTTGAATCCTGACCGTTCGGCTCTGACCCACTGCTGCCGAGGAGCATGATAAAATCTCCCTTGTTCCCAGCGACAAACCGGGACGGGAGGTTACGGTCGTGACGTTATCCCATGAACCAGCCCACTTGCCGGAATGGCCAGTGAAGCCAGAAGTCTACGAACTGCTCTACGGCTTCAACGAGGGAGCCGACGACTTTCTCGACAACGACGCCCGCTGGCAGGAAATTCGGATCAGGCCGGGGCTGGCCGAGGATGCCGTCTATCGGTTGCTGCCATGTGCAGGTGATTTCGAGTACGGCGGCTACTTGACGAAGACCCGGATCCGATTCATCAAGTGCAATCCGACCAGGGCCAACATGCCGATGTCGAAGGTCTGCACTTTCCACAGCCACCCCACCGACCTTGCAACAGCGGACATTCCCTCGGCAGGTGATGTCTTTCAGTTCCTGACTTTTCGCCACCTGCGAGCAATCACGGTCGGATCGACCCGGCTCTGGGTCTGGGACAAGTCGAAGGCCACGCTGGGCACCATCAAAAAACTCGGTGTCTGGGCCGAGGCCAACATGCTCACTGAAGTTCGTCTGCTGGAGAAGAAGTTCCCGAACGCCTGGCATGACCCGTACATGAAACTGGCCTTGAAGCACCTGGGTCTGGACTGGCCGAAAACGCGGAAGGACTGGGAAGCACACTGGGAAGAGATGTTGCGTAATGTCCTCCAGATCAAAGTACGCGTCTTTCCTCGAAGTGTTGGAGTGAATGCAAAATGACCAAGCCCAGGAAAACCCCACCTGCCAAACCGCTTCCGTCCGTAGCCAAAGACGCACGACCCGACGCAGATCGTCGGCTTCGTCAGGCGGACCGCCTGGCCAGGGTGATGAGGACACTGCAACTCCTGTTGACCCGTGGTCGGTGGAATGCCCGCGACATTGCCGCCGAACAGGAGTGTTCGGAGCGGACCATTTATCGGGATATGCAGGTCTTGGAGTTGGCCGGCATCCCTGTGGAGTTCAACCAGGACGACCGTTGCTACCGCGTTCGCCAGGACTTCCGGTTTCCGTTACTGAACGTCACGGAAGACGAGGCCCTGGGCCAAGGAACCGCCGCAGCCATCACCGCTGGACCGGGGTTGGACATCAACACGGGAGCCAGGTCGGTGACGCGGAAGCTGGCGGCAGTCTCAAAAGATGATGTGGCCCAGCTTCTTGCCGACGCCGAAGAGTTGGTCTCGGTTCTTGATTTGAAGTTGGCCGACCACTCTCGACATCGGGACATCATTCGGGCAATCCAGTGGGCCCTCGTCAAACGCAAACTGGTGACCGGCACGTACCGCAGCCCACACGAGGCGGATGAGGTCAAACTTCAACTGCATCCCTATCGGCTCTGTCTCGTCAAGCAAGCCTGGTATCTGATCGCCCGACCTGCCGGCGAAGATGCTCCGCGAACCTACCGTGTGGCCCGGTTCAAGATGTTGCGGATGCTGGACACGAACGCCGAGGTTCCTGATGACTTCGATCCCAAGGCATACTTCGGCAACGCCTGGGCGGTCTATCGCGGCGAACGATCCTTTGACGTGGAGATCGTGTTCACAGAGGAGGCCGCCGCCACGGTAATGGAAGGAATCTGGCATCACACGCAGAAGGTGCAGAAGCACAAGGACGGCTCGGTCACGTTGACGTTCCAGGTGGATGGCCTCAACGAAATCGTCCGCTGGGTTCTGGGATGGGGCTGCCGGGCCAAGGTGATTCAGCCGCTGGAACTCCGGGAGATGGTGATCCACCAGTTCCGGCACGCCATCGCCGGGTATGATGCCTTGAAGGGAGTGAACAACACATGAATGCCACAACTCCGGACGACGCAGGGAATGCTGACGAAAAGAGACGATTTGCACACTTCATGGTTATGTGTGCGTCCGCCGGATCAGACCCCTTCCAGGTCGGAGGCATCGACGCGGAGACGCTCGCAAAACTCCAGAAGAAGCCACATCTCCGTCACAACGGTGAAGTCCTGTTCCTCGCCGAGGGAGCAACGGCGGAGCCTCAGGGGATGATTGATCGTGTGCTGGAGGGATTTGCGAAGGAACGCAACGAAGGCATTGGCTGGGCGGTCGTGAAGTGCTTCGGAGCGAGACACTACCAACGGTCTGAATCGGGAGCCGTGACGCAATCCGAACCAGGACCGGCGACAGGGTCGGAGGGTGCTGCCCCGGAGGGGGTGGTGATCAGTAAGCAGACCTTCAAACTTCGGGTCATCGGCATTCCTTCCGAGGAACTCAAAACGCTGGCAATCGAACTCGGACGACGACTGGGAGAGACGGAAGTCTACATCCGGCGGTTCAACGCCGACGAGTGGGATGTGGTCAACATCAAATGAGTGACACATGATCCCCGATTGGGAAACGAACTGCGTGTTCTTGGCTGACACGCTCGAGGTCCGCCACCCTGATCTATTCGCCCAACTCCATTCCACGCTGATTTCCCACGGTGTCGAGGTCCGACTGCTCGACAATGTCCGGGACATCTGGGCCAAGGATTACTGTCCCGTTCAGGTTCTTCCGAGAAGCTTAGTCAAGTTCTGCTATGCCCCCGATTACCTGAAGAATGAACCGGAATTGAGGACCGGCGATGAGGTGCTGACTTCCCTTCGTGACATGGGCTGGTGTAATCACTCCGACATTATCTTGGATGGCGGCAACGTCGTCGGAACACGATCCAAGGCCATCGTGACGGACAAGATCTACAGGGAAAATGCTGGCTGGATCCGTTCCGGCCTGCGGAACAAACTTCAAAAGCTGTTGCACGTCGATCAACTGATCGTGATCCCAAAGGAACCGTTTGATCCCATCGGCCATGCCGACGGCATGGTGCGTTTTATCGACGAACATTCCGTTCTCATCAACGACTACTCCGAGGTCGATCCGGGTTTCGGAGAACGACTCTGCAAGGTTTTTCGTGGACATCAACTCGCGATAGAAGTCCTTCCGTACTTCCACGAGAAGCGGACCAGAGCCGGTATCCCGTCAGCCGTGGGATGCTTTACCAATTTCCTGATGACGGAAAAAGTCTTGGTCGCTCCGGTCTACGGAACGACAGATGACCCCGTCGCATTGAGGAAACTGGAGTCCGTTTTCCCCGGCCGGCCGATCATTCCCCTCGACTGTACGAACCTGGCACGGGAGGGTGGCGTCCTCAACTGCGTGAGTGCCAGCTTTCGTCGTTCCCCGGAATCCCAACCGCTCTGACCCGCTTCTGTCAGTCCACCCTGCCACAATGCCCGCATACGTCGCAGCCGGTGGAGTGGCTCCTCCGGGTATTCAGAGCGACGAACGATCCAAAGGGAGAAACAGACCATGAGTGACGACAACAAGAACGACTACGTCCGGCCGATGGACGAGGCCGCCAAGCAGATGTACCGCAACGACCCGGGATTCGCCCTCAAGGTCGAGGGGCTCGGCTACATCGCCGCGGGAGCGTTCCTTCTGCTCTGTCTGGCCATCGGTGTCCTCGTCAAGGTTCTCGGCTGAGCGACGTGTTCGGCCCATGCACGGGAGAGTGACGATGAAGACGCCCGGGTTCCGTGACCGACGGACGATCCGGCTCTGGGTCGTCCGCGTCGTCCTGATCTTTCCGCTTGCTGCGTCCGTCGGCGGCTTCGCGGGCTGGTGCTTCGGTGCTGCCGTCGGCGAGTGGCTCGGGTCTGTCGGCGTCAGCGATGCTCAACGGTGGGGCGGTGTGATCGGAGGGGTACTTGGGGCCGCGTTCGGCACCGGTTGCGTCGTCCGGCAGGCGATTCACGATGACCACACCGCCGACCCGGGAGGCGGCGAGTCATGAGACTGACCATACACCGCGGGACGAGGGAGATCGGCGGCTCGTGCGTCGAAGTCGCCACCGCCTCTACCAGGATTGTCCTCGACCTCGGGCTGCCACTGGTCGATGGCAACCGGGAACCGTTCGACTCCCGGGCCGCCCTCGCGAAGACGCCGGAAGCACTGAAGGCCGAGCGGGTCATCCCGGCGGTCCCCGGCCTGTTCGACACCGACCACCCACCACCTGACGCGATCTTCCTCAGCCACGCCCACCTCGACCACGCCGGCCTGATCCCACTCTCGCGGGCCGAAGTTCCGGTGTACGCATCGGCCGGGACGAGCATGATGATGCTCGCCGCGGCGGTGTTCGGCGGGCAGAAGGAACTCGACCGGAGCCGGTTTCGCGAAGTCGTCGCCGGGCAACCCGTTCGCATCGGGGACTTCACCGTCACGCCGCTGGCCGTCGATCACTCCGTCTACGGGAGCGTCGCGTTCCAGGTCGAGGCCGACGGAAAGACCGTCCTGTACACCGGCGACTTCCGGGATCACGGCCGCAAGCCGGGGATGACCCGCGACCTACTGGAGCACGCAGGCCGCCAGCCCATCAACGCCCTGGTCGTCGAGGGCACACACTTCGGCGGCGACCGCGAGCAGGGGATCACCGAACACGAACTTGAGGGGACGATCACCGAGTTGGTCCGATCCGCTCCGGCCCTCGTGCTGGCGACGTTCTCGCCGCTCGACGTGGACCGGATCGTCACGCTCTACAAGGCCGCCCGGGCTACGGGGCGGACCTTCGTCGCCGACGCCTACACCGCGTTCGTCCTGCACCTGATCGGTCGGCGGGTGCGGGTGCCGAAGCCGGCCCGGGAGTTCGGCATCCGGGTGTACTTCAACCACCTGTTCGAGCGGCGATCTCTCCCCACCATCCGCGAGAAGTTCGAGGCCGACCGGATCGAGTTGTCCGAGGTCCTGGCCGAACCAGACAAGCACGTCATGGCGTTCCGCCCGTCGATGACCGGGTTCGACTTCGGCGGGCTGCTCCCATCGCGGTGCCGGTGCCTGTACGGCTACTGGGCCGGTTACCTCACACGGCCAGACTGGGTCACGTTGCAGGACCAGGTCGCGAAGGCGGGCGGGGATTTCATCCGGGCCCACGTGAGCGGCCACGCCTACGTCGCCGACATCGTCCGGTTCGTCACCGCCGTCAACGCCAGGACGGTGATCCCGATCCACACGTTCGAGCCGCAGATGTTCGAGCACCACTTCCCGAACGTCACCCGCCTCGCCGACGGGATCCCGTTCGATCTCCCCTGACGGTGCGGTCCCGACTCGCGACTGGAGGGCGAACCGTGCCGAGCGACTCTGTGATTTCCACTGGCGGGTTGATGCCGTTCCTCGGCCGACCCTACACGGACGAACCGGCCGACGACGCTCGCTTCACGCCAGCGGAACGACTCCGCCACCGGTGTGAACACGAAGTACGAAATCAGCCGGTTGACCTCAGCGAGTACGACACGGACGGTCGTGCATCGACCCGGCTGGAGCAGGAACTCCGGGTGATCCACACCCTCGGTCTGGACGACTTCTTCCTGGCCCTCCACGACCTGTACCAGTTCGCAAGGTCCCGCGGTCACATCGCTCTGATCAACGGTCCGGCCATTGGTTCTGTGGTGGCCCACCGGCTCGGGTTCAGCCCCGTGAACCCCGTCCGACACCGCCTCCCGTTCGAGCGACACCTCGACGCCGGGCGTACGTTCCCACCGGTACAGCAACTGTTCGTCAGCGGGGACGGACTCGACGAACTCGCCGTGGGATTTCGGAGGGAGTACGGATTCCCCGAGCCAGAAGTGAGCGAGCCGGCGTTCCAAACCTACAGCCGCGACTGGCACCCGCCGTCAGGAGGCAAGTCCGGCAGGGCGGCCATCGAAGTCGTTGAGCACCCGGGGCTGGGCGTGATCGCGAGGGCCACCCAACTCGTCCGTGACCGCCACGGGGCGGATGCCATTCCCGACGGGTTGCCGGAGAACGACACCGAGACGATGGCCGTGTTCCGCTGCGGGGAAACGGACAACGTGTTCGGGTTCGGCGGATGTGAAATCATGGAAGTTCTCATCCGCTCAACGCCGGGCGGGATCGACGACCTGGCTGCCGTTCTCGCGGTCACGAGTTCCGTCGCAGCAGGTGACGCCCTCGACGAGTGGCTCGACGGGAGAAGCGAAGCACCCCAGCACCCGAACGCCGACGTGGAAGATGTTCTTCACCCGACGCGGGGCGTGTTGCTCTATCACGAGCAGGTGATGGAACTGGTCCACCGCGTCGCGGGCCTGGACCCGGTGGACGGGATGCGGCTCGTCAAACTCATGTGGAAGCGGGACGCCGAGGGGATCGCGGAATTCCGACACCGGTTCGTGACCGGGGCTCGCGGAAGGGAAGTCGAGGTGATTGAGGCCGACGGAGTCTTCGACCTCATCGCCCGTCGTGGGACGATCACCGTGTGCAAGGCGAACGCCCTGACGACAGCCCTCGTCGGCTACCAGATCGCCTGGCTGAAGACACACTTCCCGGACGAGTTCAAAGCGGCTGTTGGTTCGTGACACCTGGAACCGATCGTATCTCGTCCGTCGCGAGGGTTAAGTGTTCAGACGCTTACACCCCCTCGCGAGGACCGTACCCGTGACGAAGACACTCGCCGAACTGCAATCACTGTGTAGCCGGCTCGGGATCGTCGTCCCGCCCCAGCGGCGGCCGGCGAAGGAACCGTACTTGCTCGCCCTCCGAGAACATTTCTGGTCGGCGGAGCACCCTGGCCACAGCCTGCCCGAGCAGGTCGAGCCGATGCTCCTCGGCGACTGGGCCGACCTCACTGATACCGAGGCCGCCGCCCTCGAACGGGACGACTCGGGGTGGTGCGTGCAGGAGAAGCACGACGGGGTCCGCTGCCTGCTCCACGTCACCGAGGACGGCGTCCGCCTCACCGGGCGGACGGTCAGCGAGGTCACGTTCCGGCTGGCGGAGTTCCAGGCCAACGTGCCACACCTGACGACCGGGTTCAACGAACTGATTGGCACCGTCCTCGACGGCGAACTCGTCTGCCCGATCGCCACGATTCACACCGGCGACACGGTCACGACGCACGCCCTCCAGGCCGCTGTCGCTATCCTCGCCACCAGCCCGGCGAACGCGAAGTCGATCCAGGGCCGGCAGGAGTGTTCCCTCCGGTTCACCGCGTTCGACGTGTTGAAGTTTCGCGGTACGGACGTCACGTATCGCCCCTTGCGAGAGCGGCTGGCGGTTCTGGACGACGCGTTCCTGCTCGCAGACAACCCGTACCTGGATCTGGTGGGGACGCACACTGCGGAGAAGGCCCTCGTCCACGAACTGGTGCTCGCGGAAGGCAACGAAGGGACCGTGTGGAAGCGGCTCGACGGCCGGTACGAATCGGGGAAGCGGGTCCGGCACTGGCTCAAGCGGAAGCGGGGGATCGAGGTCGAGGCCGTCGTGAGCGGGTTCAAACTCGGCTCGGCGGGTCGGGGGAACGCCCACCTCGTCGGGGCCGTGGAGTTCTCGGTCGCCAACCCAGACGGCAGTACTCGCCCCATTGCCTGGGTGAGCAACTGGACCGATGACGAACGCCAGCGGATGACCGTGACGGAAGATGGCACCCCGACGCTGAACCGCGAGTACCTGGGCCGCAAGGCCCTCATCGGCGGGCACGACATCGCGGGCAAGTCAGGTCGTTACCGCCACGCCAGGATCGTCCGGTGGCTCGACGCGGCCTGACCGTCAGCCGGTCACCCAGGTTCCCAGCGGCGTGGTGAAATCGGAGGCGGCGAACCGGATCGACGGTGGAACCGTTGACCGTGGTAACGCGGCAAACGCCTGCCACCCCGCACCGCGTGGACTCCGCGAGTACAAACCGAAATACTCGGCGGGAGCGAGTACGATGACTTCGTGCCTCGCCGTGAGTGATGGGGACTGCTCGTGAAACCCGTCCGGAACGACCTTTCCCGGCCTGGCGGTCCATACGGAGAACCCGTTCCGAACCTTGAGGAAGTTGGCGTCGGTAGTCAGACAGGCCAGGTAATCCAGTCCTTCCAGTACCGCTGCGAACGGGCCGTAGGAATTGTTCGCGAGTTTGCACTCGAAGACGACGAGCCCACCGTCGCCGTTCAATCCGACGAGATCCGCACGCCGTCCCTTTTCCTGGTCGCCCCCCTGGTTCGGCCACTCATACCCGAGCAGCCAGTACGGTTCCTCTCCGATCCGGAGCACACCACCCGAGTTCAACCGACAGAGGTGATACAGATCCTTCACGGCCTTCTTCTCGGGCAACACGGCGGTGTGTGGGTAATCGCCATCCCGGTCCTTGAACACCTCGCCGGCGTAGCAGAAGCCAAGGTCCCGCTGGCGGAAGTATTCGGCGGTCAGCATCTCCCGCAGGAGCCAGGGCCACTCCGCTTGAGCCCCGCGTGGGGCGATCAGCGAATCCATCCACTCCCGAAACGTCGTCGAAGTGGGGGGTGACGGAGAAGGGGCTGCGGTCATGGCATCGTTCCGGTGACGCCGCCGCGGGCCGATCACCGTGATCTCCGCAGAGCGTACCGGACATGGTTCATCTTCTAATGACCGCTGTGGGTCACTTCGACATGCTGACCCTCTAGCTGTCACCCCTCCTGACGATGATGCCCCGAACGCCACGTGTTCGGGGATCACGCTGGATGGCCAGGGAACGCTCAGACGCCGACCGCCGCAGTCGTCAGTGTGCGAAGTTCGCACGGCTGATCCGGATCGCCCGTCTCATCATGGGCACCGGGAGGTGGGGTCCGGAAGACCTGGCCCGCGAGATCGAGTGTTCCGAGCGGACGATCTTCCGGGACGTGGAAGCTTTGACGGTGGCGGGGATCCCGATCTTCTTCGACAAGTCCGTGCAGGCGTACCGCGTGCCGCCCGGGTTTCGGTTCAGCGGTGTGGACCCGGAAATGGTCGATCCGGGGGACACGTGCAGCCCCGCCGTTCACGACCTACTCGGTACCGCCCGCAGTCTGCTTCAGGACGCCGAGGTGTTCCTCGTTCGGCTGCGAACCCTGTGTGATTGGCGACAGTTTCTCTTCCCGTTGGCGACAGTTACTTCTCCGCTTTGACCACCCGCCCATTGGCACCCGTCAGGACGTCGTCTCGGTGGCGGTCTTCGCTCGTCGGTTCTTGGCCTGCTCGGCCCGATAGCTCGGC
>SXGU01387511.1_pt1 | contig 24857 bp, 19 predicted proteins | sample 3174531 | NCBI WGS metagenome assembly SXGU01 (sample SAMN11356863, study PRJNA531348) | freshwater metagenome | isolation source: freshwater sample F1-140 | place: China: Fuxian Lake, Yuxi | collected 2017-12-25
AGCGCGGCGTCGAGCGTGGCCTTGCCGTCTTGCGGTACGCCGTGAAGGTGGCTGGCGAGGTTGGCCAGCACCTTGATGCGGCCCACGATGCGGTCGCGGAACTCGAGCGGGATGTACGCCAATTCCTGCAACATGCCGTTCACGCGCACACGCACGCCGACGCGTTCGGCCCACGGCTCGATGTGCACGTCGCTCGCCCCCATGTCCACGGCGTCGAGGATGATGCTGTTGACCAATGTGGCGATGTCAATGGGGTTGGAGGGCGACTCGTCCTGCAGACATTTTTCGGTTCGTTGGCTCACGCGATGATTGGGTCGAAATGCGGCATTACAACTAAGCCGAAGCCCCGTGAGTGTCAGCAACTATCTCTCTCGCCCCTCGCGCCGCGGCGCCGAGAAAGGTCTTGCCGCACCCTCCGGCTTGTGGCACGACGGTTCCGATGAGCACACCCGACGCTTCCGCCCCGCCTTTGTCCGCCGAGCGGATCGCGCGTTTCACCGGCTGGCTTTTCCGTTGGCAGACGCTCAAGTGGGTGCTCTTCTGCGCGATCCCCTGCCTGCTGATGTTGCTGCTGGCCCTCGTCTGGTTCGAGAGCTGGCGTGGCCGCCGCGCGTGGGAGGAGTTCCGCACCGAGTGGGAGGCCAAGGGCGAGAAGTTCGAGTGGCGCGCGCTCGTGCCGCCGCCGGTGCCGGACGAGGAGAACTTCGCCAAGACCCCGCTGGTCGCCGGCCTTTTCAACCAGAAATGGGATCCACAGACGAAGATGGTGAAGATGGACGAGGCCGCGCAGAAGCGGGCCGAGGCCGCCTTTCCGAAATGGAACACCCACTCCCGCTCCGGCAACTGGCGCTTCGGCGAATCGACCGACCTTGATGTCATCCTCAAGGCGCATCTCGAAGCGGAGAAGATCACCAACGCCCCCGCCGGTCCGCCGGCGACTCTGATGCTTGAGGTCCTCGAGCGTTATCGGCCCGCGCTCGAAGAACTGGCCACGGCCAGCAAGCTGCCGCACGCCCGCTACGACATCCATTACCAGTACGGCGTGGCCACGCTGCTGCCGCACCTCACGGTGTTACGCAGTGCCTCGCGCGCCTATCATTACCGCGCCGCAGCACTGCTTGCCACTGGCCAGACCGACGCCGCGTTGGCCGATGTGCGGATGCAATTCTATCTCGCGCACACCCTCGGCTCGGAGCCTCTGCTCATCTCGCAGCTCGTGCGCATCGCCCTGCTTGAGTCAGCCCTGCAGGACGTGTGGAATGGTCTCGCCGCACGGCGCTGGACCGACGCCCATTTGCAGGAGTTGCACCGCGAGCTGGCGCGCGTGGATATGCTGGTGGGCTTCACTTTTGCGGTGCGCGGCGAGCGCGACGTTTTTTCCAACGTCTTCTTCGACTCCGTCCTCGCCGGCGACCGCGAGCAGTTGAGGCTGCTGTTTATGGGGGGGGAGAATAACGCCGAGGCGACTGCGATGCGGTTCATGCCCAAGGGCTGGTTATACCAAAACAAACTCGCGGTGAACCGGATGTATTTGGAGACCACCCTCCCGATGGTGGACACGAAGGCGCGGCGCGTCTTCCCGGCGAAGGTCGCCGCGGCGGATACGGAGTTGAAGGCGATGCGCACGACGCCCTACAACATTTTCTGCAAGCTGTTGTTCCCCGCTTTCAGTCGCGCGACACAGCGTTTCGCCACCATGCAGGCGAGCGTGGACCACGCGATCATCGCCTGCGCGCTCGAACGGCATCGCCTCGCCAAAGGGCAACTGCCAGAGACGCTTGATGCGCTCGTGCCCGGTTTCATCGCCCGATTGCCGCACGACGTCGTCAACGGCAAGTCGATTCAATACCGCCGCGAAGCTGGCGACCGCTTCGTCATTTGGTCGGTGGGCTGGGACGGCAAAGACGACAACGGCACGGTGGCCACGAAGGGGACTGCGACCATCGACTACGACAACGGCGACTGGGTTTGGCCCGCGCCCGCCAAGAAGTGATGTGTGAAAGTGACACGTGCCCCGCGGGCGCGTTTGCCGATGCTCCCGGCCTCCGGTATCCTTTGACATGAAAGCCTGCCAACTCCTCGCCCACGGACAGCCGGGCCGATTCGAGTTGCGTGACGTCCGACCCTCCCCGCTCGCGCCGGCCGAGGTGATGGTGCGTGTGCGCGCCTGCGGTTTGAACCACCTCGATCTCTGGCTTGAGGAGGCCGGCCTGCCGATGCCGCTGCAACTCCCGCGCACGCCCGGTGGCGAAGTGGCCGGTGAAATCTATGCGTGCGGGGCGAATGTGAGCGGCTGGCGCGAGGGCGATCGCGTGGCGGTGCAATCCAACCTCACGTGCGGCCAGTGCGAGTATTGCCGGCGCGGCGAGGATTCTTTCTGTCTCAAGGGCGAACTGCTCGGAGTGCAGCGTGATGGCGGCTTCGCCGAATTCGTCGCCGTACCGGCACGGGCGCTGGTGCCGCTGCCGGGGAAGATCGAGTTCGAAACGGCCGCCGCGCTCACGCTCGCGGGCAGCACGGCGATGCACATGCTCACCGACCGCGCGACGGTGCGGCCCGGTGACTGGGTGCTGGTGATCGGTGCGGCCAGTGGCGTTGGTTCGGCGGCGATCCAGATCGCCAAAGGCCACGGCGCACGCGTCATCGCCACCGGTTCGACGGAGGCGAAACGCGAGTTGGCGTTGAAGCTCGGCGCGGAGTTTGCGATTGATTCGGATTCGCCCGACTGGCCGGGCGAGGTGCGGCGGTTCACCGGCAAGCGCGGGGTGGACCTCGCGGTGGAGCACGTGGGCGGGCCGGTGCTGGTGCGCGTGTTCGAGTGCCTTGCGCGCGGTGGCACGGTGGTGACCTGTGGTGCGACGGCGGGACGTGACGTGACACTTCCGCTGTGGTCGCTCTTCGTGAAACAGCAGCGGCTCGTCGGCAGTTACAGCCGCAACCGCGCCGACCTCGTCCGCACGTTGGAATGGGCCGCAGACGGGCGGCTCAAGCCGGTGATTGACCGCGTCCTCCCGCTGGCGGAGGCGCCGGCGGCCTTCGCGGCACTGCGCGCGCGGCAGGTGCTCGGGAAGCTGCTCATCCGTCCTTGAACGGTGCGGATGTTACGGACGTGTAACATTTGCGTTGGGCGAACAATTTACCCGTGACAAGCCGGTGGAGCTGCGTCACAACGAACGCGGATTAACAAAACCCAATTATGTTCTCGCTCCAACAACTGTTTGGCAAAGGTGACAAGTTCTACGCATTGCTCGAGGCCAGCGCGGAAGAGGCCCGGAACAGCGTGGAAGGCCTCGGCAAGATTCTGAAGCACCCGGCGGAGACGACTTCGTTGGAGGATTTCGCGCTCGTCCGCCGCAAGGAGAAGCGCATCAGCGAGGAGATCAGCGAGCGGTTGGTGGACACGTTCGTGACCGGACTCGAGCGCGAGGATATCGAGGAGCTTTCCAACGCCCTCTACCGCATTCCGAAGACGGTCGAGAAGTTCGCCGAGCGCTACAAGATCTCCGGCAGCCAGCTCAAGGGCGTGAGTTTCAGCCGGCAGGCCGATTTGATCGAGAAGGCCAGCGCGACGCTGGTCGAGATGGTGAAGTTGCTGCGCAAGATGCCGCCGCTCGATCAAGTGAAGGAACTGAACGACAAGATGCAGTACTACGAGGGCGAAGCCGACAAGGTGATGCTCGAGTTGCTCGCCGATCTCTACAGCGGCAAGCACGACGGGCTCCGAGTGGTCATCCTGCGTGACCTCTACGACCTGCTCGAGAAGGTGACCGACCGTTGCCGCGATGCCGGCAATGTGGTGAGTCACATCGTGATGAAGAACTCCTGAGCCGCTCGCTATGGGATTTGAGATCATCCTCCTCGTCGTGCTGGTGGCGTTGGTGTTCGAGTTCATCAATGGCTTCCACGACACGGCCAATTCCATCGCCACCGTGGTGGCCACCAAGGTGCTTTCGCCACGGCAGGCCATCGTGCTGGCGGCCGTCACCAATCTCCTCGGCGCTTTCTGGGGCACCGCCGTGGCCAAGACCATCGCCTCCGGGTTGGTGGACACGCAGGTCGTGACGCAGGGAGTGATCGGCTGCGCGTTGATGGGTGGCATCGTCTGGAACCTCATCACTTGGTATTACGGGCTGCCCTCCAGCTCCACGCACGCGATGGTCGGCGGTCTTGTCGGCGCGACGGTCGCCGCCGAACACAACGACTGGAAAGTCATCATCTGGTCCCAACCCGCCGCCGACCACTGGTGGAACGGCAAGGGGATACTTTGGAAGGTCATCGTGCCGATGATCACCTCGCCCCTCATCGGGCTGTGTCTCGGGTTTCTATTCATGGGGGTGCTTTATCTGGCGTTGCGGAACTGGAAGCCGAACTGGGTGAACAGCGTTTTCGGCCGGATGCAGCTCGTGAGTTCCGCCACGATGGGTTTCATGCACGGAACCAACGACGCGCAGAAGACGATGGGGATCATCGCGCTGGCGCTCGTGGCCGGCACCAGCTCCGGGGCATTCGAAAACGCCCCGGAATGGATGAGCTTCCTCAAGACTGCCAAGTCGGAGAAGGGTGACATCGAAATCGCCATGTGGATCAAGGTCGTCTGCGCCATCACCATGTGCGCCGGCACGGCCGCGGGCGGTTGGCGTATCATCAAGACGCTCGGTCACAAGATGGTGAAGCTCCAGCCCGTGCACGGGTTCGCCGCCGAGACGGTCTCCGCGTGCGTGCTCTTCGTCACCGGCACGCTGGGCATCCCCGTCTCCACCACGCACAACGTCACCGCGGCCATCATGGGCGTGGGAGCCAGCAAGCGGCTCAACGCCATCAAGTGGTCCGTGGTCGAGCGCATGCTCTGGGCCTGGATCCTCACGTTGCCGGCTGCGGGTGCCGCTGCTTACCTGCTGGTGCGCCTGTTCCAAATGGTCGGGGCGATGTAGTGAACGGGGTGCCGCCTCCTTTTTCCGCCATGATAGCCACGCCCAACCCGCTGGTGCTCATCCTCTGCACCGGCAATTCATGCCGCAGCCATCTGGCGGAAGGGTTTCTGCGCGCCGCTGCGGGGGAAATACTCGACGTCCAGAGCGCCGGCTCCATCCCCGTCGGCCGCGTGCATCCGCTGGCCATCGTGGTGATGCGGGAAATTGGCATCGACATCTCCGGCCACCGGTCCAAGCACCTGAATGAATTCCTCACCACGCCCGTGGAGACGGTGATCACCGTCTGCGACCGCGCCGGTGAAGCCTGTCCGGTGTTTCCCGGGAATCCCATCCGCCGTCATTGGGCCTTCGACGACCCGGCGCTGGCCATCGGCAGCGAGGAGGAAGTGCGGGCGGTCTTCCGCCGCGTGCGCGATGAAATCCGCCGTGTGATGGAGGCCTACGCCGCTGGACGTCGCGCCCAGAAGCGTCTATAAAGCGCGGCTGCCATGCACGGTCTCGACCAGCTATTCCAGAACAATCGGGCTTGGGCGGGCCTCATCCGGGAGCGGGATCCGGAGTTCTTCTCCAAACTTTCGCGACTGCAGACGCCCTCGTACCTCTGGATCGGCTGCTCCGATAGCCGCGTGCCCGCCAATGAGATCGTGGGCCTTTTGCCCGGTGAGCTCTTCGTCCACCGCAACATCGCCAACATCGTCGCCCATACTGATCTGAACTGCCTCTCCGTAACCCAGTTCGCGGTGGATGTGCTCAAGGTGCGCCACGTCATCGTCTGCGGCCATTACGGCTGCAGCGGCATTGGTGCCGCCCTGCGGCAGGACCGCCTCGGGCTCATCGACAACTGGCTGCGCCACGTCCAAGACGTCCGCGAGAAGCACGAGCCGCTGCTCGGCAGCGACGGCCAGCGCTGCGACGACCTCTGCGAGCTCAATGTCATCGAGCAAGTGGTCAACGTCTGCCAGACCACCATTGTTCGGGACGCGTGGGAACGGGGCCAAGACCTCACCGTGCATGGCTGGATCTACAGCCTAGAGGACGGCCTGCTGCGCGATCTGAAGATGAGTGCGGGCAACACGCCGGAGCTGCTCGCAAGCTACCGCACAGCGCTAGCGGCCCTGCGCTAGCGGCCCACGCACCACAACTTGGCACCCGTGCGGATGAAGAGGCGGCCGCCCGCCACCGCGATGCCCGACCTTAGGTCGCGGTCGTTCTCGCCGCCCATCGCCGCCACGTGCGCCTTCTTGAATGTGTCGCCCGCCGCCACCACGTGCACCTCGCCGGCGTGGTTCATCATGTAGATCTTCCCGTCGGCACCCGTGGGTGAGCATTCAAACTTCGCGCGCCCGCCCAACTCGCCCGTCCACACCACCTTGCCCGAGGGCTCCACGCAGCTGAGCATACGCCGGTCGCTGTTGAGGATGTAGAACCGGTTTTTGTAGAAGAGCGGCGTGGAGACATCGGTGGACACCTCGCGCTGCGCGCTCTTCCACGCGAACCCCTTCTCTTCGTCCAACGTGCCACTCTCCCCCGCCTTGAACGCAAAGACAGGGGCACCCTTGGGTGCGCAGGCCAGCACCACGCCGCCGCCGGAGACCGGCGAGGGCACCAATCGCCAGTGGCCGATGCGCGTGGGGTTCCATGTGCCCCACCGCCACAATTCCCGGCCCGTCTTGGGATCATGCCCGGTGATGCAGTCGCCACCGGTCACAAGGATTTCCTCGCGCGCGCCGGCGGCTGAAGGCACGGGCGACGCAAACGATTCACGCGATTCCACCTTGGCGTCACAGGGGCGGACATGCCGCCAGAGTTCCTTGCCGTTCGCCGCGTCCAGCGCCAGTAGGTAGGAGTCGACGGGCTTGGCTGACTCAACGGAAGCCAGCGGGCGCGTGCGGTCCACCGGCGTGTCGCGCTGCAGCACTTGGATGAAGAGCGTGCCTCCGTGAAGCAGGGGGCTTGTGGAATACGTCCACAGAAACGCAAACGTGCCGTAGTCGCGCTGGATGTTGCGCGCCCAAACCTGCCGGCCTTCAAAATCCAGCGCCACCAAGTCGCCGGTGCCGTAATAGAAATAGACGCGCTTGCCGTCGGTGACGGGCGAGGGCGATGCGTAGTTGCTGCGCTCGTCGCGGCCGATGCCCTCGGCAATATCCTTGCGCCACAGCACGGCCCCGGTGGCGCGGTCGAGGCAGAGCGCCTGCAGTTTTTTGGTCGCCGTGTCGGTGGTGCTGACAAACACGCGGTCGTTCCAGACGATGGGCGTGGCGGCTCCGGGCCCGGGCAGATCGGTGACCCACTTCACATTTTCCGCCGGACCAAAGACCGCAGGCAGGCCCATCTCAGGCGACGAGCCGTCGTGCTGGGGGCCACGCCATTGGGGCCAGTCGGCGCCATGAAGCGCAGCCGAGCCAATGAACATGCCCGCGAGGGCGACACACTTGAGTTTCATGCAGTGAAATGGATGGGGCGTGGAGACGCGTGCCTTGGGGTTATGGTTGGAGTTGCTTGCCGTAGAGTCCGTGTGCCTTGTTAGCCAAATCGCGTGCGGCGGTGGCTTGTTCCGGTGAGAGCCGATTGGGCCCGCCTGCGGGCGCATGGCTCGGCTCGATGATAAACCGATAGTCCAGCGACTGGCTCTGCCCCCGCTTCATGTCGCGTTTGAAAAAGAAGCCGAAGCGGCCGTAGTCGCGCCATGAGAGCTCCTCCACCGGATTGGCCGGCGCGTTAAACTGCGTGGCGGTGTACCACTCCTTGCCCATGGGAAATCGAAGCTGGCTCCACTTGAAGTCGCGGCCCACCACCTTGCCGCTGCCCTCCGCCTTGCCGGCGGGTTCCCACAGATAGACGGTCTTGCTGGCGTGCTGGTCGGCCACTTCGTTGTGGGCGCGGAAATGGCAGCCGGCATGTTGCAGGTCGCCGCCCAGAGTCAGATCGGCCGCCGCCTCCAGTTTCGTGCTGAAGTCCACCTGAGTGCGCCCCGGCGCATCCTGCGTGATGCGGTGCGTGCGCGTCTCGGTCAGCAGCAGCGTGTCGTCCTTGGCCGCCTTGCCCGTGCGCCACTCGATGGTGGCCGTGAGGGTGACGCCGTGCGCGTCCACTTGCGCCGGGGCGAGCGACTTCACCGTCATCACCTCGCCCTTGTGGATGTGCCACAAGTCAAAGGTGCCGCCGCCCGAAGTGATTTTCCAGCCGATGTAAATGCCGCGATGATGCGGGAACTTGCCGGAGTCCTTGCCCTCCTTGTCCAGCCCGCCGTGAGTCAAGAGCTCGCCGTGTGCGCCGTAGAGGTGCAGGAAGGGTTTCTTCTGCCCTTCGCCATACACAAAGCGCGCGATGGGCTTGCCATCACGGGTCACCAGCAACGCCTTGCCGGGGGCATCAGGATTGGGAACGGATTGCGCAGCCCAATCTGCGGAGAGCGCCTGCGCCACGCACAGGCCGGCAGCGAGAAGGAGAGATTTCATGCTGTGAAAGTGATACTGGCCGCTCGCACGCGGGCGCGCAAGCCCCGGTTGCGCTCTCCTTGCGCCAGAATAGTTCTTTTGCCGTGCGGGCTGTTGGGGTTCACTCCCCCAATTCAGCGGGCCAGTAGGGCGCGCCCAAGCGGACATGGCCGGTCACAATCGTTGGACTCAGATCAAGCGGCTCAAGGCGCGCGAGGACGCCAAGCGCAGCAAGGTGTTCGCCAAGCTGGCGCGCGAAATCTTCATCGTCGTGCGCGAAGGCGGCGCCGCCCCTGACATGAATCCGCGCCTGCGCATGGTGCTGCTCAAGTGTCGCGCAGCCAACATGCCACAGGACAACGTGCAGCGCGCCATCACCCGCGGCCAGGGCGGCGCGGAGGGCGCCACCTTCGAGGAGTTGACCTACGAAATGTTTGGCCCCTGCGGCGTCGCCCTGCTGGTGGACATCGCCACCGACAATCGCAACCGCGTGGCCGCAGATATGCGCGCCATCCTTGTGCGCCACGAAGGCAAGATGGCCAGTGCCGGCGCCGTGAGCCGCCTGTTCCACCGAAAGGGGCAAATCCTCAGTGCCCACGGTGCGGCGCCGGAGGACCGGCTGATGGAGCTGTCCCTCGAAGCGGGCGCGGAGGATTTTAAATCCGAGGGCGAGGGCTTTGAGATCCTGACCGACCCGGTGCAATTTGAAGCCGTGCATCGCGCCCTCACGCAGGCCGGCATCGCCTGCGAAGCGGCGGCCATCACGTCGCTGCCGCTGCAGTGGACGAGCGTGCCGGGCGCGGAGGCGCAATCGAGGATCAGCAGGCTCGTGGACGCGATTGAGGAGCACGATGACGTGAGGGAAGTCTACTGCAACGCCGCCTTCGCGTGAATCAGTCACCGCCGACTTCGCTGCTGGATCGCGCGCTCACCGCCGTGGCCGACGCCGTGTGTGCGCGCCCCGGGCGCTTCGTGCTGCCGCAACTGCTGCTGGCGGGTGCGTGCGTGGTGTACACGGTGTTCGCGCTGGGCTTTAGCACCAGCCGCAACGATCTGGTGGGATCCAACAAGCCCTACCACAACACCTTTCTCAAATTCCTGAAGGAGTTTCCGCTGCAGGACGACTTGGTCGCCATCGTGGAAAGCGACCAGGTGGAGCGCAACCGCCAGTTCGTGGCGCGTCTGGGCGCACGGCTGGAGGCGGAGCCGCACCTCTTCCGCAGCGTGTTTTACCGGCGCGACCTTCGCACGCTGGGCACCAACACGCTGCTCATCACACCCACGGAAGATTTGCGCGAACTGTCGGCCAAGCTGGAAGGCTACCGCCCGTTCATCGCCACCTTCACTCAAGCCACTAACCTTCATTCGTTTTTTGACCAGATCAACACGCGGTTCCTCGACGCAGCCGCGCAGCCACGGGAGGAGGCCGAGAAGCTGGTAAGCTCGTTGCCGGCGTTGCAGAAAATCATCCGGCAGGCCACTAACTGCATTTCCATGACGGGCGTGCCGCCGCCGCCGGGGATGGGCGCATTCATCGGGTCGCCCGAAGCCGAGCAGCAGATGCACATCTCCTATGCGGATGGGCAGCTTTTCCTAGTAGTGGCGCATCCAGCATCCGGCGCGGTGAAGACTCGTGCCGTGGCCCGGTTGCGTGAGCTGGCCGCCCAGATTGGCCTCGAGGTACCCGGCGTTAACTTCGGCATCACCGGCGAACCCGTGCTGGAGCACGACGAGATGGCGCAGGCGCAGATCGACACAACGCGCGCCACCGTCCTGTCCTTCGTGCTCGTGGCGTTGATTTTCATTCTGGGCTATCACGAGACCGGGCGCCCGCTTAAAGCCACGCTGGCGCTGCTCGTCGGAATCGCCTACACGCTGGCGTGGGCCACGGCGGCCGTGGGCCGGCTCAATCTGCTCACCATCACCTTTGCGCCCATCCTCATCGGTTTGGCCATCGACTTTGGCGTGCATCTGGTCACCCGCTACGAGGAGGAACTTCGGGCAGGTGCCGATGACACCCTTGCCCTGCACCGCGCCATGGTCAACACCGGCCGGGGCATTTTTACAGGCTGCCTCACCACGGCCGTCGCCTTTCTCGCCATGGGCCTGACGGACTTCGATGGCATCCGCCAGATGGGTATCATCTCCGGCGGCGGACTCATCCTCTCGCTCGTTCCCATGATGACGCTGCTGCCCGCGCTGCTGCTGCGCGGCCGCCAGAACGTACTGGATCGCGAGGTCGCGGCGCACCGCACGGACCTGCGCGAACGGCTGGAAGGCTACTGGCTGCGGCGCCCACGGCGGGTCATGGCGCTGGCGCTTGCCATCACGGCCGCGGCGTGGCTGGGCGCCCGTCACGTGGGATTTGATTACGACCTGCGCAACCTGCAGTCGGCTGGGCTCCCCGCCGTGAAGTGGGAGAAGGACCTGATGGCACGCGCCACCAACTCCGTGCTCTTTGGTGCCGCGGTGGCCCGCGACGCCGCCGAGGCGCGCGCATTGACGGCAAAGTTGCAGGAGCTCAATGCCACGGTGGCCGATGTTGTTTCCATGGCGCCGTTCCTAGGCGAGCAACCGGCGGAAAAGGTGCGCTGGATTCGTGACATCAAAGCGCAGCTGGCCGACCTCCACTTTGCGCCTGCCGACATGAGAGAGGTGGATCCCGCAGCACTCATCCGCTCGCTGGGCGCGCTGAAGGGCTTCATCCACCGCGCCCTAGAAGAGACACAGAAGGGGGGCCGTGCGAACCTCGCGCCGCAACTGCAGTCGCTCTGGGAGGATTTGATTGTGCTCATCCAGATGATCGAACGCCGTGAGGCCGACGCCACCGTCCAGTTGGCCCACTTTCAACGCGCCATGATGTACGATGTGCGAGAAACCTTCGCGGTGCTGCAGCACCAGAGCACCCACCCCGTGGTCTCGGTCGCATCCATCCCGCAGTCGCTGCAGGATCGGTTCATTGCGCCAGACACGGGGCGCCTGCTCCTGCGCATTCAGCCCCGCGGCGACATCTGGCAGCGACCGGTTCAGGAGGCGTTTGTGCGCGAGGTTCGGGCGATCTGTCCTGAGGTCACCGGCACGCCGGTGCAGCTCTTCGAATACACCGAGCTCTTGCGCGCCAGCTACGTGACGGCCGCCCTTTACGCGCTGGCGGCTGTGGTGCTCATGGTGTGGCTGCACTTCCGCAGTCTCGCCTGCGTGGCGCTCTCGCTGCTGCCCGTTGCCGTCGGCACCGTGTGGATGGCCGGTGTGATGGGCGTCACGGGCACTAGCTTTAATCCCGCCAACATCATGACGCTGCCCTTGGTGGTGGGCATTGGGGTGACGAACGGCGTTCACATCCTCAACCGGTTTGCAGAGGAGCAGCATCCGGCCATTCTGGGACGCAGCACGGGCAAGGCGATCATTGTGTCGGGGCTGACCACGGTGGCGGGGTTCGGCAGCCTTGTCATCGCGCAGCATCAGGGCATCGCGAGCCTCGGACTGGTGATGGCCGTGGGCACCGCCACGTGCATGGCGGCGGCCTTGGTGTTTCTTCCGGCATTGCTGACTCTGATGATGGGTGCCGGCTGGCGACTGGTGCGCGCCGTGTGAATGAGTTTGCATCGCCTACGCCCAATGAGGATGTTTCCAACAAACATGTCCCTTCCAGGATTCATCCTGCGTGGCGGTCTAGCCGCTGCCCTCGCCAGCGGTGCTCTGGCTTGCAACACCCCAAGGCCCGACGGCCAGTTGGAGGTGGATGGCGGGCCCCTCATGTATGCGCATCGGCTGACGCTCGAGCCGGGGCATGAGGCGGGCGTCCTAGGCCCCATTTTCACCGAGCGCCATGCAGGCACCGACCCGTACTCGCAGTGGACGATTCGGCCGCTGCTCTCGTGGCGGGGGCTGGATGACGGCCGTTCCGAAGAGTGGGATCTGCTCTATCCGCTGCTGACGTATCACCGGACGGGGGAGGAGTCGCGCTTTCAGCTCCTCCAATGGATTGGCTTCTCCGGCGGCCGGCACCAAACCGGGGGCGACGAGAACAGCACCACGCTCTTTCCGTTCTATTTCAGCCGCGAGTCTGGGGATCCCGCCCGCGACTATCGCGCACTCTTTCCCGTCTACGGCACCTTGAAAGGGCGGATGATGCGCGACCGCATTGATTTCGCCCTGTTCCCGCTTTACGCCAAATCGCAGAAGCGCGATGTGGTGACGCGCAACTACCTCTATCCCATCTTCCATCTGCGCGACGGCGAGGGCCTTCGCGGGTGGCAAATATGGCCTTTGGCGGGCCATGAAGTGAAATCCTTTAATCCCGCCGCGGGCGGAGCGGCCGCGGCCGGCGGGCACACGAGAACCTTCGTGGCGTGGCCGTTTTATCAGCACGCCGAATCGGGCATTGGCACCGCGCAGCACACGACGGTGGATGCGCTTCTGCCGCTCTACAGCCTGCGTCGGGCGCCCCAGCGACAGGACACGACGCTGCTCTGGCCGTTCTTCCATTACACGGCCGACGCGGCCAACCAGTACACCGAGTACGGCGTGCCCTGGCCCATGATCGTCTGGGGGGACGGCCCCAAAAAAAGCGTGCATCGCGTATGGCCCTTGTTCGGGCGCGAGCAGGACGGGGAATTGACCAAGGCCTTCTACCTCTGGCCGCTTTACCAGCATCGCCGGCTGGAAACCGAGCGGATCCTGCGCGAGCGCGAGCGGTACTTGGGCTTCCTCTACGCCCACACGCGCGAGCAACGCAAAGAGACGGGCGAATCTTCCGAGCGCGCCGACCTCTGGCCGCTCTACACCTACCAGCGAAATGGCTCGCGAGTGCGGCGCCAGTTTCTTTCTCCGGTCGAACCGCTGCTGCCTGATCACCCGGGGATTGAGCGCAACTACTCGCCCCTCTTCGCGCTGTGGCGGTCGGAATCTGACGCGGCCTCGGGCCGCAGTAGCACCTCGCTGCTTTGGAATCTGGTGCGAACCGAGTCGGAGCCGGAGCGGGAAAAATGCTCGCTCCTCTTCGGGCTCTTCCGCTACAAATCAGAGAAGGAGGCGCGGGAATTGAGGCTCCTGTGGGTGCTGCCCCTACGCTGGGGAGGCTAGGGTTTTCTGACGACATGATTTACCGGGACATCGGCCAGGCGATTCTGCTGTTCTGCGAAGCGGCGCGGCAATGGCCGATGGTGTGGCGTGACCGAGCGAGGATTCGCGAGCAGCTCCACGAAATCGGCAACGCCAGCCTGTTCATGGCGTGCCTTCTGGCGCTTTTCATTGGCGGCGTGCTGGCGCTGCAGACTGGCCCCGTGATGAGCGAGCGGGGCGTCTCCAGCTTCATCGGCGGGATGGTGGGGCTGGCCATGTGCAAGGAGCTGGCCCCGGTGATGATGGCCGTGCTCATCGCCGGGCGCATCGGCAGCGCCATGGCCGCCGAGATCGGATCCATGCAGGCCTATCAGGAGATTGACGCACTGCGCACCATGAACATCGATCCGGTGCGCTACCTTGTGCTGCCGCGGCTGGTGGCGATCACGGTGGGGCTGCCGCTGCTCGTGGTTTTCGCGGTGCTGATCGGCTGGATGGGAGGTGCCATGGTCTGCATTTCCAACCCCCAAATCAGCATCACCTACAGCGGATACCTAAACAGCCTCAAGGCGATGGTTCAAGTGGGAGACGTCGCCAATGGGCTCATCAAGGCGGTGGTCTTTGCCATCGTCATCGGCACCGTCTCCTGCCACCAGGGTTTGACCACTTTGGGCGGTCCCCGCGGCGTGGGCCGGTCGGTGACCAAGGCCGTCGTCAATTCCATCATCCTCATCTTGGTGCTCGATTACGTGCTCACCCGGGTGCTGCTTAATCTGTGAACACGGCCGCGGCACAAACCGTTTCGCGGGGCGTGGGGGTCACCGTCCGCGGACTCTGCAAATCGCTGGCGGGCCAGCCCGTGCTGCACGAGGTGGACCTCACCGTGGAGCCGGGCGAAGTGTTCGTCATCATGGGCCCCAGCGGCAGCGGCAAGAGTGTGTTGCTGCGCCACATCATTGGCCTGATGGAGCCCGACACGGGCGAGGTTCTTATCGCCGGCGAGTCCATCCAGTCGCCAGGCGTGCGTGATCGACATCACATGGCGATGGTCTTCCAGTCGGGCGCACTGCTCAATTCGCTCACGCTTGCCGAGAATGCCGGCCTCTATCTGCGCGAGCACGCCATGAAACCCGAGGCGGAGATTGCCGACATTGTTGCGCGCGCGCTCGCAGCTGTCGGGTTGACGGGCCAGGAGGAGAAACTGCCCGGCGAACTTTCCGGCGGCATGCGCAAACGCGCAGCCATCGCCCGTGCGCTGGTGATGGAGCCACAGCTGCTCCTGTACGACGAGCCCACGAGCGAACTCGACCCATTGATGGCGGCCACCGTGAGCCGCGAGATCGTCGCGCTCCAGCGCCGGCTGGGGGTGACTTCCGTCGTCGTGTCGCACGACCGTGAGCTTGCGTTTGGAATCGCGCACAGGATGGCGATCATCTTGGATGGGCGCATCCGCTGTGTCGGCCGGCCGGCGGAAGTGCGCGCCCTACAGGACCCGCAAGTCCGCGAATTTCTTGACGCCACGTTCAGACATCACTAAACACGGAATCGAAGATGAAGGACAAACTGGAAACGCGTGTAGGCTACTTCTTCGTGTTTGCAGCACTCGCCGCAATTCTGGTGCTGGAGCTGTCCGACAACCTCAACTTCCTTCGAAAGACTTACACGCTCTTCGCCGACTTCCATAACGTCAATGAGCTCAAGCCCGGCGACCCGGTGAAGATGTCAGGCGTCACCATCGGCAAGGTGGACGCCCTAGGTTTTAACGAGACTGGCGGCAAGCCCGTGCGAGTCACGCTGCGCCTAGGACAGTCCCATCAGGGGAAGATCCGCACCGACAGCACCGCCACCATTTCCTTCACGGGTCTGCTGGGCCAGAACTTTGTCGACATCATGGTGGGCAAATCGCCGGCTGTGATGGCGGCCGGCGGCGTGCTGGAAACCACCGAGCAGGCCAATCTCAATGCCGTGATCAACACGCTTGGTCGGATGTCCGAGGGCATCAAGGCAGTGACCGACAGTTTTGAGGGCGTAAGAATCGACAGCATCGTCGGGCCCATGGGCCATTTCCTCCAGCACAATACCAACCGCCTTTACAACATCGTGGCCAACTTGGAGTCGGTGTCCTCCCAGATGGCCCAGAGCAACGGCACGGTAAGCCGCATGCTCAACGACGATGGGCTCTACCGCTCCTTAAGCGGCGCGGCCAAGAACATTGAAGCATTCTCTGCCAAGCTGACCAAAGGCGAGGGCACCGTGGGCAAACTCGTGTCCAGCGATGAGCTTTACAAGTCGCTCACGGCCGCGAGCGCCGACTTGGGCCAGGTGGCCTCTGACCTCAAGGTTGCTTCTGCCAAGGTTGCCAAGGGCGAGGGCACCGTCGGCAAACTGATCGCCGACGACAAGCTCTACCAGACCCTCTCCACCGCGAGCGCCGACCTGGGCAAAGTCGCCTCCGACCTCAAGGTGGCCTCTGCCAAGGTTGCCAAGGGCGAGGGCACGGTGGGCCGGCTGCTTCACGAGGAGGAAATCTACAACTCGCTCAAGGCCGGCACCCAATCGCTGGAAAAGACCGGCGCAAAACTGGAGACGTTTGCCAACAACGCCACCGAGCTTGTCGCCGACGCGCGGCGGACAGTGGACACCGCCGCCAAGGCCGTCGGCACGGCGCAGCGGGTGTTGGAAAAAATTGACGCGGGCGAAGGCACCGCCGGCCGACTGGTGAACGACAAAGCCCTCTATCAGGAAACGGCGGACGCCATGCGACACCTGCGGGAGATTCTCCAGAAGATCAACCGCGGCGAGGGCACGGTGGGCAAACTGGTGAACGACGACAGCCTTTTCAAGAGCGCGCGCGCCACGCTGCAGAAGGTGGACAACGCCACTTCCAGCATCGAAGATCAAGGCCCGATCAGCGTGCTGGGCATCCTGTTTAACGGGCTCTTCTAGCGCGGATCACGGCACCAGCCGCGCTACCGCGGCCTGGACACGCTCGGGCTCCTCCACACCACAGGCCAGCGCGTAATCCGCCAGTCCCTGCCGCATGGGCTGCCCGTAAATGGCCATGAGTAGCCCATACACGACCAAGTGATGTCCGGGCGTCTGGCCCGATTCCACGGCCTTGAGGTACCGGGCCAGCATCCGATCGTCCCGCAGCGGCGCAAGTCCGAGAAGGATGCGGTGCCCTACAGCCCGGCTGGCCACTCGATACGCCGGCCACGGGGCACCAGCCAGCAACGCGCGGTCCAGCGCCATCAACTCGCGCGTGCGGCCGTCACGGGCACACTGATACGCAGCCAGAATGCACGGCAGTTCCACTCTTTCCAGGCAGCCTTCCGCGCCATGATTGCGCGACCGCCCGCGCCACGCGCGCAGCAACTGCGCCAATGGAGCGCGCAACACTCTGGCCGGTTGCGGCTCGAACTGGTGCGCATCTGTGGCTTTCATCTCGCTGGCAAATGTTGGGAGAGGGAGGCCAAATTTGGCAATGCACAAGTGCTCCCACGGGAGCCAAGCGCGTCACCGAACCCCAAAAGGAGATTGCGCCCTTTTTTTGCGGTTGCTAGTTTTCCCGGTCGGGGAATTCAGCGCCGCGACCATCGGTCGCACTCCTGCGCCCGACGCAGGGAGTGGGCCGGCCGGTGAGGGTGCGCTCTGCGGAAACGCCGTGGATTGCGCCCAGAACCCCCCAAGGACAACATGGCCCAGCACACAATCTCGGATTCAGCCGCGGCAACAGCGGGCGCCACCTGCGCCGGCAAACCCAAGTACCCGGGCATCCCGGTCACCTGCAGCGGCAACCATCTGGTGGCGCAATGGGTGGAAACCCGCATCACCGAAGGGGGCATCTTCTACCCCATCACGCCCTCCACCGAGGGCGGGGAGATCTACCAGCAGGCGTTCGCGCAGGGGCAGCTGGATGTGTGGGGCAACCAGAAGATCGCCGTGGAATGCGAGGGCGAACACGCGGCGCAGGGCGGCGCCACCGCCTTTTCCGTCACGGGCAAGCGCGCCGTCAATTTCACCTCCGGCCAGGGCATCGTGTACGCGATGGAGCAGTATTATCACGCGCCCGGCAAGCTCTCGACCATGGTGCTGGAGATCGGCGCCCGGGCACTGACCAAGCACGCGCTCAATGTGCACTGCGCCCACGACGATTTCTACGCCGCGCTCGACACCGGCTGGACCATGATGATGGCGCGCGACGCCCAGCAGGCGGCCGATCAGGCGCTCATCCTGCGCAAGGTCTGCGAGCTCTCCCTCAACCCGGGGATGAACATCCAGGACGGCATGCTCACCACCCATTCGGAGCGCACCTACCGCGCGCCCGAGGCGGAACTGCTGCGCACCTTCCTGGGCGCGCCCCACGACCTCATCGACTGCCCCACGCCTTCGCAACGCGAGCTCTTCGGGCCCCGCCGGCGCCGGCTGCCGGAGATGATGGACTTGAAGAACCCGGTGCTGCTGGGCCCGGTGCAAAACCAAGAGCACCACATGAACGGCGTGGTGGCGCGGCGCAACAATTTCAACGAGCACATCCTGGGCTTCCTCGAGCAGGCGGGGGAGGAGTTTGCGCGCCTCACCGGCCGGCGCTATGGCATGGTCACCGAGCACCAGACGGCCGACGCCGACACGGTGTTTGTTTCGCTGGGCTGCGCCGCCGAGAACATCGAGGCGGCCTGCGACTACCTGCGCGAGCAGCGCAACGCGCGCGTGGGATCCATCCACATCAACGTGCTGCGCCCCTTCCCCGAGGCGGCGGTGATTCGCGCGCTGCGCGGCAAGCGCAACGTCATCATTCTGGAGCGCACCGACGAGGGCATGGCGGGCGACAACCCGCTAGCCCGCGACATCCGCACCGCCTTGGGCAAGGCCAACGAGGTGGTGAAATATGGCGGCACCCTGCCGCCGATGACGCCGGAGGAGACGCCCAGGATTTTCCGCGGCAGCTACGGGATTGGCTCGCGCGACTTTCGCCCGGAGCACACGCTGGGCGCCTACGAATTTGCCACGGGCCAGTCGCGCCGCAAGGACGGCCGCAGCGCCGCCGACGGCGAGACGTACTTCACGCTGGGCGTGGATCATCCCTACTCGGTGATTTCCAAGGACACGCCTTCGCTGCTGCCCCACGGCGCCATCGCGGTGCGGTTTCATTCCATCGGCGGCTGGGGCATGATCACCACGGGCAAGAACCTGGGCTCCATCATCGGCGACTTTGGCCGCATCATCGCCGAGCGCCAACCGACCTACGACGACGTGGGCCAGCTTGAGGACAAGGTATTCGTGATGGCCAACCCCAAGTATGGCTCCGAAAAGAAGGGCGCGCCCACCAACTATTATCTCACGCTGGCACCGCAGCGCATCAAGGTGAACTGCGAGCTCAACCACGTGGACGTGGTGCTCTGCTGCGATCCCAAAGCGTTCACGCACACCAATCCGCTGGACGGGCTCAAGAAGGGCGGCTGTCTGGTGTGGGAATCGGGCGAGGACGCCGCTGCCGCGTGGCAGCGCATCCCAAAGAAGCACCGGCAGCGCGTGAAGGACAACAACATCCGGGTGTTCATCCTCCCGGGCTTTGACATCGCCCGGCAGGCCACCTCGCGTCCCGATCTGCAGCTTCGCATGCAGGGAAACTCGTTCCTGGGCGCCTTCTTCAGGGTGTCCTCGTTCCTGCGTGACAACGGCATCTCGGAGGCGGAGTTCCACGGGATTGTCCACAAGCAGTACCAGAAGAAGTTCGGGCGGTTTGGCGACGCGGTGGTGGAATCCAACATGCGCGTCATGATGGGAGGCTTCGAGCGCTGCACGGAAATCAAGTACGGCTCGCTCGACGACGCCGACACATCGAGCATGCGCAATCCCCTGCTGGCGCCGATGGACGCGCCCGCGATGATCCCCACGGCCGGCTGCTCGAGCAGCGGCTGCCCCAGCTGCGCACCCCAAGAGGCGCAACCCACGCGCGCGCCCTTGCAGAGTCTGGCCCTGTTCGACAGTGAATTCCGCAATGAGCTGGGCTACCACCAGCCTGCGGGCGCGCTGGCCTCGGTGGGCGTGATGGGCGCGGGCACCGGCGCCACCCAATCCAAGTACGTCGCCAGGCGCGAGACGCCCGTGTACATCGCAGAAAACTGCACGCAGTGCATGGAGTGCATCACCGCCTGCCCCGACACGGCGTTGCCCAACACCGCTCAGGATGTGAGCACCGTGCTGGTCACGGCCATCCGCCACTATGTCGCTGACAAGGCCGATCAGGCGAAACTCCTTGCAGCCGTCCCCGCGCTGGAAGCGCGCCTGCGCACCCAGATGGTGGCCAATGTCGAGAGCAAGGGTAAGGCTCCCTTCAAGGCTCTGCTCCGCGCGGAGCTCGACCAAATCCCCGAAGTTTCAGCCACGGCCCGGGCGCAGTTTGCCGGCATCGTTGACCAACTGCCGCTGGCGTACAGCAATGTCCCGGCCATCTTCCGCAACGTGGAGAAGAAGGCGCCGGGCACGGGGGGGCTCTTCTCCATCTTCGTCTCTGACCTCTGCAAGGGTTGCGGTGAATGCGTGCAGGTGTGCGGCGAGCACGACGCGCTGCGCATGACTCGCGAGACGCCCGAGCTGAACGCGGAGCTCACCACCGCGCAGGTGTTCAGCCGGCTGCTGCCGGACACGCACCAGAAATTCCTCGGGCTTTACAACGACGACAAGCCAGAGGACTCGCGCGAGGCGGCGCTGCGCAATCACCTCATGGTGCGGCGCAACTACGAGGCGCTGGTGAGCGGCGACGGCGCCTGTGCGGGCTGCGGCGAGAAGAGTGTGCTCCGCGCCGTGGCCTCCGTGACGGAGTCCTACATGCGCCCCATCTACCACAAGAAGGCCGAGCGGCTGCGGACGCACGCCAACGCACTGGAGTCTGCAGGCGTGGCGCGGCTGGCAGCGCTGCGCGCGCGCAGCGAGGAGGAGTATCAATGGTACAAGCGCTCGGTGGCCCACATCATTCTGGGACTGGGCGGCGAGAATGAAGAGGACAGCCAGCACCGACTCAAGGCTCACGGCGCCATCAGCGACGAGCAGATCGTGGAGTCGCTCTGTGCGGTGCTGCGGCAGGAGGCGTTCAATCACCGCGATCTGCAGGCAGTGGACGGGCGCCACGCGAATGGCATGTCGGTGATGTACATGGGCGCCCACACCGGCTGCAACACGGTGTACGGCTCCACGCCGCCATCCAATCCACACCCGTACCCGTGGATGAATTCGCTCTTTCAGGACGGCGCGACCATCAGTTGGCTCCTCAGCGAAGCCGCGATCATCAACCATGCGCGCCGCTCGGTGACACCCGAGCGATTGGCGCAGGCGCTGCTCAGCCGCGAGAGTGGCGTCGCCAGCGAGCGCGAGTATTTCCTGCTCACCCACCTGGACGACACGCTGATGACAGATCAGGAAGTGCGCGAACTTCCCAAGGTGTGGGTCATCGGCGGCGATGGAGCGTTGGGCGACATCGGCTTTCAAAACGCATCCAAGGTGGTTCTGCAGAACCGGCCCAACGTGAAGATTCTGATGCTGGACACGCAGGTGTACTCCAACACCGGCGGCCAGAACTCGGACAGCTCCACGATGCTTGGCGGCTACGACATGAACCAGTTTGGCGTGGCCTCGCAGGGCAAGCTCATCGAAAAGAAGAGCGTGTCCGAAGCCTTCACCAGCGGGCATGGATCGCCGTTCGTGGCGCAGGTGTCCATGGCCAACTCCGCCAAGGTTTACAAGGCCATGCTCGATGGCCTGGAGTACCGCGGCACCGCGTTCTTCCAGTGCTACACCACCTGTCAGCCCGAGCACGGCGTGGCCGACAACATGTCGAACGACCAGGCCAAGATGGTGCGCGACGCACGCGGTATCCCCGAGTTCATCTGCAATCCGCGCGGGGGCGAGTCGTTGCAGGAGGTGTTTGACATCAAGGGCAACCCGTCGCCCAAGCGCGACTGGTGGGAGGCCAAGTTCAGCAACAACGAGAAATTCAACTTCACCGTGGCCCACTGGGCGCTCACGGAGGATCGCTTCCGCAAGCACCTCAAGGAAATCCCCGAGAGCAGCGCGGGGGAGTTCATCGCGCTCGACAACATCCTCACCTGCCTCACTCAGGAGGACGTGATCTACCGGCGCGTGTTCGATTCCTCGCACCGCGCGCACGTCCCTGATTTCGGCGTGTATTTCAAGGCAGAGCTGGGCGGCAAGTTCAAGTACTACACCGTGTCACGGCAGATGGTGCTCTTTGCCGTCGAGCGGCGCAAAGCTTGGCGCATGCTGCAAAGCCGCGCGGGCGTGGTGAACGCAGATTATTTGGCGCAGAAGAAGCTCCTCGAGAAAGTGGCCAAGGGCGTGCTCACCCGCGATGATCTACGCGAGCGAGGATGGGCACTGCTCAACGCCGAAATTGCCGCTGCGGCGACGCCAGCCACCGCCTCCTAATCGCTCCCGGCCCCCAAGCCGGGCCTGCCAACAACTAATACTTGGCCGCGGCCTTGGGCTTGAGGCCCAGCGTCTGCGCCATCTCCGTGGCACGCGAGAGCATGAAGCCCGCATCGCTGGCCATCGCCAGAAATTGAAATCCCTCGGCGATGCGTCCGTTGGCCACATCCGGGTTGATGACGTGGATGCCCGATGCGACACCGCGCTTTTTCGCGGTGACACGGACATGCTCCACCGCTTGCGTGAACTCCGTGCTGTCGCTGTGGAACGACGGCCGGTGGCCCATGGAGTTAAGCAGGTCATTGGGCCCGATGAACACCGCGTCAATACCCGGCACGCTCAGGATGTCGTCGATATTCGCCACTCCCTTCACGTGCTCAGCCATGACCACCAGCAGCACCTCCTCATTCGCCCGCGCAAAATACTCGGATGGATCCGTGTCGTGATTGAGCGAATGCAGATAGCCGCCCACCGACCGCTGCCCGTGCGGATGAAACCTTGTGAACTCCACGGCCGCCTCTGCCTCGGCCCGGGTGTTCACCATGGGAATGACGATGCCCATGGCACCTCCATCCAGCGCGCGCTTGATGTTCTCACCCGTGTTCCACGGGACACGCGCCAAAGGCACCGTGCCGCCCGCGGCAATGTTGGCGAAACACTGCGCCGCCGTTTCCCAGTTGAAGGGGATGTGCTCCATCTCCACCGTCAGCCAATGAAACCCCACCTTGCTCAGCAGTTGAGCCGTGATGGGACAGGGCATGGTGATCCACGTGCCGATGGCCGGCTGGCCGGCGCGCAGACGCTCCCGGGCGGTGTTGGTTTTCATTTCGAGGATTCTATCCTGGCCCGAAGCTGCGGCGAAGTCAGCACTTCAGGGTTTAGTACAAATTGCGGCCGCCGTCCTTCGTGCAAATCCAGGATTGCCCGGGCGCACAGGGCGCTCACCCGCGCGCCCGTCTCTCTCGCAAACGACGCCTGATGCGGCGCCAGCAACACATGGGGTGCGCCGCGCAGGGGATGATCCTTCGGCAGCGGCTCGGTGATGTACGCATCCACCGCCGCGCCGGCGATCGTGCCCTCGTGCAACGCCCGCGCCAGCGCCGCCTCGTCCACCAGCGCGCCGCGGCTGGCGTTGATGAAATACGCATCGGGCTTCATCAGCCGGAACTCGCGCGCACCAATCAAACCGCGGTTGCCCGGTGTGACGGCCGCATGCAGGGACACAAAATCGCTCTGCGAAAGCAGGCATTCCAGTGACACACATTCCACGCCCAACTTCTGCGCAGCGTCACTGGGTGCGGGGTCGAACGCCAGAACCCGCATGTTGAAGCCGCTGGCGCGCCGCGCCACCGCCAGCCCGATGCGGCCGCAACCCACGATGCCCAGCGTCTTGCCCCAGACATCGTGGCCCCACGTCTGGGACCACCTCCCCGAACTCATCGCCTCGTGGCCCGTGTGGATGCGCCGCGCAATTCCCAGCAGCAATGCAAACGTGTAATCGGCCACCGCGTCATCCAGGAGCCCCGGCGTGTACGTCGCCACGATCCCGCGCTGCGTGCAGGCCGCCAGATCCACACAATCATAACCCACACCCCAGCGGGAAATGATTTTGAGCCGGGCTGCGCCAGGCGAAGCCAGAAGTGCTGCGTTGTAATCGTCGGAGCTTGCGAAAATCGCATCCGCGCCGGCCAACTGACCTTCCAATTGTGCCGCCGTCAGTGGGCCAAACGGCGTCGAGCACCGGATGACGCAGCCCGCCGCCTTCAGCGCCCCCGCCGCGCCAGCCCCCACTCCTTCAATCGTGGATGCAGTTGCAAGAATTTCCCAAGCCATAGCCAGCGGATTTGCGGGCGCAGTCTACCGGCGAGCGGCAATTGGGCAAGTGATTTGCGGGTGCCGCGAAGGGGCCAGCGCCCGCCTCTAAATTGAGAATTGGAATTATTCCAACTATTGACACCCTCCGGAGGCGGCGTACAGTGCCGCCCGCCATGACCAAGGTCAAGTCCCGAACGGTTTTTGTCCCGCCCCGCCGCGGGCGCGGTACCGTGGACGATCCGCTGTCAGCGAGCGGCGTCCGCTTCACGCCGCAGCGGCGGCAGGTCTACGAAGTGTTACTCAGCAAGCGCGACCACCCCACCGCCGAGGAGGTCTACCTGAGAGCCAAGAGCCGGATGCCCGAGATTTCACTGGCGACGGTCTACAACTGCCTCGACACGCTGGTGCGTGCAAGTCTGGTGAAACAGGTGAACCTCAACCGCACAGCGGCCCGGTTCTGCCCCAACATGAACCACCACTCGCACTTTCATTGTGACCAGTGCGCGGAGGTTTTTGACATTGACGGCGACGCGGGCACGCGCCGGACTGCGGGGCGCTTGCCGCGGGGTTTCAAGCTGCGCCATCTGGAGATGTCCCTGCACGGACTGTGCCCGACCTGTGCCGCCAAGAGGCAGTAACGCCCATGAGCAGCACCGCCGACACCATCGACCGGTTTGTACGCCAGGAGTACAAGTGGGGCTTCTACACGGATGTGGAGGCGGACACGGCACCGCCCGGCCTCAACGAGGAGACCATTCGATTCATCTCCGCAAAAAAACGGGAGCCTGAGTGGCTGCTGGCGTGGCGCCTGAAAGCCTACCGCCACTGGCTCACGATGCAGGAGCCGCATTGGCCACACGTGAAGTACGGTCCCATCGACTATCAGGCCATCCGCTATTATTCTGCGCCGAAGAAGAAGGGCGATGGGCCGCGCAGCCTCGACGAGGTGGATCCCAAGCTCTTGGCGACTTACGAAAAGCTGGGGGTGCCTCTGCACGAGCGCGCCCGTCTGGCGGGCGTTGCGGTGGACGCCGTGTTTGATAGCGAGTCCATCGGCACCACCTACAAGGAACAGCTCGCGCAGCAGGGCATTGTTTTCTGCTCCATGTCGGAGGCGGTGCATAGCCACCCCGAACTGGTGCAGCGATACTTGGGCTCGGTG
>SXGU01425626.1_pt1 | contig 24849 bp, 37 predicted proteins | sample 3174531 | NCBI WGS metagenome assembly SXGU01 (sample SAMN11356863, study PRJNA531348) | freshwater metagenome | isolation source: freshwater sample F1-140 | place: China: Fuxian Lake, Yuxi | collected 2017-12-25
GAGATGATTTTATATACTTCTTGTGGTTCTAAAGAAGGAACAATTATATCCGCCGCCTTTCCATTACAATGTTCAGAATGTTTTGCGCCGCCAACTTTGTTATTATATGATTCAGTTCTGTAGCCAGAGATAATATGTAGTGGTTTCCGGCAATGTAGTCTAATTATCTCTAACTGGTCGCACAGTTTTTGTACATTTGGGACAAGTAAAGTAGGAACTTTTATGCCATCTTTACATGTAAATTCTTCAAGTTTAAAATGTTCTGTTAGTTTCATGTTATTTCTCTTAAAGGAAAGGGTAAATCCTCCTTAATCTACCCTTTCTCCCCGTCCTAACTCTTACTCAAATACAGGCGTCTTCAAAGATTCATCATCTGTAATAGTCGCCCGCAACAACATTCCCTTTTCAGCACCAAAGTAAGCATCTTTCTTAATGGTGTTCCGTTGAACCTTGGTCTTTGCATCCCAAGCCGCTTGAATATCCAATATAATAGCCGTTTCATCAAGATTGTCAAGAGTCCATTCAAGAGTTCCCTGCTTAGTCGGGAAAAATTGAGAATACTTAACTACAAGAATAGCATATGCTTTCTGGTCAATAGTAAGTTCCAAGTCATCATCAGAAGCAGAACCACGAACAGAGAACTTTCCTTCTTGGATAGACTTGATGTTATTTACTACTGCTTCATACAGAGCATTAACAATTTTCTGTTCCTTGATAGGAGTTCCATCTTCATTCTTTCCAACTTCTACTTCAACAGTTTCATACAACTTGACCGGAGCAATATTGCTTTTGATCTTAGACAACAGACCAAAGAGAACAACTTTCCTTACTTCTTCGGAAGCATTAGATACTTCTGCATAGAACGGTAGTTCAAGAGGATACCAAGTAATTGTTTCACCTGAGAAGATCATGAAAACAATAGCATTTGTCTCAACATCAAAAGAAGTCTTAATGTTCTGTCGGTCACGGAAGACTTGTTCGGTTCCATCCTTCATCTTTACGGTACGTACAACTTTCGTAGTTTCTTCGGCCATGGTAATCACCTAAAATGTTTTGGGGTTTGAAAGAAGAGTTTTGCTTAACTCTTGAGTGATAGCTTACAGGGAATTCAAAAATCTGTCAAGGTCTTTGTTGGTTTCACGCTCCTTTTTTAATATGTGGTTTTTGCAGAAAATTTGTGCGAGATGCTGTAAATGTTCAAGAGTTTTTGTGTTGTAAATCACAAAATCATATTGATAATTTTCAACATCTGCATCTCCTGTGTTAATATAATGTTCTTCTCCAGAAGGTCTACTTACTTTAAGAGTAAACACATTCTTATGTGAAGCAACAACTTTAGTTATTTCACTTGCTTCTCTTATAAAGATGAAAACTACTATTGCTTCCGTTGAGAAGATATGTTCTGTTATGTAATTGAAAGGGCCATTATAAACAAGAGTAGATAAATCTTTCAAATCTGACAAGAACTTTCTACCTTTTTCATCTTTCTTTCCATCCCATCCTAGTAAAAGTGCGGCTTCTTTTACCTTATCTACACTTGAAACAATATCTACTTTAATTCCTAAAGAATTAAGAAAGTCTTTGCAGAAAGAACAGAAAGAGTCTTTACCTGATCTTGGAAAACCATTAACAATTATAATTTGTTGATTCATTTTACACCTTTCAATAGGCTTAGAAAGTTGTATAACTCCTTCCAAGATTTAATCCCAGGAGTATATTCTAACAATTTTAGTAGAACTAAAAGAGTTTTAACACAATCCATGTAGGCATTATGATACTCAGGAGTAACTGCAATGGCATCTTTTTCAAAGAAGTGAATGGTTAGGTCGTCTAATTTATGGTTTGGGAAATCTAAACCATGTTTTTTACCTATTTGTTTGGCAAGTGCCATTGTACATATAAGTTTAACATCAGGTTTGCCCAACATCCTATGGTCAAAAGATATATTATGACCAAGATAAACATCTGCTTCCGGTGCTTTTAGTGTAGAGATTGGTGGATGTTTTAACAAATCTACATATCTTATACCATGAGTTTCTTGTGCTTTTGGGTGGATAGGAACATTTGGCTTAAACATTTGTGTTGTAGATAGATTTTTTAAATCTTCTGCAAACACTTTAGGACTATTTTGTGAAAGTTCAAAGGCTTCCCTTAAAATAACAATGTTTTCAGGTAGTGGAATATAAGTCATCTGTATGACTTGATCCTTGGAGGAAACACCTGTGGTTTCTGTATCTATAACAATTACTTTCATTTGTGAAATCTCTTATAAACTAGGCCCATTTGTTAGATGAGCCTAGTAGTTGTTAACCTTTCTTCTTCTTACATCCGCCTTGTTGGTCCAATGGTTTCTTCTTTGTTTGTTTAGCCATAAATCACCTGTTTATAAGAGCTTCATACAAATAAGGATCAAGGTCTGGTTGTTTTAGCAACCATTTAACATAGTCATATGGTACATTTTTTATCAACTCTCCTTTATGTTTACCAAAAGTCATTTTTAGCGGTATCCTAGAAAGTTCAGAAAATTCCCATATTTTATGAATTGTTGTTACATCATAACCTTGTTGTTCTGCTTCGTAAAGAAGGTTAAGTAAATTGCTATGACATATTTCAACATCTATAGCTGCTGAATGAGCGGATTTAACAAGTTCCCTCGCTTTTCTTCCTTTAAAATAATATATTAAAGCAGTTTGTGTATGGCTATCAATATCTGGAAGAAGAAATCTAGCTATTGCTAGTGTACAAATCCTATAAATGTGTGGTTTACCTAGAACTTGCCAATCATAGTCTACATTGTGCCCTATAATATATTTTAATTCTGGGACTTCATTTATTAAATTAAATGAGGTAATTGTTGGTTTGTCTAATATATCCTTTTCAAAAATATGATGTATTGCTGTCGCTCCAAGTTCTATTGGTTTTCCAGGATTAAATCTTTCACAATATTTTCTAATTATAGAGAAATCTTCTGCTATCTCAAGAAAAGCAATTTCACAAGCTACTGGATCATTTTTACCAGTGGTTTCTGTGTCTAGGATTATTATTGACATAATACTACCTCTATTAGCTTTAAGTTTAAAAGTGGAATCTATCCATTAGTTTTGATCTAAGGTTATTTTCTGTAACCTTATTATCAGATATTGTTTTTTCAAAAGTCACCATGTAGTCTAAATATTTTGAAATTGTTTGTAAAACATCATCTATTTCTTTTTCCACTTGATCTATATTTGTTATTTGTGGTTCTTCTGGATGGTAAGTATTTGGGCCAAAACGTTTTAACTTACACAAAGCTTGTATAAGTTCTGAGCATTCTTCTATTAGTTTATCTATTGGGGTAACTGGAAACTCTTCATCTATATTCATCTTAGGATAACTCCATAAATTAATTGGAGGGAACGTTAAATCAGGCCATTTCATGTTTTCTTTATAAAAGAAACTTTCTTTTGTAAAGTTTGTAATAGTTTAATTTTTTTATCTAATGGAAAAGCATCAAAATCATCTATGTCTAATTGATGGTTAATGTCAATAATCTCTCCCTCTTCTGTAACTACTCTAGCCCATACAATGACTACATTTGAAACTGAGTCAATTGTTTTTAATTGTTCTACTGTTTTTTCAACAAACTTGTTCATAGCTTATCCAAGAAGTGTAAAAGGTTTAAAGTAAAGTTTGCTATTGAAAAAATAACTAACAGTAACAAACACCACTGATTAAAGTTCATTTTCTTTCCAATCTAAGAAAACTCCACAACACATTGGACGATTTATTTCTTGATTTATGTAATATAAATCAGCTTCTATCAATCTAACAACACCATTAGAGTCTTTAACTCCTTCTAACCAGCTATTAAGATGGTTTCTATTTTGTAAATGTTCTTCTTTTGTTTCAGAATTATTTATTTTGATAACAAGAGAAATGTATTTGTCTGTTAAAAAACTCACATTATGCCCGTTCATTTAAAAAGCAAACTCCACTCTGACCATTCATCTTTCGGATTATGCTTTAAGCGACTATGCCAATGAGAGCATTTTACACAATTAACTATCTCTTGTAAAGCGTAATAATGGACCAGGGACGATCCTTGTCCCGGATCATAGCTTCGTTCAACGCAGAATTTGTAAACTGTAGAGAATATAGAACTTCCACAGTTTAAACAAACTCTATCCACTATCAGAACTTGCCATAATAACCCTCCTTAATGGCATCAAAGAGATTAGATACTATATGTTTTTCACCATCATATAGAACTTCTTCTGCCCCGTTAAGTGAAATAGATGATCCATCTTCCAGATTAAAGATGTATGTGGTATTTTCTAAATCCTCTTTCCTAACTAAAACACCTGAGAAAGCTTCTGGATTAAATCTATAAGTTGTACAACCTTTTAAACCTGCTTTATAAGCATATATATAAAGGTTTTTAAAATCCTCAAAAGGAAAATCGGTTGCTACGTTTATTGTTTTAGAGATAGAAGAGTCTATCCATTTCTGTGCTGCCGCTTGCATATCTATATGTTGATATGGAGAAACGTCTTTTGCTGTTATAAAGCTCTCAGGATAATTTTCATTTCCTTTCATCGCTTTCCATAAAAGAGCTTCATAACTATAAACATCCATTTGTTCTTTTGTTTTCTTACCTTCTTTTATAACATTTCTTTTGTAAGAAAGATCAAAAGATGGTTCGATTCCATTGGAACAGTTGTTCCCGAGAGCAAAAGATATAGTTCCAGTAGGAGCGATGCTACCAAAATGTGTATACCTAATCCCATGATTGGTTAAATCTACAGCAAAATCTTCATTTCCATCTTCTAAAGCATTCATTACTTGTTGAATAAAAGGAGATGAAAGATACTTTCTTAATTTCTCTTTATCTTCAAAAATAGGCGCTGGGCCTTTTTCTGTAGCTAATTTAACTCCTGTTAAAAAACCTATTGTGGAAATCAATTCAGTTACTTGTTTTGTAAATGTAATTGCTTTCTGTGAACCATAAGTTATACCTAACATTGCTAAAGTAGAACCAAGCCCTGTATAACCCATTCCATGTCTACGTTTATAAAAAATCTCATGTCTCTGTTCTTTTAACGCTAAACCATTTAACTCCACTGTGTTATCTAGCATTCTGGAAAAGATTTCTATAACTTTTCTATACCTATCCCAATCAAAATAACACCCTGTTGTAAAAACTTTCTCAACAAAGTTAGTTAGATTAATACTCCCAAGAAGACATGATCCATATGGTGGAAGAGGTTGTTCACCACATTGAGAAAGAACTATGTTGTTAAAAGTTCCTCTATTTCTTTTAGATTCTGTAAAACAATATACTTTTTCTTCAACTCCTGCTTTTTCAATATTAGTCACACAAATAAATCTACTTGCTTCCCTATTGGGAAAGCCTTTTAACTTCAATCTATTTGTTGTAAGACCAAAATTAATGAGTTTTTGTATATAAAAACTGCTTATTGTAAGTCTGTAAGATGTTTTACAAAAATAATTTCCTCCTGGCATATCTTTATAACCTTCTTGTTTTCCTATATTAATAGTACAAAAAACACCTAAAGTGCTTAACATACTTTTAATGTTCATTAAAAATTGTTTATCTACAGACCAAATAGATACTGCACCATTTTGGATACTACCATCTGAGTCCAATAACCCAGCTAACCAATCTAATCTAGCATAAATATTCCAAGCCACTGTTGGAACAAAGGATTTATCCCATTCTACATCTTTAGATAAGAGAACAAAACTTCTATCTCCTTCACAAACATTTACTTTTTCATAAAATAAATAATCCAATAATTGTTGTTTTTTCCCATATAGCCAAATACTTTGTCTATTTCTATTTGATTCTATGGAACCATCTCCACAAAAGAAACCTTTTGTATAAGCTAAAGTTCTATCAACTTCTATTCCTAGAGCTATAACAGGAAAATCCCATTTTTCTAATTTATCTCCTATTTTTACATCTTTGGCTTGTTTTAAAGCTACCTGACCATCTCTTGAAAAACCTTCCCAAATAGGAAAATTATGATAATCAGTAACTTTAACATTTGATCCATCTGAAAAAGTAAAGTTTAATACTTCTTTATTTTTTCCTGTTACTTTAGGAGTTACTAAAGAAAATTCTTTACCATTCCATACTTTAATTGTTTGATCTACTAAATCTTGTATTTGAATATGTCCTTTATCTGTTAAGATTAAAGTGTCACCAGTTACACATGGGTTCGTAGCAACAATTGTTTCTTCAAAGTTTAAAGGATTCAGTTGATTTATCCTATCAATAAATAAAACACCTGGTTCAGCGAAGTCATAGGTAGACCTCATTATCATATTCCAGAGTTCTGTTGCTTTGATAGTGCTATAGATTTTACATATAACATTATTATCTTGATCCCTTACATATTCATCATATTGAAAAGGGAAATTCTTAACAGAAACATAATTCCCGTTTGGGTATTCTTCATATTCCTTTACATGGACAGGAAAATATAAATTCCAATCTTTATCTTCCATAACTGCTTTAATCAAAGCATCAGAGACTAGAACAGATAGATTAAATTGGCGGAAACGACCATCTTCTCTTTTGACTGTTATATATTTTAATATATCAGGGTGCCAATCATGAAGAGTTCCCATCTGTGCGCCTCTTCTACCTCCTGCACTTGCAATGGTAAAGCACATACTATCATAGATGTTCATAAAGGAAAGTGTTCCACTTGTGGTCGCACCTACACCATTTATGAAACTTCCTGCGGGACGCAGAGATGAAAAACAATAACCAATACCACAACCTTTAGATAAAGACATTCCACTTTCTTTTACTTTTTGTAAAATATCTTCTATTGAATCATGGATATTTCCACTAACCACACAGTTTATGAGAGAAACATTAGGTTTATATTTCTCCGCACCTGCATTAGAGAAGATTCTACCTGCCGGAATTGCTCCATTTTTCAATGCCCACAAAAATTGATCGTACCAGTATTCTTGATTTTTCTCTTCAACATTAGCTAATGCTCTAGCAACTCTTTCAAATGATTGTTCATACATTTCTACAGGTTTACCTGCCATATCTTTCAATTGAAACTTTTTCTCAAAGATTTCTTGTGATGCTGGTTGAAGATGTAACATAGTTTTAACCACACTTGGAATAGTTGCAAGAAAGACAAGTATCACAACCTTCGATCTTAACAATAGAAGGTTCACCACATTTAGGACATTTTTCTCTTAATTGTTGTTCTTCTTTGGTCCCACCATTGATATGTTCTTTAATACAATCCGCAATTTCAGAAACAATACTATTCATAAATGTTCGTTTGTCTCCTTTGTTCTGCCAATAACCTCCTAATGGATCGTAGACTTGATATAAATTTTCTAAAATGGGGTTAATATTTAAACCAGTTTCCAAATGCTGTCTAAACAATGAAGAGATTAATAGTGTAAGGGCACTGGTCCACATACCATGAACAGGGTCTTTTGTGTTAAAAAATATTTCATAGGGATAGATTTTACCATTATAAGAAATATCTGCTATTGTTACATATAAGGCATGTTCAGCCCCATGTTTTAACCTATAAACTTTACTATTTAAAACTTTACCTCTCTTAACTGGTTCAAGTTTTAGTTGAGGTTGTTCTTCAACTATTTTAGGAGCAACACTTACAGATAGGATTTTTTTGTTAATCTCAATCATTTGATTTTCCATTATGGAATATACATTTTAATTTAGAATGCCCACAACAATGACATTCCCACCAGATAAAAGTGATAGAATGACAATCACCATTCACAGTTGAGCCATATTTTCCCCATCTATGCAAACCTATAAAACATTTTAACACTTGAATAAATTCAATCAATTTCGGATTGTTTTTTGTCATATCGTACACCTACAAACCTTGGTTCTCTATAAGAACCATCTTCTAACTGACACATTGCTCTAATTTGAACTACTTTTCCAATAGGAGAACTACGTTCAAACTCTGCAATATCAGAATATTTCCCTATTCTTACTGGAACAACAATTCCTTTTAGATTTTTTAAATCTAAATTTAAATTCTCATTCCCTTTCTCTCCAATGGTTGTGTACATATTGACACAAAGAAGGTCAAATTCTTCTTCCAACTTTATCTTCAACATGGAAGCATTTCTTTTTCCAGGATGATAAACATCATTGGCTCTTTTTAATATAAGACCTTCACCACCCCTGTCCCATATCTTATCTGCAACATTATACCATGTGTTTTTGTTAGACGAAACCCCTAGTAATGGAATTAATCTAAACTGCTCAGATAGAAATTGTATTTCATCTTGAAGCATCCAATATCTTTCACTATTTCTATAGTGATTGTTTTCTGCTCTTAATGGAACAAGATCATGAAAGTTGAATATAACATCTCTACAAGAACAATCCCCTTTTGATCTGTTAAATAAACCATTGGCTTCATGGAAGAGTTTACCGTCTATTGTCGCTTCTACTATGAAACGACAATCAATTGGTAATGGTTTTATGTGTTTATCCAAAAACCCTTCGTCTCTCATCCATTGAAAAGATGGAATTATCCTACCTGCGGAAGATCGAGGATAATGCCATGTTCCTGATATATAATCAATATAAACATACCAGCCATCCAATTTCTCTAACATCAAATAATCATAGTTTATTTGAGGCTTTTTCTTTTTTTCTTCAATATGAAGATGAAGGACTTTTTGTGGTTCTAACATAATTAAACTTATACCATCCAAAATTACTTTACTAGAAAGAATTTAATTGTTGCGTCTTTAGGTAAGACGGTAGTTCCCTCTTCCAATCTCGGTCCACTATATTGTGCAACAATACATTGATCGTTACTCAATGATAGTTTTAGTGTTACTCTATTGTATGAAATTTCTATGTCCATCAAAGACGTTAATACCTTAGCAGTAGCTTCATGCCCTATTGATGATTGCCATTTGTAAAAACGAAGCATTTCTTTTACTTCTTTTATGTTAATTTCCTCTATAGTGCAGGTAACTGGAAAATTTTCTAACATATTTAGCGAAAAAGCATTTGAAACGTACAACATAAAGTCTCCTACTTATTAAATTTTATGGATAAATACTGTATCCAATGTTCTATACTTTTTAAACAACTTCATAGATTCTGGAAGAAATTGTTCTACTAAAGTATACATGGCTTCTGCATATTGTCTGGCTTCTACCTGAGCATGGCTATCTAGCCGAAGAGATAGAAAGTGCATAAAGTTATGTAAATTCATCTTTCTAACCAACCGTGTGTAATGATTTACATGAAGAAATAATCTAGCATGTTCTGGAGCAACACCTTCCTCTAAAAAGAATTGGTATTTCTCATAACTTTTACGACATTGTTCCTCTAAATCTACTTTAAACATAGATTGAACGCCGGAAGGTAAACTATCTCCTTGTCCTTGTTTATTTAATGTAGGTTTAGAACCAACTATATTTGGTATATACCAATCATCTGGTAAAATACTATACCTAGCAGAGACTTCATTTATTGTCTGAGTTCTATGCCGAACAAATTGTCGTTCAAGAAATATAGGTAACTTCATCTCGAACCACAATTCTATCATTTCAATAGGAGTGGAATGTTTATGTTTAATCAAATATTCATAGAGTTTAATGTCTTGTTCTTTTGTTCTGTCTGCTTCCAGATTATTAAAACTAATCCTAGCAGTTGTAGCAGGATCACGGTCATCCGCATCAAAGACCTTTTCATAAGTATTCCCTTCATCATCTTCTTCCCATATTCTTCTAATAGGGCCAGAAATGTTTAGAAGTTTGACAAAACCTTTATCCAATACTTGCATCTTGTTAAGCATTATACGTCCTCCAATTTATGAGAAATATGGTCCAATATAATTGATTCTTCTTCTTCTAGTTCATCAGAAAAACCATTGTCAATTGCAAAATTGACTATCTCTTGAAGCATTTTAAGTTCTATTTCTGTAAACATTGTAATTTCCTTTAATTTAATTAAATACTGGTAACTATTTAAGTAGATTACCTTTAGTACACCAATTTTCAAAATCTTTTACAGCTTTAATCATCCCTCTACTGAATTCCAAAGTAAAAGTTTTTTTCTTGCACAAGTCATGTATATCCTCTATAGACTTTTCCCCACACAATAATAAAGTAGCAGCATGTTCATACCCATGCGCATAGTTTTCTAAGGCTTTCTTTTCTTTTCTATTTTTTAACCATGTTTTAAACATATTAAATCTCCAAAAATTTTATAACATTTGTAATAAATAAAGTTATTTCCCTGTGCTCCCATCCCCACCATGACCTCTTTTGGTTGTTTCTTCAAACGAAGATACTTGTAACCACTTGGTCATTATAGCAGGAACAATAACTAATTGCACTATTCGTTCACCAGGAGAAATTCTTATTGGCATATCACTTACATTTCTATATTTAGCGAAACTTTCTCCCTGATAATCAGGATCAAGAAGACCAACAGTATTTTCTAGTTTTAAACCAGAACAACTACTTCTTGGGAGATATAGACCAGCTAATTGATATATAGGGTCTTCTCTAGCAGGTCCAGAAGTTAATAGAGTAGCTTTTTCTTCTGGCAATACTCCTAGAAAGATATGAACTCCCAGAGGGATTTTATGTACTTCACCTGGGTAAATGCTTATTGGTTCTGGTAAACAAGCTTTTAAATCCATACCAACACTAGAACAAGTTCCTCTTGTTGGTGTACAATCACAGATATTTTTATCTTTAAGGTCTTTTGCTAAAGCTGAAAGCATGTATTTAATCATTGTGATTCTCCTATAAATAAAGCTTTATGTAAATTATCAACAATTTCCTTTTTAGTATCCTTTTGAACTTTATCCACTAAATCATCTAGTTGTGCTCCTAAAACCATACACAACCATTCCTTATGTTCTTCATCTATCCAGTCGGCGTTAAACTGGATTACATATTTTTCTCCCATTATGTGAACAAAAACTGAGTAATCACCATATTCTTTTCTTTCAATATGTGCCATTAGTATAATGCCTCCGAGTCCAGTTTTTTACATTGTGTGAAAGGTGTTTCTCTCAAAATTTGATCTTCTTTCTCTGCAATTTGGTATGCTTCTTCTCTTGTTAGAAAATTACCTTTTTGATCTACAAAACCCTGAACTGCTCCTTCTGTTACTATATTATATTTCATAATCAAGTCATATGATAACTTATCATAATGTCTTGGAGAACATAATATGGTTCCAGTTTTTAGTTTAATGGCCGCACAAACAATTCTTTTATTCACTGTTCAAATCTCTTCAACATTGAAATGATTTTTCCATTAATCTTTCTACCCGTTTGTTTTTGTCTGATAGACAGAAATTCTAATTCTAAGATTGATTTATAAAAATCACTTTCCCAAGAATTAATATATCCATTATCATACGCAAAATTAACTGTTTGAAGATGAACAATATAACCTGTATTTTCCTTTATTAAAGCCAAATCTTTAAATATAATATCTATACTCAAACCAATAAACTTCTCAACACAGGAACTCCCAACAATTGCTTCATTTTTAGTTACTGTATTAACTAATAAACAAATTTTCTTAATAGGAATTTTACCACAAGAACAAGAGGTTTCTCCATCATAAATATTTTTTATTATCCATTCTGTCCTAGCTTCCTCCCATACTTTAGAATCAGATTTAGAAAAAATCACTTCTCTTAATTTTTGTTCATTTCTAGTCATTGGAGTTTCCTAACTTTTTCACACTCACCATATGATCTTCTACTAACTTTAAAATCAGCAGGAATGACCATTGGTGGTTTGTAGGGTAGAACTATTGACATTTGTTTCTTTATCTCGTTTCTGATAACATTAGCATAGCTTATATCATATTGCATAACTAAAGAATCATGAACTTGCATAAGAACTTCTACAATATCTCCATGATGAGATGTTATATTTACCCAACCTCTGTTAATAACATCCGCAACAGTTGATTGTGGAATAAAAGCAAAGGCTTTATTAAACAAAGTAGGGTCTTTACTATCTAGGAACCAACCTCTTCTACCGAAGACATTTGTTATATATCCCTTTTTATCAATGTCTTTCTTAATCCTAACATGCCATTTCAAAATCTCTGGACACAAATTGAAATAGAAATCTTGAAGAGACTTAGCATAGGTCCAGGAAATGCCTAACATAGCTGCTAGTTTATCTAATCCTAACCCATAGTTTGTATTTCCAGTGACCATAATATGTCCATTTCTTCTAATCATAAAAAATCCAGTAGAAGTTTGTGGACAATATACTTTTGTCCCAATATGTTCTATATATTTTTGTATTCCTGTAGAACATCTATAAAATTTTCTATTATTCATAGAAATCTCATAAAGAGTTTGTCTTGTTTTATCTTTTAATTTAATATTTATTTTACTTCCATAATTAAATAAATGAAAAAGAGTTTGTATGATTTCAGCAGAAAGTTTATTAGTTGTAGTTATAGAAGTTCTTACTCCATTAGAAGTTCTAATATGTCCATCCCAATATTGTAATTCTTCTACAAAAGTTTTTAAATTATCTTTTTCATAATCTAATATCCACCAATCTAAATACTTCATCCAAGCTTCCAAATAACCTTTAAAATAAAAGGTAGTTACTTTATCACTTTCAGAAAATTTCTTTTGAAATTGTATACCTGCTTCTACTAATAAATTTTCTAATCTATTAATTTTTCTTTCTTTGGTAAATCTAAACTGATATGTACTAATTCCTTTTTTATCTGTATATAAAACATGCCCATCCGCTTGTAAAGCTACCATAAGTTTCATTTTTACATTTAATTCTTTTTTACTTCCTCCTTTATATTCTCCAGTATAAGGTAAACGAGAAGATATAGGTAAATCTTTAGCTTGTGTAATTATTAATTTTCCATTAGATTGTCTAATGAACTTATGGTCTAAAGTAGTTAATTGACTAAAAGATTCTCCTTCTATACTATAAAGAAATTCAGAATTCTCTATAAAATCTCTATTAAAACTTTTTGGAATTTCAAAATGAATTTGAGAGTTATCTTTATCCCATACAGCTAAAGGAATGTTTTCATCATATTTATCTATTCTTATCCAACCATTAGGAGTTAAAACTTCATGATCTCCTGTGATACAACCGTGACAAACTGCTTTATATGATTTATATTCTGGAGAATCTGCTGTTATCTCTCTTTGAAGATGTTCTGATGCTATGTATGCGTATAGTTTTCCTTTTGGATTGTTAAAGAAATCTAATAACCATTTACATTGACTATCCGCCGCAACTACCATGGCATCAGCACCAGATAAGTCTGCGTCCATTATCTCTTTACCCTCATCAGGTAAAAAGATTCTTTTTATATTAGGTAATAATATATTACCTTGGTCGTCATAAGAAATAATGTCAGACATATACTTCTATTTCCTCTTCTTGTTCTTCCATTTCTATTAAACTATTAACATAGTTTTCCCATTCTTCATCGATTTCTGCTTTGCCGTTTAATACTTCAAGGGAATATCTGAGCGGTATTTTACCAGAAACCGGAAGATTTTGCAAATTTGCCCCCTTGCCCCACACGTTTTTCGTGCTTGCTAGACGCCCGGTTTTCGTTCCTGCAATTCTATATTGTGTCCGCGCCCGCCCATCATCATCTAGTTTCATTCCTAGGAAAGTTCTAGTGAACACTTTAATAGAATTATATTCAAGCATTAGGGTTAAAAGGGCTTGAAGATGTGGATATTCATCTATATACATCTTCATTGCAGAAGCATCATTTGTTTCAACAGAAATGGCTCCTTTTTTCTTCTTAGTTTTCAACGTTATGTTGAAAAAGTCTTTAAATAACTTCTTCTTCTGCGGTGTAGAGTTCATATTAAATTTGAACCCTAAAATATCATTAACCTTTTCTTCTATTTTGGTTAACAAATTAGAGAAAAATTCATATTGTTTCTCTTTTAAACCAATATCAATAGCAATGCCTCGGTTCATGGTTTTGTCTAGTTCTGGATAGAGTTTATCCATTTGAAAACTATACAACTCTCTCAATCTCTCATCAGGATCATTTTGCAATAATTGGTAAAGATTTTCAAACACTTCTAAAGTGTATAAAATATCTTTAACATTATAAATCCATCTGGTTTCTGGGGATTCTTTAGAAGCATCTACTTCATCCTTCCAGTAAGTATAGAACTCACAGTAAACGCTAGCAAGAAAGGCCAGGTCTTTAGGGAGAAAATTGTATAATATGTGATGGAGAACCATAGTATCATGCTTAGGAGTAAGATTGATACCCCATAGTTTAAGCATGTATTGGCAATCATAAGAATAGTTCTGACCAAGATGGAAGGCATTTTTATGTTCTAATATTTGTTTTATTAGTTGGAAGAGTTGAAATTCTTCATCTTCTGTCCATAAACTAGCTGTACCAACAGCGGCAAAGGGAAAACAATAGCCTTCATCTTTTGAAACTGCTATTCCAATACAATCAATCACTGATCTGAACATTGTTTCAATGTCCACGGACATGATTTTTGGTCCCTCTTCTAGCTTCGCTAATAATTCATGGCAGTATTTAACACCAGTATTGAATGTATATGGTATGTGTACTTGTTTTGGTGGCTTTTTATAATAGTCTAAACTAAATTGTTTGATATTTTTATAAATATCTCCAACTCTTCTAATATCAAACTCCATAATAGGAGCTTTTTCTGGTGCATTCTGAGCTACCATTAAAGGCCAGATTGGGTATAATATATGATCTTCTAAATTATACTCATCAATCAATGATGGATGGAAAGACAAAATGGAAGCTCTATATTTGGTCAAAGCTCCGAGAGGTTTCCTATCCTTCAAATTCCCCATAGTTTCCCCAAAACCAGGTAAACCAGATAGGAAAAACAAACACCATTTGCCAGTTATTATAATAATTTTAGGCTTTATCTTTTTAATCTCCATTAAAAGGTCTTGGAGATTTTTATACAATCTGGAAGAGACGTAAACGTCTTTATGAGTTGTCAAAAGATAGAATTGATTTTTCCTAGCCGCTTCCACATTATCAAAATCTATATCTCTCTCAACAAAGAAACTCTCTTCACCGTTTTCATAAACCTGCAAGTCTTTTCTCTTCTTTATCTCCAAAACAAAATCAGTATTCTCTTCAATAGAGGGTTGACCAAAGTATGTATAATCTAAATACGTATATGCAAGATCAAGGAGATTAATCCCCTCAAAACCAGGAAAAGGAACACTATTATAATAGTTGATCCGGCCTGTCCTGAGACAAGTAAATAAACCCAAGTTAGAAGCAGAGCTAAAAGGCTCTTCATATTCTATCTCCATTTTAACAGGAACATCATTTATTATGAGAACTGGTTTTTCTTTTGGAAATCTTGGTCTATACATTATATTTCTCTCTTTTTAAATGAGATAAATAGGAAAGGGAACGTCCTTGTTCCCTTTGTACTATTACTTCAAGTCTTCTTCACAGCCCGGAACATAAGGCAACAGACCAATAGAAGGTTGTTGGAAAGTTCCAGGATCAATAGCATTTTCCTTAACACTATTATCTTGCCTGTTCTGGCGAACGATAACCTTAACTCTCACATCCATGTTGTTGATAGCATTAGCTATCATGTTGAACAACTCCCGGTGATATACTGCACTCTGATACAAAGTATCAATATTATCAACATCTTGAAGTTCTTCGGGGATTTCAACATCATCCAGGATGGAAGTGTCTACACTCTCTTGAAACTCTTTGTAATCCAGACCAGTAACGTCCAACAACTGCTTGAACTTGACATTATTCTTGAGAGCAAGAGTTCCATCTTCTTGGTTAAAAGTAAGAGGAATCATTCCACCATACAAACGGGGTTCATCTTGAAGAAGAATTTGTTTGGCTTTTTCACTCTTAATAATGACACCAAACATCATAAGACCTTTCAAGACATACTTTCCAGTCGGAACCATTGCCTTGATCTTCTTATCATAAACCTCTTCTTCTACCACGTTGATATATTGTTTTCCTTCTTTTCCATCAATAGTAGCTCCAATAATACTTGCAGCATAGACACCAGCCGGAAGCATAGGAACTTTAGAGGACATTTCATCAACATTGATTGCAAAACGATTAGACATGATATATTACCTTTTTGATTAAAAAACAAACAAATTAACAAATTGAACTATTATAAAATCAATCCATATTTTATCCTTTAAAAGAAGTTGTAAAGTGAGAAATTTGGTTCCAAATTATCTTTAGGTGGGATTGTGCGGGAAACAGTGTAAACTTTCTGTTTGTTCCCGGCCCACCTATACAAAACACCTTGTTTATAAGCATAAATAACATCAGTGAACAAACCCATTAATGTTTCATAATTGGCCTGTCCGACCCAGGTATTTACTCTTATCTCTTTCAATCTTGTAGCTGTTCTACCTCCACCAATTTCATATTCTTCCATCTCATCCTTGGCATGGGCGAATAGGATAACATGACATTCTAGCTTTGCTAGTTCAGCTAATATACTATACATGACTCTTTGTGGAGGACCATAATCAGTCATAGATATAGCTATTTTATCTCCAACCGTTTTATTCCATATTTCATTACCAATTGGAGAAAGACCATCAACACATAGAATGTCTTTTTCTGTTAACTCACCAACATTGCCGATTTTAACCTCTTCACCAGTTGCATAGTCAATCCCTGTAAAAGATGAAAGAGTTTTAATGATCTTTGTTAAAAAACCATAATTCTCTTTTCCCTGAGAAGTGTCTGAATCTCCTTTCAAAGCCTCTTTCTTACTCTGTTGTCCGTATAAATCCAGTGCCCGATCTAGGTCTGAAAAGGCTTTCTTCTTTTCCCTTGGAAAGACATAGATAATCTGTCCTTCTTTAACCTCTAACTTATGATGTTTTAAACCCCATTCAAGACCAGTTACAGCATTTCTTTCTGTCATTAGGTAAACTAAACGTCTACCTTCTGGAGCACCTATTAAAGATGTTGCTGCACTGGCCGATTTACCTACGCCACCTGGACCATATACAAGGACTTTCTTAACCTTCTGAGAAGAAGGTTTATCGCTATTAACTGTTTTCAGTGGTATGTTGCTCATTTAAACTTCTCTCTATTTGATTGATGTAATCACTTAATGTGAGTTCTTGTCCTATTCTATTCTCAGGATAAGCTATTAACTGTTTACAAGTCATTGCCAATACTTCATCTCCTTCTGGAATTAAACAAGCAACTTTATAGGTACAAGGACTAGCAAACCTATCACAAGCCATATTATAAACAGGATTAAAACACCTGCGATCATTGTTTTCTTTATGTTCATATTGTTTATAGGCTTTATACCGTTCAACAAGTTCTAAAATCTCTCCATAAATAGAACCTTCCCAACATTGGATCATGAAGTCTGAACATTCTACTTCCAGTTCATAGGGTGGTTCAGGTTCTTTAGTTAGTGGGATACGCCTAATTAAAGTGGATTCTGTCTTAACCCCTAACATATGAGCGGCCCAATGATAACCTATGAACTGCCCACGGGTTAAGTATTCTTCTTTTTCTCTATCAAAATCAACTTCTTTCGTTCCTGTTTTACGTTTAACGTTTTTTGTAGACTTCTCATCCAGAACAAAACGTTTTAACCTATTATGAGCATCCTTTCTCTCACCTAAGAAGTCTAACTTACCTGTGAAGATCAGATTTCTATGTGGATAATCAGGATGAGGGATTCCTAAATCCAACTCAAACTGATATTCAACGGCATGTGTTCCATCTATCAATTCACAAGGTTTAAGTTCTTCTTCAAGAGGGAATGATTTAAAGTATCTCTTGAAAGCAAAAGCAACTCTTTCAGTTGTTTTTAAATCGTCTTTTGAATCTTCTGCCTCTGTTAAGAGATAGGTAAAACCTTCTTCTATAGCGGAATCCGCGTCCAGGCCGTTATTATAATACGCTTTTCGAGTCCGTTCAAGCGCTGTTGCGATATTTCCGCCCGCTATTAAATGCGGATTTTTTGCATTCACTGGTATAAGTTTCTGACAATACTTTTTAAAAAACTTATACTTACAATCAAAAATGTCTTCAAACATAGAAGACGAAAAATAGAACGGGAATAAGGTTTGGAAGTGCATATAAGTTCTCTCTATTTAAGCCAAATGACCTTGTTTTGTATGTTCTTTTAAAAACAAATCTTCTTCTTCTGTTAGATTTTCGCCTCTTGAGAGTTTAAAAACATATTCCTGAATCTTTTCACCTATTTGTTTCTTTGTTAATTTTTTAATTTTAGGTTCTTTAGGTGGTTTCACCACTTTTTCTTTAACAACTTTCTCTTTTTTAATCTTCTCCGGTTTTTCGTTTAAAATGAATTCTTCTGTTCGATGAATTCTAATGTATGGAATAACTATAAACTTCGTTTCTTCTAGCGTTGGTTTATAGTTTGTCTTTTCAATCTTAGACAACAATTCCTTATACTTCTCCTTTATTTCTATAACTTGAACATCCGTGTAACCGTGGGAATATAAAGGTTTATCTAAAACTGTTTCTGTTTCTATCTTTGGAACAAAGCCCATGTTATTCCCATATTGGTTTGGTTAAAAGTTGGATTAACACATAAAGAATGCCACAAATTGCCCATATTAATCCTACTATAAAATAAATTACAATTACAATAGGATAAGCTAAAATGCCTGGTAGAGATTTAATCCACTTTCCTAATTTTGTGTACTCTTTATCTGAGGATATATCCAAAGGATCATACTTAGATACTTTAAAATTATATTGTTTATAAAAAATATCTGATGGTTCCCAGGATAAGAATTTCATTTCCGTTCCATATATTTCATAACAAAATCAAAAAGCTCTTTATCTTCTCTGAATTTTTGAAACTTATTTAAAACCTCTGTAAGATGGTCTAGTTTGTAGATGTTTAAACTATTCAGAGCACTGTCTAGTCTATTAATCTCTTTTAAAACTCCATCCAACTCTGAATAAACCTGTTTAATTTGACTTTTAAGTTTAGAAATCTCCGGTTCGGCCTGTTCCCATATAGTTATTAAAGCTTCAAGTTCCTCTTCTTGCACTTGTTTAAAAGATATTTTGGCATTTACCATCCCTGCTTTAAATTGCAAAATATCATCATCAAGACCTTTTATCTCTTGTCGAAGACCTTGTTTAAACTGTTCAATATAAGTATTAATCTCTTGTTGAATTGTAATTGCATCATTCATACCCTTTACTTTCTTAGCCAATTCAATAGGAAGCCAGACTAAATCTTTTTCACCAGGAATACTACTCATTATGCAAACCCTCTATATATTTTCAACTCTTTAGCCGCCCTAGAACAAGCAACATACCTACACTTTGCTTGTTCAACATAACATGGATTCTTCTTTAAATCATTGTCCAAAACAATAACCTTTTCAACTGTTGAACCTTGTAACCTATGTGCAGTTGCAGCATAGAAATGAAGTAAACGAGCAAATAGGGATAGGATGAAATATCTATAACTGTATGCTCTTTTCTTATCTTTCTGGTCTTTGAAGCCCCATGCTCTATGTTCAAAGAAAGTAGAGACTCTTGTATAATCATCGGGGTTTTTAAACTCATAAATAGTTTGAACATAGCCTCCGGTTTGGATTAATAGTTTATAACACTTCACAGTTAGTTTAATATCTAACATGATAGAGCATTCTGAGATGTTTTGTACTCTCCCTTTAGTATTGGTGAAGAGGGATTTTAGATCATCCTTTTCTTTAAAGAGTTTCTCTAAATGAAGAGGTTTTAAACTCTCTAAATCCTTTACCAAAAAAGTTGGAGAGGTTAAAATAACAATATCTCCGACTGAATATTTCTCTTCTGGCTTATTGAAAAGAACATCCCGAACTCTCTTATTATACTCATTAACTGTAACGTTTCTCCAAGCTACTAACTTTATTCGACCTTTTAATAAGTCTTGTTTCCCTTTTTCAGAATACATATACTCCTTAAAGTCACTAGCAGAGATTATAAACTGATCCGGTAAAACAATTGTCTTATCATAAATCTTCTTCTCTGCAAGAACTGTGTATTCCCAAATGTCTCCACTATTTCGCATAGGAATAGTTAATTCAAGTTGGGGAACTTTCATATTAAAGACAGGTGAAACACATAAATCTGTTGTCTTTCTTTTTTCCTCCACTGGTGGTAATTGGCTTTTATGCCCAACAAACAATATCTTTGTTCCAGTATCGATAAGAATATCTAAAATCCACTGAGGAATCATAGATGCTTCATCAATCACAGCTATTTGTACATCTCTCCAAATGGCCGGGGTTTTAATATGGTTAAAACTAATCGATGATTTTGTTATGTCTGGTGTTAGTGCCAATGCTGAATGAACTGTCTTATATATAAAATCTCCATCACCAATAGCTTTCTTCAACTGAAAAAGAGCTTCATGTGTTGGAGCTAAGAACATAACAGGACAAAGACATTGTTCTGCAAATAAACGTAATAAGAATGTTTTACCTACACCTCCAGGTCCGTTAAGAACAATATACTTCTCATCGCTCTTAGCCCATTTTAAAAGAATGGATAAAACTTCTTGTTGTTGTTTATTTGGAACCATTGCCATTAAAGTCCTTTAACAAAGTTTCTCTTATTTCTCTTAATTCCGCATTTACTTTAATCTCATTGGCAGGTTTATATAATAAACCATTTTCCACAACCTGAAACCTCTTTAGAAAATCATACTCCTTATGAAGAATAGACATTATTCTTGTCTGAACAATTGTTCTCAACTCTCTCTTTGTACTTTTTCTAGCATTCCTAGTTATAACTTCTAAAAATGTTCTCTCCATGTCTGAACAAAAAGAGACTTTAGAGTCTTTCAACTGAGCTAAGTTCATTTCTTTTTCCTATATAAAGACAAAAGTATCTAGTTTAGTTTACACTAAAGAAGATACAACATAGTTTTTGCCCCGTTCAACGGCCAGCCGCGATAGTGCGCCATTTTTTTACAAAATTCAAGCGGATTTTTTGCGCTTTTTGTATATAAAAGGAATAAAAATTTTTTGAAACCACTTGCAAAATTTTTTAAAACGTGCGATGATAGCTTTCACTTGAACGTTAACTGGTTTTTTCACATAAAATTATTTTTTTATGGTGATTATATGTACACAAGACAATATAGTGATTGGCCTAAGAAAGAAAATCCAGACTTTATAGCGGAACTGTTTACTACTGATAAAACAGTTACCTTCTACACAATGGGCGGAGAAAGAGTTCATAAAGTGTTTGAAACAGAAGAAGAAAAAGAAGAGTTTCTTGATGATCTTTATGATATAATTCATTAAATGAATTCATGTACTAGATCAATAAATAGCAATGTGGCTCTATGATCTAGGTGAACCTTCCACTTTCTGTATACAGTCTGAAAGGGATAAGTCACATAAACATGGATGCTTTATGTATATGCTACGAACATATAGATAAAGAAACTGTAAAACAACATGGACGTTTCTTATTTCTTTAATCCTATAATGGTGAAAATATGAAGACTATGAAAGAAAAATTGAAAGAAGATGGTGTTGTTAAGGTAATTGACACAACTCATTGGGCTTGTGTTAATGTTACTAAAGAACAAAGAATGTCTGCTAGAACTAGAAGAATGAACCAAAGAGCAGATAAGGGAAAAAGGTCTTTCTTCCGTCAAGATTCAGAATAAGATTATTATAAACCAAGGATGGTTTCCCTTCCATTATTTATATAGAGGTTTTAATATGGCTTTCACACCTAGAATAGAACAGAATGTTAAATTACCTATCCCAACAGAAGAACAATTGTTAATAATGGAAGAGGCTAAAAGAGGTTCTAATATAGCTATTAAAGCTTTTGCTGGTTGCACAAAGACAACAACTTGTCAGTTGATTGCTTCTGTTGTTCACGAGACTTCATTGTATATTGCTTTTAATAAATCAATAGCTGATGAGGCTGGAACAAAATTCCCAAATTGGGTAGAATGTAGAACTCTTCATTCTTTAGCCTATCAATCCATTGTTAAAGGAACTCCATTTGGAAAGAAAGGAAAACTTGTTGGCTTTTATAGTTTTAAAGATGCCGCAAAGATTATTAGTTCTTATACAATGGGAATGCCCGAGGGAACTAAAAATAACTTTGTGAATGATTGTCTTGCTCTTATCAAAAATTGGTGCAATTCTTCATATCACACAATAGAAGATTTCTTTATTTGTGGTGAAAAGTTGGATGAAGCAGAACTTAGTTTATATGGACCTCCGACCATGTTGTTGTGGAACATATATTCTAATCCTAACAGTGAAGTAACAATCACACATGACATTTATTTAAAACTGTTTCAGCTATCTAAACCAGACTTGTCCCGATATAAATTAATATATTTGGATGAGTTTCAGGATACTAATCCTGTTTGTTTAGACATCTTTCTTTCTCAAAAAAATAGTCAATTAATAGCTGTTGGCGACCCATACCAATCTATCTATTCTTGGCGTGGTGCTGTTAATGCTTTTCATTATATTGATGATAGTTTTAAACATCTTTATCTAACAGAATCGTTCAGGTTGAATGAACAGACTTGTGATTCTGCTAGTAAAGTTTTGGAATTGTTAAATGAGAGCAGGAGGATTTCTGGAAAAGGTAGATATACAGAAGTTCAAACAAAGGCATTCATTGTTAGAAATAATTTGACAATGTTTAGTTTCTTGTTAGAGACAGCATATAGGAGTGAAAAAGCCTATGTTGTTGGGGATTTAAGTGATCTGTTTAGTGCTTTGTATACTGCACAGACATTGGCTTATACTAGAAAAGGAGAAAAGCCCAATTATAAATATAATCCTCATCCGCAAATTGCCTCTTATGATTCCTGGGAGGAACTTGTTTCTGCTAACTCACAAGAGTTAAGAAAGATTGTCACTATTATTGAGAATTATGGTAGCAATCTACATGGTTCCATAACCGATATTAAAAATTGTTTAGTACAAGAACAAGAACAAGCCGATGTTATTGTTTGTACTGGACATAAGAGCAAAGGTCTGGAGTTTGACCATGTAACTTTGGCTGATGACTTTGTTCCTTTCTTAAAAGAGGATGATGATAAAGAAGAAAAGATGATAGAGTTCTTAAAAGGGCAAGGGCTTGAGCTATTATACGTAGCAATGACAAGAGCTAAAGTAAAACTTCAAGTTCCACCTAGAGTTTGGGAATATCTTGAAGAGATTAAAGATTTCATGGAGCAATGATATGAAAATTGTTTGTGGTGTTGTGTGTTATGCTGATTCTCTTCTCTTCAAATGTCCTGTTCTAATTAAGAAAGATTTATTTGAAGCTTCACCTACTCATTATGTCCAATTATCAGAATGGGTTGAAGTAGATTTTCCAATGTTGGAGAACCCGATAACTGATGAGGTTATTGAACGAGCGAAAGAACAAGAGATAAAGAAATTAATTAAAGAACATGAAGAGAAGTTAAAGAGAATGGAGGATAGATACAAACCATTCTATAAAGAAGAATAAACCAAATGGAGCAGGAACGAAAATGTAAGTCCTGTCTCCAATACAAAAGAGAAGGGTTGTTTTCCAAAGATAGCCCTTCTTTATGTATTATATGTGAAACGGCCATTTTGAGGAACATAAATAGAACAGAACATGACAAAGCACCGAAGATTAGAAAGAGTTATAGAAACAAAAGATTTATGGATAAATGGGTGAAAGATCATGACTGATGAAACAAACCTTAAAGGTCTGGTAAAGGCTTTTGATGAAAAATATGCAGTAGATCTAGCGGAAGATGCTTTACTTTTCATTGCTAAATTTATTCAAACAGAATCGTTAAAAGCTATTAGGGTTTTTGTGAATAATAGACCTTCTCTTATGATTTGTCATTCTAAAATTGAGGGGTCTTCAGAAAGAATAGCTCCTTTATATGTTGCCATAACAGACAATATGGACATCAAAGTAGCAACAGGAGAAAAAGTAATAACTACTCAAATAGTTTATGAGAAGAATGTAAGTAATTAAGACATTTTTTCTTTTCTTTTCTTTTAATCTTTAATTTTTTTGGAGTTATTATGAATGAATTTATTATTTATTTTGAACTTTTAGGTTTTGTTTCTATTTTCGCCGGATGGTTAGAATATAGAAACCTCAGAAAACAACAAGACAGGATAATGTTAGCACATTTAAAAGAGCATAGAATTAAAGTAGATAACCTACAGAAAAGGGAGATTGAAATAGAGACGGCATTTTTAGAATTCAAAGAACAACATAATAAACAGAAAAAAGAGATGGAAAGTTCTTTATCTGCTTGGGATAAGGAATATAAAGTTAATTTGAACAAATTTGGAGAAACATTCAATATCTATGAAGAAAGTGATTAGATATGGGTATATTTGATAAATATACTAGATATAAAGGAAATTATTTAATACAGTTTAGCGGTATTCTGGAAATACCGGAGGAAACAATAGAAAAGCTAGAGAAAGAATTAAAAATAAAAGTGGATATTGAAGACAAAGATTATGTTACAGCTATATTAGCAATAATTTTAGCTGAACATACTACTTAGGTAAATCTATACATATCAACACTACTACCAACCCACTTTTCTAGTGGGTTTTTTTTATCCATATTTCCAGCCCATCAAAATTTTATCCCTTCCCAACAAAAAAACCCCGCCGCCAGTGCCTCAAATATCCTCTAGGATCGACAATAATTCCCCAGCCCTAATCCCCTAGCCAAAAATAAAATTTCTGGCGGACGAGCCTATTAATAAACAAATTCCTTCCGGCAACTAAACTAAACACTCTTCCAAAAAGA
>SXGU01302783.1_pt1 | contig 24832 bp, 36 predicted proteins | sample 3174531 | NCBI WGS metagenome assembly SXGU01 (sample SAMN11356863, study PRJNA531348) | freshwater metagenome | isolation source: freshwater sample F1-140 | place: China: Fuxian Lake, Yuxi | collected 2017-12-25
GCTGCGCGGGATGATGGCCACAATCTGACCTCCATCCGTTGCTTGCGCCACAGCCAGCGCTACAAAAGCCGAATACAAGTTTACCGTCTCTATGCCAACAGAGCGCAAGGCCAAGCGATGAGCCGACTGACTATTGATCTTCTTATACGGTGGATTGAGAATTACATGCGTGTAGCCCAGACCCTGCAGACTTTCGTTTGCCGCCAACTCAATGTAATCACCTGCAATAATGCGAGGATTCACATGGACGTAGCTCCCCAAATGCTTTGCCAAATGTCCTCGCAGAGTGCTATCGATCTCGTAAGCTGTTGCCTCTACCGTCTGGAAATTAAAGCCTCCCGATACCCATCGATCAAGGAATGCGCACGACAACGCACCCATACCCGCCCCTGCATCCAGTAGGTGGCAAGTCTGCAGGGTACTTGGCGGAAACAAGGAAGCCATGAAGCGGGCAACACTCGAAGGCGTCATGAATTGCCCTAATTCGGCCTTACGCTTTTGTGCTATGCGTGGAGAAATTTCGCGACGAACACGATCTGCGTAGTCAAGTTGTTGGAGCACTATTATTCCTCATTGATGCAATGCAACCATGGTAAACCATATAAATTAAGTGATTTGAATCAATTCAAATATCCGCCACCAACTTAGATAACCGTTCCTGTCCAGCGTGCGTATAAATCTGCGTGGTGGCAATGCTTTCGTGACCGAGCAAAGCCTGGATGTCGACCAGTTGCACATCTTTTTCCAGCAAGCGCGTAGCGTAGGTGTGGCGCAGCTTGTGTGGAGTGACTTTCTTGTCGATGCCAGCTTTCTCAATCAGCTTCTTTAAATAAGCCCGCACGGCGTGGGCCGTTGGCGGCTTGCCGCCCTGCTTCTTGGCGAACAGGTAATCATCGGCACCCTTCCCTACCACCGACAAAGCCAAAACCCGACCGAATGATTCCGGCAACGGTACTTGCCGCTCCTTGTTGCCCTTCCCTATCACGCGGATGCTTTTGGCGACGCCATCGACTACTCGCGCATCGCGTATTTTTAGACCCAAGGCTTCGCTAATGCGTAATCCGGATTTCTGGATCAACTCGAACAGCAGTTCGTAGCGCCGACGGACTTCGAGCAAGCTATCGCGGCTGCGGCCAAAGATGTTATCGGGAATGTCGTCGTAATTGCGGGTGGCCTTGATCAGCGCGTTTTGCTCTTCGGTTTCCAGCCAGATCGGCATTCGACGTGGACGTTTGGGTTTTTCGATCTGGTAAATCGGGTCTTCCTGCACTTTGTTATTGCGCTTGGCCCATTTATAAAAGGTGGCCAGACAGGAAATCTTTCTGGCCACCGCATGCGCCCCTACCCCTTCGCGGGACAAATGCGAGACAAAATGCTCGACATCAGTTGGGCCGCAGTTTTGCCAATCCAGCTTGGCCTCGATCAACCAGCGCTGCCAGATACCTAAATCCGAGTTGTAGTTATAGCAAGTGGTGTCGGAATGACCCTTGGTGTATTTCAGGAAGCTAAGAAAATCCTTTCGAGTTTGCTCGAAGGTAATTTCGTTCGGTTCACTCATCTTCACTCCTTACCGCGCATGTAAACCTGGTCGGGATTTTCAGCCTTCGGGGCCGGATACCTGATTTACTAAAATTACTATTTTATAGCATTATACTTAAAATGCAAAAACGTAAACATTAGGCGGATAAACAAAAAATCGCCTATTTAGGGGTGTGAAAACACAAGGATATGATATGAAATGATATTATTTTTACTAAAACTTTTGTTTTCGTAAAAATACTAAACTTGCAGTCAGTATTTTCCACGGTCTAACGTTCAGAATGCTATTCTTTGCAGAAAAATGGTTTTAAGCACGAGGTACGCCGTGGATGCCGATATTTGGGAAATTGATAAGCTGATTCTGTTTATTGCATTCGTGATACCGGGGTTTATTAGCATAAAGTGCTATGAGCTAGTATTCCCAGGAAATGAAATTAAATCTTCTGATAGGCTTATTGATGCAATTTGTTATAGCTCAATAAATTATGGCTTATTGGCTTTTCCGATCATGTATTTTGAGAACAGCGGTATTAAATCTCACTGTCCTTTACTAAATTACGCTTTCTATATCTTTGTGCTTTTTATTGGACCGATAATATGGGTTTTGATATGGAAGCACATTAGGACAAGGGATTTTTTCCAAAAAAATGCCCCTCACCCTACCCAAAAACCTTGGGATTATGTTTTTTCTCAAAGGAAGCCATATTGGATTAAGGTAACACTAAAAAACGGAGATATTATTGCTGGATGGTATGGAAACAATTCATTTGCTTCTAGTTCGCCTGCTCAAGAGCAAATTTACCTAGAACAAACATGGAAGCTAAATAATAATGGTGGCTTTGAACGCCCAACAAACAACACAGCCGGGGTTATCATTCTTTCGAGTGAAATATCTCACATCGAACTACGCAATGATGGAGTAAAGCAATGACAGTAAATGAAAAAATTGTGCCTTTAGGCTATCAACCCAAACAAACTGATATAAAGGGGTATCAACCACAACTCTTCCCTACAGGTGATCCAAAACCTCAAGGAGGCTATCAGCCTACAAGCACCGGAGATAACCCCGCAAATAATCCGTCTCCACCTAGTCCGCCTGGCGACGAATAAATATAGCGTCGCATTATCCCCAGTATTTGTGGATAACCTTGTGACAAGAAGGTGACAAACCGCCCTAACCTACCGTTAGATAAGAAGAGAACTTAAATTGACTAAAAATTGGCCTGCGCTGAGTCTTGAACTGGCAAGCCCACCCGTCACCATTCCGGAAGCCATTGAGCGGTTGCTTCTGGTTTTGAGCGACGAGGACAAGCGGGCCATTGCCGCCATGGCGGAAGAAGACTTGTACGATCTGCACTTTACTCTTGGTCTGGCAATTCGAAATGCCTGGCTAAATCAGGTTGATAGCCATTTGCGCGCTGCTTGCGGCACTTTTCATCCGGATGATGCTTCCCATGTGATAATTGGGAAATTATGGCGAGCGTTAAAGCCTTGAATAAGAAAGCCGATGCAGCCAGATAAATTCCGTTTACTCGATGCACTTGCAAATGCCGCATATCAAGTTTCAGCCGAAAAGCTATTTCTTACAGATAGCTTCGACGCCCCGATCTACCCTGAGTCACTTGTGCAAGTGGTCGTAGCTCAATCCATCAGCAAGGAACTGCATTGTACGAGAGTCGAACTTGAATTCCCCACTGAAGAGTTGGAACGTGAGCTATGCGGAGTGAAGGATTGCCGCTTGTGTTCAAGACCCGGTAGGATTGATGTAGTCTGCTGGCATAGCGGAGTACCGTTTGTTGCTATCGAAGTTAAAGATCAGTTAGCTGGTTCCAATGATGGCCTAGATGTAGATGCCAAGCGATTACAGGAACTTCTTTCGGCTCAGCATCGGTTACTGCCAAACTTAAAACTATCCTTTGGAGGGCTTGTAGCCTACATTGGAAAAAACTCCCAGAAGTACAAAGAGAAAAAACCATTCGATCATCAACTTGGCCCCAAAGTCGATCAATCAGTCGACACGATTAAACGAAATATCGAAAACGCAATAGACAAATCAAAATTTGAAGTCGAATTTCGAGTTGGGCGATGCATCGATTCATCTAGGGATGCAACTAAACCTGATCCGTACATTGGTACAGAGAATGAAGATCCTCTAAGTGGAGCTGAACAAATGACAAAGTACGTTGTTGCAGTAATCGCTAGGAAGGATGGTTATACTCAAACAGCTACTTGAAATTCCATGTCATTTGAGGTCATCATCCGTGACAACCGCGTCCACTCCGGAAAGCCATCAGGCCTTGCGTGCCTTCGGCACAAGTTTGTTTTAGTTCCGCCACCTCCCCCGCCCACCAAAGCCCCGGTATGCATCCTTAGCTTTAATACATTCCCTGCTTGCTCAAGTCCCCTTCCCTTCTCACTTGCCTTTGTTGGGGCTTTGGCGGTCGGTGTCGTGGCATGGTGATTTAGAATGATATGATATGATTTAATATCATTCGATTTCATTCCACAGGACGCGGCTATGCACGACCTCAACGAACGCGAGCTTTACCAAGCTTTGCAATATGCCAAGAGCATCGACGAAGAAAACGGTCGCAAGATTCTGGAACAATTCCAACTCGATCAAACCGCATTGGCGCAAACCATCTTCGGCGTATTTCCAATGGTCATTGCCGAACAAGACAAAGATATGTCGCATCTGTTCATGGATCTTTGCTTCGATGTGATTTGCGTCTTCGAGAAAGCATTCGGTGCCCTGCCCTCTCAGACAGATATGGACGTCAATTGGCTAGAGAAACAAGCGGTGCTTTTGGATACTGAATTGCAAGCGCTGATGACCGATAAACACATGGATGACAAATTCAGGGACAAACTACAGAACCGACTCATCCAGCGTGAAATTGAAGAAAACCCTCAACCTGGCCTGATCAAATTCATGAACGCGGCCATCGATGATTTCGCTTCGGAAAGTCCCACCAGAGTGAAGGTTACCCGAATCACCCAAACCATGATTTACGTTGTGGTTCGACTGTTTTGTAGTCTATACACGCATGCGGGTAAGTAATTTAATATGAAATGGTATGATATGATTTCATGCCATACGGTATAGCATAGGATGAATTGATATGATTATTTTAATTGGGGGAGAGAAGGGCGGCACCGGCAAGACCACCCTGGCTACCAATCTCGCAGCAATGCGCGCTTTGGCTGGCCGGGATGTTTTGCTGATCGACACCGACCCGCAAGGTAGCGCGAATTATTGGGCGCAAAGCAGGGACGATGAACAAGTGACACCGAGGGTGGCTTGTGTGCAAAAATTTGGTAAAGGCTTGCCTGCCGAAGTCAAAGACCTTGAACACCGTTACCAGGACATCATCATTGACGCCGGAGGCCGGGATTCTGTCGAACTTCGTTCAGCCATGGTTGTTACCCGAAAAGTTTATATTCCTATTCAACCCAGCCAATTCGACATCTGGACGCTTAACCAAATGGACGAACTGGTTGAAACCGCCAAAGGTTTTAATCCGAATTTACAGGCGAGGGTAATCATCAGTCGTTCATCGACCAATCCATCGGTTCATGAATCCGACGATACCAGCAAACTATTGGCGGACTTTCCGAACCTCGATCTTGCCGATGTATCCATCCGTGACCGCATTGCTTACCGAAAGGCCGCGAAAGACGGATTAAGCGTTATTGAACTCAAGCCCAAAGACCCAAAGGCTGTCGAGGAAATGGAAACACTGTATCAAGAGGTTTTCGGCAATGAGTGAATTGAAAAGCAGATTGCCGGGTAAAGCCAAACAGGATTTAGACCTTGAGGCATTCATTGGCGGCGCCGAGAAAAAATCTGAATCCAAACAGACGAAAAAACAAACTACTGTTTACCCTTGGGAAGAGGCGGGGGTACGTGACGATGTAACCAAGGTTTATAACTTACGGCTGCCGGAAGCCTACTTATTGAAGCTGAAATACATTGCCGAGAACACGCCGGACAGCATGCAAAAATTCTGTTTAAACGTGTTACAGGGCGCTATTGACTCGAAAATCGACGAACTGACAAAATGATATGATGCGGAATGGTATCATATCATTTCATATAATACTTTTACTGCTTCCAGCAGCGGTAAAAGCGGGAATATACGACCCAATCATTGAGCAAATCCGACCGGGTAACATCGTCATCATCGGCGAAAGTCACCAGCAATCGGAATCGGCGCAACTGTTTGCGCTTCTGGTTGATTCAGCGATTCAAAGGTATCAATGCCTGACTGTCGGACTCGAAATCAACCGCAATCAACAACCCGTCATCGATGCAGTAATGAAAGGTGAAGCACAGGTATCGGAGATTAAAATTCCGTATGCCATCGATCATCCGGGCATGCGAAATCTGATTGATTATCTGGCCAAGATCAAATCGAAAACATCCTGCTTGAGAATCGAGGCCATCGATGCGGATCAGGATCGTGACGAAAACATGGCCGACAGGTTGACCGACGTTTCAACCGACAAACCGGTTCTGGCATTGCTCGGTAGTTTGCACACGTTGAAGAAGGTCGTTTGGACCATAAAAAGCGGAGAGCCTGCTGTGGCCGAAATATTGGCTAAACGTGGCTTTAGCGTGAAATCTTATCCGCAGCGCTGGCTGCCGGAGAAATGCGACACAGGACAGGGAAGGGCAAGCAGATACGTTAGTGCCGACGAACCGGAAGCATTGCCAATATTGAATGACTCGCTAATGTCGCTCATCAACGCAAAGCAACATCGATCAACAGCGGGCGTTATCGATGGATTTGTACTTTGGGAATGTCATTCAAATCTGTAGGCATCATGTTGTGTTGCCCTGCTATCGCAAGGCAAAGTCATTTGATGCGGCAAGCTATCGCTAGCCGCTTACTTCCCTGCACATCCTTGTTTATTCCCGGCGTCCTGCCGGGAAAACGGGCATCCATGCCCTTCAAATAGGGCCACGGCTTTATTCAAAACTCACCTCCGCGTTGCTACGGCTCGAACAGCGGTGAAAGAGAAACAAAAAAACGCCGAAATGGTAAACCCAAAAATTCAAAAATAAATGTAGTAACGCCAAGGGCTACTAAGCCCGCCACCATTCTATTTCTTGGCGGGCGGGCCAAGTATCCCTAAGCGTTCTCCACATTGATTTTTGCCTTTTTGGGTTGGATTAGAAGGCGTTTTCTTTTTTTCTCTTTTTTTTCTTTTGGGTTGTGGGTTTCGCGGGCGGCGTTTTGGGCGTCGCGGGGTTCCTCGGCTTTGGGGGTGTTTATGTCCGGTTTCGTTTCTGTTTTGGGTGGTTTGCGTGGCGCTGGCATTGTGGCGCGGCCTTTGTCTTGCGGTTGGATATGGGCGCGTCGCGCGCTGCCTGGTGGGGCGGGGTGGTCCCCGGCTCCGGCTTGCGTGTTCGTGCCGTTTTGCTCGTTTGGCCTGGCTTCGGCTTTCGCGCGGGGCGTTTCGGCTTTGGGTTGGCGGTGTTGGGTGCGGCCTGGTTCCGCCGGTTCGCCGGTGTTCGCGGCTTGTGGGTTGGCGGTTCCATCTTTCGCGGTCAAGGTGGCTTTGCCTTCCGGGCTTTCCTGCCGTGCGGCTTGCGCCGTGTTGCCGCCGGTTCCGGTGTTGTCTTCCTTGGATGCGCTTGGTGTTTAGTCTGCCTGGTGTGGTGGCGGTGGCCGGTTCGCGGGCGCTGCCCGCGTCCGGCTCCGCCTTGATGGTGCGCGTGGTGTCGGAACTGGCCGCCGGTGGCGCGTCGTTTGTGGTTGGTTGCTGTTCTGGTGCCGATGCGGCGTTATTGTCAGCCGTGCCGGGTTCGGTTCCGCCTTCGCTGGTTTCCTGCTTGGCCGCCTTCGGTCCCGGTGGCGTGGGAGCGGGCCAATTTTCGGCGGTGGGGCAGGTGGCCGAGTTCGCCCAGGTCGGCGGCTCGGTGCATTGGTGGGCGGGCGGTGCGGCTTCTGTTCCGCTTCATGTCCGGCTGGCTTCTCGCACTCGGGCGGTAATCGGTTCGGCGTCTGTCGGCCTGGTGGTGTTCTTCGCCTCGCCAAGTTCGCGCGGTTCGCTTTTGGCTTGTCGCTGTGCACTTTCGCGCGGGTTGCCTGTGGTGGCGTTCCCGGTCAGGTTTTCGGTTGATCGTTTGCCGCTTTTGGGAGCGGGCTTTTGGGTGCCGGTTGGCCAGTTTGGCGGCTTTAAATGGGTTGAAAATCAGGCGGTTATTTTTAATTAACTGCTTGACTTTTATAGTGTTTTAACTAAAATATGAATATATTCATATTTTGCTTTGTGGGTATCGTGCTTGTTTCCCGTTAGTCTCTGGGCACGTTAATAAGGGTAGAAAACGGGACCAACTTTTCCGGTTGGTTGGCTTGCAAGCCTGATCAATTTGCAGGCAAAAAACCGGCTTTAATTATGAATATATTCATATTTTTGCTTTGAATTCCACTCTTTGGAGGTTTTTATGTTGCTTGAACTTGTAACAAAACAACGCCGCGCGGCCAGCGTGGTTAAAACCGCCTTGCTGCGTTCCGGCTTAGGTATTCGTTCGGTTTGCGTCACGGCTGATAGCTGGATGGATCAATACGGACGGCGGGAAAATTTCGCGGTGTTTGTTCAATCGGGCGGAAACGATGAACCGTTTTATGTGACCGGCAAAACCATCACGGAAGCCGTTAAAAACATGCTCGATTCGATCAAGGGGAGGATGAACGGCGCAGGCCAGACAGATCAAGCCGAACCGGCACCGTTCTAAATTGCTCTTGTGTGGGTCAGGGTAGCCGCCCTGGCTCGCACTTCCTAAAAATTCGCACAATTAGGAGTCATCAGATTATGACAACTCAAACAGCAAATCAAGTTAAACCGCCACTTTTCCCGTTAGGCCAAACGTTGGCCACTCCGGGCGCAATGGTTGTTATGCAAGGCTTGGGTATTTCGCCTGTTTCATTGCTTGGCCGTCATCAGTGCGGCGACTGGGGCAACCTCGATCAAGAGGACAAACAAAGCAATGATGCGGCCTTAAAAAACGGCTCCCGCATTTTTTCCGCGTACCAGATCGCGGAAGCGGTCAAGTTCTGGATCATCACCGAGGCCGACCGTTCAGCAACAACCATTCTTTTGCCCGAAGAGTATTAACCAAACTGGCGGGGCTTGTAGCTGCTTGTCCCGCCTTTTATTCATTCGCACATTAGGAGATGTCATCATGCATTCATCCGCTCAACTAGTTGGCCGTGACAATCCGGCAACCGACAACACACAACTGGCGGTAATTTCCGCTAATCCGCTTGATCTACCGGCGGCCACCTTCCGCGAGGGCTTGGACCGTCGCAAAGCCAACCGTGCGGCGCTTATGGACTGGGTACGCGGCGCACTGGTCGACGGTACCGACTACGGCAAAATTCACGTAGTCCCTAAAAGCAAATGCCAGGCCGGTAAATATTGCCAAAACCCCAATCATTTCAGCAAACCCAGCCTGTTCAAACCCGGCGCCGAGAAAATTTGCGGCATGCTGGGGGTTACGGTGCGCTATCCAACCCTGCCGGATTATGAAAAAGCCGCGTTGACCGGGGCTAATCTGAATCAAATCATTATCCGCTGCGAGATCGTCGACGCTACCGGGCGCGTGGTGGCCGATGGGGTAGGGGCGCGGGTTATTGCCCAGGATAACGGCGACATCAACAAGGCTTTAAAAATGGCCGAAAAATCCGCCCATATCGACGCAACGCTAAGAATGGCGGGCCTGTCCGAAGTGTTCACCCAGGATATTGAAGACATGCAGCAGCGCCGCGAAGCGGAAAGCCTCAAAAGCGCCGAGGATTTTTTACGTGATCAAGGCTTTGTCGGCATCACCAAGGAGCAACACCAGAAACTTGAAGACAGAATTAAGGCGCTGGGCCTGGATCGGCAACGGGTAAAAACCTGGATGTTCAACGCTTCAAATAATCGCTTCAGCAACTTTTTAGAGCTGACCCCGGACTTTTACCAAAAGCTTTATGACCGGCTAGATAAATTAGCGGGGGTGGCTCATGAACATTAAAGACGCGCTTTCCATCCTTGGCCTTGCCGCTTCCGCCGATCCAGACGCCATCAAAGCCGCTTATCGTAAAGCCTGTATCAAATACCACCCGGACAAAAACCCGGCTGGTTTGGAAATGATGAAGGCGGTTAACGTGGCCTATCAATTCCTGCGGGAATTGGGCTACAACGGCGCCGAAAGGCCTATCGATGAAACCGTAAACGTGGACTTTGGCGACGAATTGAACGCGGCGATAAACGCCGTTATCGGCCTTTTTGGCGTCAATATCGAGGTTTGCGGCGCGTGGGTTTGGCTGACCGGCAACACGCGCGAACACAAAGACGCCATCAAGGCCGCCGGTTACTGGTGGGCCTGTAAAAAAGCCGCCTGGTATTTTCGTCCACCGGATTACAAAAGCAGCAACCGGGGGGATTGGGATTTGGAAAAAATCCGCGACACCTACGGCAGCCTAGCCATTCACAACGCGCCCCGGCAACAGCCCTCTTTAGCCCATTAATTCACTTTACGGGCGGCGCTGGCCGCCGCCCTCTACCGAGGATACGACCATGAACAACTTAGCCTTATACGAATTGAGCCAAAACTATATGCAAGCCCTGGATTTTCTGACCGATCCGGAAGCGGATTTGCCCATTGAGGCTATCAACGACACTCTGGAAGGCCTGAGCGGCGAACTGGAGGACAAAGTCATCAATGTGACTAAATTTCTCCGGAATATGGAAGCCACCGCCGAGGCCATCAAGGCGGCTGAAGACGCTATGGCCAAACGCCGGAAAGCTCTTGAAAACAGGGCTAAATGGCTAAAATCCTATTTGAAATGCAATATGGAGCATACCGGCATCAGCAAGATTGAATGCCCATTTTTTAAACTGTCTATCCAAAAAAATCCGGATTCGGTGAACATCACCGATGAAGCCGCGATCCCGGAACAATTCAAGGAGCAAGTCATTAGCTGGAAGATCGATAAAACCGCCATCAAGGAAACCATCAAAAACGGTCAAGTAATCCCCGGCGCTGAGTTGGTCAATGGTACCCGCTTGGTAATCAAGTAGCCCAATTGGTTCACGGAGCCGCTTCGGCGGCTCTTTCACAAATTATGAATAAATTCATATAATGCGAGACTTTCAATGCCCTCTGAATATCTCATGCAAATTGGCGGTATCGTAAAAAGCAAACGGCTTGCCCTTGGCTTAACCCAAAAAGAGCTAGAAGATCGCTCCAGCGTCACCCAATCGATGATCAGCAAGATCGAGGGAGGCAGCGCCGATAACGTGTCGATTGAGATTTTGCGTAAATTAGCAAAGGCGCTTGAATGTGTGCTGGTTGATTTATTGCCGGAAGAAGACAAAGGGCGTTAGTCTTTTTTCCGTAGAAAGCCTAATATTTATCTACCATGTAGCGAAATGTGGCGATTTGTCACATTTCTGTCATGCCTCTCTTTGCTAGACTTCAAAATGCTTTTATAAACATTAACCTCTATCAGGTATTTCTATGGGATTGTAGAAACAGCATGTACGGAAACAATTGCGGTCACAATCCAGATTCGCCTCGTTGGTTTGAGCCGCCAAAGCAACACACTCGGCCAAAGATAATCGAAAAAGCTATCCAGGAAATTCGACATTATTACCAAGAACCGGCTTCGATTATTCCTTCTTTGAACTTGGCTAATGGTTCCGACCGGCAGCAACGCAGCGAACGCCGCGAGGCTTGTTTATCTCTCCTTGGTTGCCTGCTTCATTATCTCGACCTTGCGACGCTCCGCGTCGGCATCCCGCAAAACGATACTTCCTTTCAAGGCATATCCATGCCATTCATCGCTGAAAAAACCGGCCTGAATCTGAAACGCGCCGAGCGCGCGGTACGTGACTTGGTAAAATCCGGTTTAATAACAGTGCATCCACTCTGCGAAAAGCTTAGCGACACCCTTTACAAGGGTTACGCTGCAATCCGTACTATTTCGGCCAAACTGTTTACGATCTTCGGCCTTGGCGGTCGATTGCGGTATGAGCGAGAAAAGGCGTCTGCCAGGCTAAAAAAACGCACTCGCAAGGAAGAAGCCAAGGGTAAAGCCAAAGTTGATTTGATTTTATCCAGTACCCTAGGCCCATCTGGCCCCGCCAAAACAGGTCGAGTTGCCGAGCTTCGCGCCATTAAAGCCATTCTGAATAGCCCGTGACCACTTCGTTTTCGCATTGTTGATCTTATAACCTTATCCATCGGGTTACCTTTGGCAAAAGTAAATCTTTGTCCGTCTGCGCTTACTTCCCTGTAAGCATTGAAATACAGCATTCCTCGCGCAAAATATCAATCTTTCTCAGAACATGACAATTGTCTTTTAACACGAAAATTAAGTGTCTGGGTTGAATTGGCCGACGACTGAAACCCTTTCCAAAACGATTTTAAGTGTTAGTCACTATGATGTTTAAGTGGGTTAGCTTATTCAGCCTCTTTTCAGTTAAAAAAAAGGAATCGTCCCGATACCTGTTGTCGGCATCCCTGCCGACAAATTGAACGCTCAATCGCCGCTGGGCTAATCGGTTTTTTAGTGTGGGGATTAGCGTGGTAGATTGGCCGCCTTTTGCCTGTAACCATGCGTTATGTAATTGTTGTTTTAGTTCTATTCGCATTGCCGTCATGCGCACTGTTCCAAGACAATCAAAAGTCTGTTGGTTCTGCGAAAACACAGACGGTTTCGATACTACGGAAAATCGAGTACGAAGGCTTTACCCTCTGGCTTGATTGCGCACGGCATGGGGCGACAAAATTCAGCTATGTTGCCAAACGCGATACTGGCAATCTTCCACGCTTCAACAAATTTACCTTTGACCCCAATTTGCCCATCGATTGCCAGCAAACCAGTTACAGGGGCTATGGGCATGATTACGACCGTGGCCACCTGGTTCCGGCCAATCATTTTGATCATTCCAGGGCCGGAATCCGGCAAAGTAACTTTATGACCAATATCCTGCCTCAAGCGGCCAACATGAATCGAGGTGCTTGGTTGATGACCGAGGAAATTATCGAGTGCTACCGGGATATTGAAGATTTGCAGGTGTTCGGCGGCGTAATTTGGGGCGACAACCCGAACGATGATTATTTTATCCAGTCCCACGGCGTCCGCACGCCTGATGCTTTCTGGAAAGTTCTTATTCGTGGTACTGGCCAAGGCCAGCAAGTTATTGCTTGGATTGTGCCTAATTCTCAAGAGGCAAAAGCAAGCCGGTTGGATCAGTATTTGGTGAACGTGGTTGAAATTGAGCAGATTACGGGGGAGAAAATACCGATGGCCAACCGTGCGAAGCATGATAAGCCATCCCATTCATGGGCTATTCCGAAAGGATGTGATAAAGGGTAGTATCAAATTATCTATATTATGATAATTACCATAATTATGTAATTATCATAATTACTGTTTTATAGTGTAATTTTTGTGCTATACTTCTTTCATGTCAACCTTTTCAGGATTCCACCATGGCCATTACACCGCGCTTAACCGAAGAAGAAGTTCATGAAGCTTGTGCTGAAATTGCCGCCCAGGGCGAACGCCCAACTTCTTTGTCGTTACTGGATAGGCTTGGCCGCGGCAGCTTGACCACGATTACCAAATATCTAAATAGCTGGTATGCCTCGGATGAAGCGCAAACGCTATCGGCTGATACTTTGCCTGCCGTTATCCAATTACCCCAAGAACTGACCAGGGACGGCGAAGACCTGCTTAAAAAAATCTGGAACATTGCCAAGGGTATTGCCGATAAAGACCTTGAGGTTCAACGGGAAGCATTACGGCAAGCTGAAAAGGACGCTCAAGCCAGGGTTGAAGAGGCATTTGCGTTTTCCGAAGCCCAAGCGATGAAAATAGAGCGCCTGGAGGAAGATTTTAGAAGTATCAAGGGGCAACTTGACGCTGAACATGTTGCGCATGTGGCAACCAAAAGTCTATTAGCCGAAACTGAAAAAGCCAATGTCGGCTTATCCAAGGATAGAGAACAGCTTGAGCACGAAGTTGAAGAATTGAAAAAGCAGGTGTCTTCCCTTGAAGCGGCCAATAAAGCAGCAATGGCCGACCGGCAGCAACTCGAGAAAGACCACGTTGCGGAACTCAAGCAAAAAGACACCGAAATTCGGACAATCGATATTCAGGTTGGCAAGTTGCAATCGTCTTTGGATGCGCTAACAAAATCTCATGATGATTTGAAAGGGGAAGTGCAACGTAAGGATTCTGAGCTATCCAAACAGCTTACCGCCTTGGAGAATCTACGGGGCAAATACGAGTCTGAGCAGGCAGAGCTGAAAAGCCTTAAATCCGAACTACAGGCTTCCCAAAAAGTGGCATTGGATGCTGAAAAATTGGTGGCAAATCTGGAAGGGCGGCTTTCTGTTTATAAGTCTTTGGATGTATCCGTCAAAAATGGCGATGACAGCCCCATTGAATAACAAAATTTTCTGGGGTTCCTGCTTAGAACCTCAATAAATTTTGATCTATCTTTGTCTTGCCGACTGTGTGGTGCTCGCCCTACCTTGACGCACACAGAAAATCGCACAGTTCGGCATCATCCAAAATATAAGTCATCAAACGGCTGAAAGCCTTCCCCAATATAACGACAAATTGATCGTCACCCCCTTTTTTTGTTTTTTCCCTTTTTTATCTTTTTTAAGAGCGTTGCAGGCCATGTATACCAAGGCTTTCAGCCTAAAAACAACGACAGATTGATTGTGATATGACGACAGATTGATCGTTAAACAACGACAAATTGAGCGTTACAGGTGGACGGATTGATCTTATATGACGACAAATTGATCGTTGCCCGTATTTGTTTAATTTTCATCGATTCAAGAACCTCTACTTCTGGTGTTCTCCAGTGCCATATGACGACAGATTGATCGTTAAAACAACGACAGTGATTTTTATTTGTCGTTATTTTTGAAGGGGCGTATAGTTAGACATCGTTTACTTCATGTCGTCATATTATCTTGGAACAATCGGCTCAACTCACCGTTGTCAAATCCAACAAGGTTGTCGAAGCCAGCTATATGCTGACGCTGGCCGAGCAACGGGTTTTGCTGGCCTGTATTGCGCAGATCGATTCCAGGGCTATTTTGACGGAGAACTATCGATTTGAAATAACGGCTTCCGGAGTGGCCGATTTGGCAGGGCTGGAGAATCTTACCAACGCCTATCGAGACCTCAAAAAAGCCACTGAAAAGCTTTATGAACGTAGCGTCATTATTGACGATCCCGATCCGGATAATCCCCAAATCAAACAGCGAAAAACGCGCTGGATAAGTAGCATTGACTATGTGCCAGGCGAGGGCAAGCTGGTTCTTAGTTTCTCTGTTGGCATCATCCCTTATTTGTCGCAATTGTCCCGCGAATTCACCAAATACAAGCTCAAGCACGTTGCCAGGTTCGAAAGTGTGTACTCCATCCGCCTATACGAATTGTTAGTGCAATGGAGTTCCGCAGGTGAGCGAGAAATTGAAGTCGAGTGGCTAAAACGTCAGTTCCAGGTGGCCGAGAAATACGATAGGGTGGTTGACCTGAAAAAGCGGGTCATCGATCCGGCTGTCGAGGAAATCAATCAGCATTCCAATTTGTGGGTTAAATACGGCCAGCGTAAATCTGGACGAACCATCACGCATTTTCAGTTTCAGTTTGGCTTGAAAGACAGCAACAAACCAAAATCGTTAGAACGTAAACAGCTTACCGAGGAGGAAATCAACCGGCAGGCCAGACCAGGTGAAACCAGGGCGGCGGTGATTGCACGGCTGACCGGGACGTCGTTGTCGGAGATTGCCAAGCCAGGGGAGTCGTTTGATCAGGCGTTGGAGCGGAAGCGGAGCTTGGCCGAGGTTAAGAAGAAGTTGAGGTAAAAATGACGGAAGATGACATTTATAGCGACCCTGAATTGGTTGAAGATTTTTTGCAAAATGTACTTTGGCCTATCCTGGATTTTGGACCGAACAGCGTTGCTTTTCTGACTAACCGCTCGGACTTGACGGGTTTTTTCGGGCCAGGAATGACAGATGAAGAATATGCCCAAGTCAAAGATGCGGTTAAATTACGCTATGGTGTCGAATTGTTGGATCGCGAGTGTTATTACATTGCCGATATTCTTCGCAGGTTGCGGGGTGCGAAGGACACCTAACTGGAATCCCCTCGTAATTTTTTGAATAGAGCTTTCGCGTCAGAATTAACCCAACCCGCCCAACCAGGTAAATCAGGATCTAGCTTTTTCTCTTTACGAAACTCATCTTTCACTTGGTTCAAACAGAATTTTTGCAATTCACCATCTGACATCTTTGAAAAATCTGGTGTTTCTAGTGAATCTACAAGTTCTGGTTTAGTAAATTGTTTCTCAATATCGCTTACAAATTCTCGGGTGTTATTGAGTAGCTGTTCAATGTCTCTTGCTGACGGAATATATCCATTAAGCCTTTCCTGAGGTATTAAAGGTTTTTTAAGGGATTTACCAAAAATCTTCCTTGCACAGTCCTCGCCATAGACGAAATATTTACCTGATTCTCGCACAACATGAACACGCCGATAAACAGAGTGTCCGCATCCATCGGCTTGGCACAATATTTTTTTACTTTCGGGTATTTCAATAACTAAAAGTAGTTCGGCTTGCTGTTCCATTACTGCGCTCTTACTGTAAGGCATATTGCCTGGATTTAACCAATGCCAAAAGCTCAGTACGGTCAATTTGGTCTGGTTTGTTAACGGCCCCTAGCCCATATTCAGCACAGACTTCCTTTGCGATGTGATGTGCTGTTAAAAGCTGCAACTGTTCTTCTGGCAATCCACATTCCAAGGCCGCTTTTGCTCGTTTACCAGACATAAATTGAAAAGCCGATGTAGCTGACGAACCAGTACCTAGTTGCTCTTTAAGTAACTTTTCTGACTTTTTGAATTCATCTTGGTTGCCAGTTGCCCAAGTCAAAACAACCGCAGAACAAAGCCTTGTTTTTTGGAGATCAAAATGTTCAATGCTGTTTGACATGCAATATCACCCTTATTTTTTAGTGTTTCTCTGATTATTACAGATAATCAAATTACGGCCTAAAGCCAGCAATCAAACATGTTGTTGAATACTAACTTCAACAAATCCAAACTCAAACAACGCCCCAACCGCCGCGTCTAGCCGCTTAAACACGCGCACTTGGCCCCGCGCAGTCTCCAGCATAGGATTCAGCTTGTGTTTGCCGGTTAAGGTCACTGTCCAGCCTTCTCCGGATTCATGTTGCTTGATCACCGGCACAACAAGTACACCGGCCTGAAATAAAATTTCGGCTTCTCTTATATTCACTTCTGCGGCTACAAAAGTTAGACTTAGTTAAAACAAAAATGCAGTTTTGTTTGTTAAAAGTGCATCCATGAAAGTGCGAATCGTCTTAATTGTAGCCTTATTCTTGCCGTTCCCGGTAGCCGCCTGGGAAGAAGACGCCGTTTTGTCTTTCATTAGCCAGGTCAACCCGTCCATTCAAGCCCAACGCAACGTCAGTAAGGCCTATGCACAGCCGGATACTGTGACTTGGGCGCTGCAGAACACATCCCTGAGCGCAAGGCTTGGCTATGGCGGCACCGAGTTCCGGGATGACCCGTACACGGCTTATGGTGGCCTACAGTTCAATATCCCGTTGTCGTCGATCAAAGAAGAACGCGAACAAGCTTTGAAGTTAGCCGCCGAAGCCAAGGAAATGCAGGATTTACACACCCGCGTCATTATGGATATTGCTCAATTACGCTCATTAGAATCGGAACTGGCCGCCTCTGACGTGACGCGCAAGTTTCTCAAGGAAAAGGCGGCATGGTTGAAAGACCGCATCGACAAAGGCTATTCGTCCGAAATGGATGCGTTATGGGGAATAGGCGAAAAACTCAACAGCGAGGATGCCACAGTCGCTAAAGCAACTGTGTTGATCAACACCCAACGTTACAAGCTGGCCAAGTACGCCGGTAGCGAGTGGCAAATCTTGTTAGCCTACCTCGAAGGCAAAACCCAAACGATAGGTGGCCGGGATGGATGATATTGTCGGTCTGTTGGGCCGGGATGAATTGGTGGCCGATTTGGTGGCGGAAATCCGCAAGGGCAAGCACATTATTTTGACCGGGCCGGTAGGCATCGGCAAATCGGCGGTGTTACGTGCAGCGCTGGATAGGGTAGGGGATAAGGTCGAATTGCTGATCAAGTTGCACGACCACCAGGCCAAAGGCCAGTTTGTGGAAATGGCCCGGCAAATGTTGGCTCTAGGACTGATCAGTGCTCAAGAACTGGACTTGCCAGTCAAGTTTCATGGCGTACCGGGGGCGCAAATCGATTGGCGGGAAGTAAAAAGCCAAGTCAACCGCGCAAGCATGCGAGATTTGACCCAGGCGATCATTCCGGCGCTGGCCAGGGCCGAAAGTAAGCCGGTTATTGCGGTCGACGATCTAACTACGCTGACGCCCACTCAAATGGCGTTTTGGCTGGCGATCTTCGATCATGCCCAAGTTATCGGCTGTGCATCGGATAAAAAAGCCCGTATCCGGAAACTGTGGTGGAAGATGAAGGAAATCGACGTTAAACCGTTGTCGCCTGACGTGATCCGTGAGGTGGTTAAAAGCTACATTCAAGCCAAGGGTGTTTTGATCGAATCTCCAGATTTGTACATTTCTCACGTCGTGAAACAGTCGGGCGGCGTACCGCAGGCGATTTACGACATGCTGGACGAATCCGGAAAGGAAAGGATTATCGACAAGCGCAAGGTGCGGGAAATGCGCCATGATGCCGGTGTGTTTTATCTGGACTTCACGCCAATGGTGATGATACTCGGCGCTGTGATTGTGTCCATGCGTTACGTGGGCATGGGAACCGGCGATAAGACGCTGTATATCATGGGCGGATTGGGAACGGCGTTGTTTTTGACGTTCAGGTTTTTTGTATTCAAAGGGGTAGGGCGGTAGCTTTGCCGTGATTCCAAGGTAAGAGGATATGGAACAATTTACGATTATTGAGATTCTTGATGGTGGCGTGAAACATATCGAGAAGGATGAGCGATTTTGCTTGGCTTGTTTGACCGACGACTATGAGCGCTTAGTTATTTGGGGAAGTCACGACAACACCAATAACCTAAAAGCGGTTTCCGGAAAACAGCCACCTTTTGTTATTGAGTGCGATTTTGTCGAACCGGAAGGGCGTTCGGCAGAAAAATATGGTGATGCTTACTGGGTGGGCGAAGATGATCCACTCAGTATTATTGAATGAAATGATTTCATATCATACCATTTCATATTAAATGCTATCGGCCACGCATGCGGCCTTTTCCACTGCGCTTTATCTCGGCGGCGCCGCAGTCTTCGAATACCAAACTGACCCCGTTTCATGGGGCTTGGCCATCCTGTTTTCGTTCATGCCGGATATCGACATCCCGACATCGAGGGTAGGGCGGCCATTATTCTTTATCTCGGTGCCACTGGAAAAACTCTTCGGTCACCGAACCATCACCCATTCTGTTATCGGCGTGGCTATTCTGGCGGCGCTGGCTTCGCCGCTGTATATCTTTTACCCGCTGTGCTTTTGGGCCGTGGTTGGAGGTTACTGGTCACACATCCAAATCGATATGAGCAATATCCGGGGCGTTGACTTGTTCTGGCCATCGCCGGTGCGGGTGGTGATGCCGGGTAAGATCAAATACCGTCTGGAGGTCGGCAGCAAAGCGGAAATGATTGTGCTGTGTTCGATGCTGGTATTTTGCGTTGGCCTGTATCCTATGAGCAGTATGGGCTTGCGTGGTGGCCTGCATCAGCTTTTGAAAGACTTCGATATCGCCTACGACGAGTATGTCGAGGTGCAGGGTTTGGACTGGTACACGCTGGAACTGAAAGCCATCGACAATCTGACCCTTGAGCATATCGAATGCACTTGCCTGGTGTTAGGCGCTTGGCAGAACGGCTTGATCGTCGATTACCACGGTAAAGCCCGTTCGGTCGGCAAAAGCCAGATGCAACACAACCTGTATCCGGTGGATGCCGTGCTGATCAAAGGAGAATCGCTCCGGATTATCTCGCAGCGGGTTGACATGAAAAGCCGGTCGTTGCGCTGGTTGGTCGACAATCTGCAAGCCAACCATGGCTATTACCTGCTGGGCGAGTTGTATGTGGATGCCGACAAGATCGTCAACGTCAGCCAGATCGAAACCTATCATCCGGTGCTGTGGGGCGGTGACAAGGTTAAGCTGCATTACGCCAAGGCCGAGGATTTGCGGGAGTACCTGAACCTTACTGCGATTCGGGGCGAGGTGGTGGTTCAGTTTTGGCTTAGACCGGGGGATGAGGCGGTGGAGTTAAGGTTTTCCGGTGGTGGGGAAGCGTCAACTCCGGCGGTGTTGAAGGGGATGTTTTGATAATAAAAAAGCCGCATATAGCAGCTCTTTTATTAAGTGAAATTAAACACCTTCAGGCAGAGGGGGAAAGACCATCCCCGTACCCTCCGAGTATTGAATATGCCGCGCAGGCTGCAAGAGCCAATTTCTTGCCTACTTTTTTGGTAGGTTTGGTTTTGTTGCTTAATTTTGTATGAATACCATTTTTCCTTTGCATAAATACCTCCTTATTGTGTTCAGATGAAATGTTTGCAGATAAACTAAAATTGAAAGAAGCGGCGTTCTTCTCTACTGTTTGGGCCTGTTGATTTGAACAATTACCCCTACCCATCTGCCTGAAGATGCTTTGGTTCAAGATTGTATTAGCGTAATCGGGTATTAATAATAGTTTGTAGGGTGGCTATGTGTTGTGTCCGAAGTCAGATAAAGCGATAAATCTCACAAATAATAAGTATCAATTCACTTTGACGATAGCCAACTCCCTCCAATCCGTCGTATAGCGCTGTGAAATCCGTTCAGCCTTTGGCTTCCAGCTCTTATCAAAACCGGTAGTCGCGATAGAAACCGCCTTCGGATACCGCCGGTTTATCCGATCAATCGCTTTCATCAATTCGCGGTTTTCCGTCGACAAACCATCATCCGCGAAATCGAATAAATCGACCTGACCAGGCGCGGTTTCCGGCTGAATATGGCTCAGTTGCACACCGCATTTATGGTAGCCATAGCCTTCTTTGTAAATCGCTTCGAGCAAGCGGTTCGCCGTAGCGATAATGACGCGGGTGTCTTGTGTAGCAGCATCCATCTTGGCGCTGGCCGCGCGTTGGTATTGCGGCTCATTGGGGTTGAATGGATTGGTTCGAATGAAAACCGTAATGCAGCCGGTTACTGAGTGTTGTTTCCGGAGTTTTTCCGCCGCGCGGCTGCCGAACTCGGCCAAAGCCGCCGATAGTTCGCGGTAGTCGGTCAGCTTGCGGCTGAAACTGCGCGAGCAGACGATTTGTTGCTTGTCCGGTGCTATCTCTTCCAGCTCAAGGCAGGCGATCCCGTTCAATTCCATTACCGTGCGGGCTACGACGATGTTGAATTGCTCCTGGATGCGTTGGACTGGCTGGGTTGCCAAGTCCCAAACGGTATGGATGCCTAACTGATTGAGTTTGGCGGTTGTGCGTGATCCTATGCCCCACACCTCACCGACCGGCACGATCTTCATCAGCCTTTCACGTCGCACCGGGTTCGACAGGTCGAGTACGCCGGCTGTCTTTTTCCATTTCTTGGCCGCGAAATTCGCCAACTTGGCCAGCGTTTTGGTTGGTCCCATGCCCACGCATACTGGAATGCCGGTCGCGCGAAACACGGCCTTCTTGATGCGCTGGCCGTAGGCTATCGGGTCTTGCTGGCAGGGGTAAACGCCGGTTAAATCCAGAAAGGCCTCGTCGATGGAATACACTTCAAGGCTGGGCGCGAACTCTTCCAATGTGGACATCACCCTAGCCGACATATCGGCGTACAGTGTGTAATTGGACGAAAACAGCTTAATCTGATGTTGGTTGACCAGTTGTTGAATCTGGAACAGCGGAACACCCATTTTTATCCCTAAGTCTTTCACTTCCTGAGAACGTGCAACGACGCAGCCGTCGTTATTGCTAAGCACGGCCACCGGTTGGCCAATCAGATCAGGCCGGAAAACCCGCTCGCACGACACATAGAAATTATTGCAATCTACCAGGGCTAGAAGTGGTGGCATCATAGAGGATGAATAACGTTCGTCACCACGCCCCATATCACCATATCCAGTTCATCGTATAGGTCAATATCAGGATAAGCCGGGTTCTCGGCTTTGAGCTTCCATTGTCCGTTTTCTTGTTGCAGGCGCTTTACCGTCATTTCACCGTTCAAAGCGCAAATGACGACCTTTCCCGGTATAGGTTCAATGGAGCGATCGACGACCATAATATCGTTGGGATGAATACCGGCACCGAGCATGGATTCGCCTTGGGCACGAACAAAGTAGGTTGCTGCGGGTTTTTGTACCAGCAGCTCGTTGAGATCGAGGGTTTTATCGACGTAATCGTCGGCTGGTGATGCGAATCCGGCTGCTACTTTGCCGACGAAGAGAGGTAAGGCTAGTTTGCTGGGGTTGGTGGCGGGAATGAAAACGCTTGCCGAGGTTCTACCCAATTGCTCGAATTGCTGTTTTCGCTGGTCGAGCAGGGTCTTGATGGCGGGAACCAGGCTTTCGGGTACGCGGATGGCCTTCGTGGTTTCACCATAGACATTTGAACCTTTTTTGCGGCCAGCGCCGGGGCGGTAGCCGCCTTGGGATTTTGTAGTTAGCATTGTGTATTTTGAAAAGTGTACGCTTTTCAAAAATAATAGCACACACCTTTTCATACTTAAACCTGACGCTAATTTTGTCTAGGCGGTGTCGTTAAAGTCTTTCTAGATGATAAGGATGGCTAATTCTGCGAGGTATCGTAGGAGCGATTTAGGCTTTCTCGTTCAAAGATTACAATATATTGTGTTTTTTTATTATTTGAACACTGTATGTAGATTTTTGTTAGCACTCTAATTCTGTTGCTGCTAATATGTGATTTGATGTCGGAAGTCATTAGGTCTTTGCTCTTCGAAAAGTACTGATTTTTAAGTTGTATGGACTTGGTACTTGCGCGAGAGGAAGTCTCCTGGACAAAATTAAACCTAATTTGGTTGAATTATTTTTTTATTTTGGTATATTCACTATCGCCTGTACCAATTAAAACAGGCTGGGTTTGTGGAGAAAACATATGAAAAGATTAACCCCATTTGGCAAAGCGGTTCGCAAATACCGCGTTGACCGCGGGGAAACTCAATTGGAGGTTGCTGAGGCATTAGGGGTTTCGATTGCATTTTGGTCAGCAATCGAAACAGGAAAAAAAAACGTACCGGCAGAATTGTTAGCGAAAGCTGTTTCGCATTTTGAGCTAACTGGCGCAGAGGCGAATGAGCTTCAAACGCTCTCTTGGGTTTCCCAGCGGGATGTAAAGATAAACATGCAAGATTTGAATGATAGGAGTCGTGAGCTAGTCGTTGGATTTGCAAGAAAATTTTCTTCGTTGGACGAAGAAAAACAACAGAAATTACGTGATCTATTGGATTTGGATATTGAGGGGGATTAATGTCCGGTGTTGTTTATCAAGTGCCAGCGATGAGCAGAAAGCAAATTCGGGAAGTGGCAAATACTGTTCGTAAGATCAATAAGGAAATGACGGGGCAGGACGCCCCATTTTTTCCAATCGTCGAGTTTTTGGATGTGACACTGACCAAGCACTTTGATGATTTCGTCCTGGAAATCGTAGATGAATATCACATGGGTGATGCTCACGGCATGAGTTACCCAGATGAGCATCTGATCCAAGTTCGTAGTGATGTATATGAGAAAGCGTGTCGGAATCAAGGTAGAGACCGAATGACTCTGGCGCATGAGTTAGGCCACTACGTTCTGCACGCCAATATTGGTTTGGCCAGGATGGCTTCAGCGGTATCAATCAAACCGTACCGAAGTAGCGAGTGGCAAGCAAGCGCGTTAGCAGGTGAGCTTTTAATTTCCGCTGAACATATCGGTGGCTGTAGTTCACCACAGGAAGCGGCGCTGAAATTTGGCGTAACTATAGAAGCCGCCACTTATCAGTGGGGTGTTTTTAGAAAAGAAGGCTTAATCAGGTGAAACGAGTTGGCGCTCATTTCACCTATTTTGTAAGGCAGTCCGAGAGGTGTCTTACCTTGGTCCGCATTTCATGTAGCAATGGAATATTAGTTCAAATAAGCGGAATAGCCAAGAATAAATCTCCTTTCGGAAGGAGGTGTTTTATGTGGAAGTACCTGTAAAGCAAGCCCCAAAGGGGTTTCGTTGGGTTTTTACTCGTTATCGACGAGTAAAAAATTCGACCAAGATGCTAGATGCACATGATTACGGTCATGAGTGTTGGGCGTTTTTAGTTAGATGCTAGTCATGGGTGCGGGGTGTTAGCCCCGCTCTCTTGCATTCACATCAAGTTTTATAACCACATTCGAAATATTTTATGGCTAAAAATTCAAAAGAAACATCAGCACACATTGCCTCTCTGGCATCCGAAAAAATGCGTGATCCTCACGCGTCTCAAATCCAGAAAAGCCTAGCCGCTTCTGCCTTATCTCAAAGCGGAACGTCTAAGCAGACTGGCGCCGGAATGGAAACTGTGGCATCTAAGGTTATGAGTAGCGACAAATATGCCTCCGACACCAAAGAATTGGCTGCATCTGTTCTATCACAATCAAACAAGGCTCGTTAAGTAGCCATCCCTTCCATATGCGCCGGGGTAAAGCTCCGGCGCATTCTAATCAAACCAACTTGCCAACAACCGGCTAATCCACCCCACGCTATGCGTCTCTGCCCGACTCAGCTTAGCATCGAAAAAGTAGTTTTTGACGCCAAAGAAGCCGCAAACGATTGCCAGCGCAATACCCAGCCATTGCAACCAATGAATGCGCCTGGCAAAGATGCTTTCGAGGATGGGATAAAACTGGCTTTGGTGCCTGCTTGCCAAAAGATCCGTCAAGTAATCGGGCAAGAACCAATAAAATAGTGAAAACCCAACAACGCCAAGAATTAGAGAGCCTTGCCAAGGCAACCGATTAGCCGTAGCGGCGGTGTCATACAATAAAGCGCCTGAGCTTGATCTTCTGCGTCGTCTTGACATGAGATTTCTACTGACTGAAAAACTTAATTTGAATAAGGCCCAAGAAAACGCACTCCATTGAAATGAATCAAGTGGGAAGGAGCATCTGCAACCCACACTTCGGTTTCCCATGCAATTTCGCTAAGATAACGACTCATGATCACTCTATCTGGAAAAGCTGTCACATAGACGAGTCCCGCAGTTGATCCGGCGA
>SXGU01388893.1_pt1 | contig 24832 bp, 19 predicted proteins | sample 3174531 | NCBI WGS metagenome assembly SXGU01 (sample SAMN11356863, study PRJNA531348) | freshwater metagenome | isolation source: freshwater sample F1-140 | place: China: Fuxian Lake, Yuxi | collected 2017-12-25
CATCGGCGCGCCCGGAGTTCTTCGGCCCACGCTCCGGGCTCTCGAGGCAATCACGGCCACCGATCCAGACTACCCGGCGTTCGAGGACTCCGTCGCCGCGGCCAGCCTGCCTGAGTGGACGGCGGTATTTCGGCGACTTCGGTCCTACCGGCCCGACCGGGCCTTGACCTTGATCCGCAAGGTCGCCGCCCGCGGGGTGACGCAGGCAGATTTTGCATGGACCGCGCTCGGCTACCTCCAGATCGCCACGGGCCGGCCGGAACAGGTCGATTCGACCTTAAACGCCGTCGGAAGTGGCAGGCCACTCTCCGAGTTTCTGCTCCGATCGAGCATCTTGGCGGCGGCGAGCCTAGGGATCGGCGATTCGGCCACGAGCCAGGAGGCGGTCACCCGGCTCGGCGCGACTCTGTCGCCGGACTCGGCGGCCGCGCTGCTCGAGAGCCAGCCGGTTTGGCGACTCGGTTGGACGCTGGGTGCCTACCATGCCGCCCATGGCGATACGGCGATGGCCCGCCGATGGGCCGACGCTCTGGCCGGACTACAAGGCGGGGGCAACCCGCCACGCTGGAACACCGCTGAAGCAAACGATATTCGGAGCAGGATCTGGCGTCGCGCCGGGCGCGCCGACTCAGCGTTGGCGTATGCGCGAGCGGCATATGACCATTGGCCGATTCGGACCGAAAACACCTCCGATGACCTCCCAGAGCCGGGGCTTCGATTCTCCCTGGCTGAGCAACTGCATGGCGCCGGGAAGAGCGACAGCGCCGCCGCCCTATTCCGGTCCATGGTGGCCCCAACGACCTGGCTCGGGAGCTACACGGCCAGGTCACTCCTCCACCTCGGAGAGATCGCTGAGGCTGCCGGAGATCGAGTGGAAGCGGGCCGGCGGTTCGACCAAGCCCTGCTGCTGTGGGAGCTGGGCGGACCAGCCGTAGCGCTTTGGCGGAAGCGGGCCGAATCCGGCCTGGCGCGGGTGGGGAACCGGCCCGTTCGGTTCGGCGCTTCGTGAGGCCGGCCGACGCCCTCGGCGCAATAGCGCTTGTCTCGACCGTTTCCGTCGCGGTCGCGCAATCCCGCCCCCCCAACGCCGACTTGATCCTCAGCGGCGGCCGGATTCACACTCCCACCGGCTGGACCGAGGCGCTGGCGGTCCGTCGCGGCGTCATCGTCGCCGTTGGCGACGCGGCCACCGTCGCGAAAACCCGCGGACCGGCCACCACCGTCGTTGACCTGAAGGGCGGCACGGTGCTGCCCGGACTCCATGACACCCACGTCCACCCACTCCACGGCGGGATCACCGCACGTCGGTGCAAGTTCCCCCAGGGATCCAACCTCGCGGCCACCCAACGGCACGTGACCGCCTGCGTCGCTCGGGCCCGGCCCGGCGAGTGGATTCTCGGAGGACAATGGGACGCGCCGGCCCTCGGAGCGGTCCCGGACCGCCGAGCGCTCGACGCGGTGGCGCCCAATCAACCGGTGCTGCTGGATGACACCAGCGGCCACAGCGCTTGGGCCAACTCTCGGGCGCTCGCGGCGGCGGGAATCACCAAGAGCACCCCTGACCCCGCGGGCGGCATCATCGAGCGGGATGCCCGCGGCGAACCCACCGGTATTCTCCGCGAGTCGGCCGCGGAGATGGTCAAGGCCCACGCCCCGCCGCCGTCCGCCGCCGCGGTCCGCTCCGCACTCGAGTGGTCGCTCCAATCGATGCTTGCGGTCGGCATTACCTCGTTCACCGAGGCGTCGGTCGGGTTCATGGCGGGAATCCGGCCGGAACTCGAGGCCTATGCGGCCCTGGCCGACGCCGGCCGCCTCAAGCACCGAGTGACACTCTGCATCGCTTGGACGCCGGGCTACGCTGAAGCCGAGGCCGCCATTGCGGCGCGGAACCTCTACACCCGGGCCAACCTCAGGCCCGATTGCATCAAGATCTTCCTCGACGGCGTGCCCACCGACGGCCACACCGCGGCGATGCTGCAGCCCTACGCGGACGCCGTCCCCGGCCGGCAGGACGCCGCGAGCCAAACGGGCCTGCTGCTCCTCGAGCAAGCCGTCCTCGACGCGGCGGTCATCCGATTCGACCGGATGGGCCTCACGGTGAAGTTCCACGCCGCCGGCGACGCGGCCGTCCGGGCCGGGCTTACGGCCATCGCGGCGGCCAGAGGGGCCAACGGCTTCAGCGGACTGATGCACACCGTCGGGCATTCAACCTTCGTCGCGCCGGCGGACTTGGCGCGGGCCCGCTCGATCGGCGCGACGTTCGAGGTCTCGCCCTATCTCTGGGGGCCGAGTCCGATCAACGACGCCATCACCGCGGCCATTGGCCCCGACTTGATCCAACGGGTCTGGCCGGTCCGGGAGATGATCGACGCCGGCGCTCTCGTGGTGCCCGGCTCGGATTGGGCGGTGGTGCCGTCGGTGAACCCTTGGATCGGGATCGAGACCTTGGTGACGCGCCAAATCCCCGGCGGCGGCCCCGGCCGGTTCGGCGGTGCCGAGGCGATCACCCTGCCGGAGGCCATCGATCTCTTCACGGTCAACGCCGCACGCCAGGAGCGCCAAGCCGCCCAGCTCGGGCGACTCGAGCCCGGCATGGTCGCCGACTTCATCGTGGTGGACCAAAACCCCTATGAGATTCCGGTCACCGACGTCCACCGCACTGCCGTGAAGATGACGTTCATTGGCGGGGTGAAGGTGTTCGAGGCTCCGCCGCCCCGGGTGAAGGTGGAGGTCTACCAAGGCGGCTTCGCGTCAGTCAACTCCTTCCTTTTCACGAACGGCAGGTCGGCCGTGGTCCTCGACGTCCAGCGCAAAGCGGTCGAGGCCCAAAAGTTCGCCGACCTCGTCAAGGCGCGAGGGCTCCCGCTCACCCATATCTTGATCAGCCACGGGCACACCGATCATTTCACGGGCCTGGCGCTCTTCCACCGCGAGTTCCCGGCCGCGCGGATCGTGGTGGCCAACGAGGCGATCAAGCGTGACATCAAGGCGTACGCGGTCTACATGGACCAGGGCGGCGCGACCGGCGCCGAGCCCGCGCTGGACCCCTCGCTCCGGCCGAAGACGCCGGAGAACCCGGACGGCTTCGATTACGAAAACCTGATCGAGGTGCTACCGGGAAGCACCCTCACCATTCCTGGCGGCGGCACCCTGGAACTGACGACTGACTACCGAGTGGCCGAAGCGCCGAACATGACCACGGTCTACAGTCCGGATCTGAACGGGCTCTTCCTGGCCGATTTCGGATACAACCGGGTCCATCTCTGGATGGGTGACGACATCACTCTCGACCGGGTCGCCGTGTGGCGGTCGGAAATGGCCCGGATCAAGGCCCGGTACGCGGCCCGGCGGCCGGTCATCTATCCGGGACACGGGGCCCCGACGGACCAGAGCCTGTTCAACACGACAATCCGGTACATCGACGACTACGTCCGGATCGTGACATCGGCGAGGTCCCGGTCGGATGCCATGCGGAGGATGACGGCGGCGTATCCCGGCTACCGGGAGGCCGGCTTCTTCCTCAAGTACAGCGTCGAGAACCACGTCAAGCCATAGGGCTCTCCTTGACAGACTAGGAGAGCGACCATATGTTCTCCTAGTCACACTAGGAGAACGCCGAATGGCCACGCCCCCGCCGGAACTGCTCCAGGGCACCCTCGACATGCTGATCCTCAAAGCGGTGTCGCTCGCCCCGATGCACGGCTACGGGATCCTGCTCCGGATCCAGCAGTTCTCCAAAGACACGCTGGCCATCCAACAGGGCTCCCTCTACCCGGCGGTTTACCGTCTGGAGCACCAAGGGCTCATGAGCAGCGAATGGGGCGTCAGCGACAACAACCGCCGGGCCAAGTTCTACCAACTTACGCCCGCCGGGCGGCGCCGCCTCAAGGACGAACGCGAAGGATGGATCCGCTTGGTTGACGCCATCGGCGCGGTCATGGCCGCCACCCCGGCGGACCTCACGTCATGATCGCCCGGATCCGCGATACCGTTCGGGTCCTCCTCGGCCGAGCCCGGTTCGAGCGCGAGATGGACGAGGAGATGACCGCCCACATTGCGATGGTGGCCGACGATCTGGCGGCGGGCGGGATGCCCCGCGCCGAAGCGGAGCGGCGGGCCCGCGCGGGTTTTGGGGCGGTCCAGGCTTTCAAAGAAGAAGCGCGATCCGCCCGGGGGGTCCATTGGCTCGACCTGATCCAGGCCGATCTCCGCCACACCCTGCGGGCCCTCCGGCGAACGCCGGGCTACACCGCCGTCGCGCTGCTGACCCTGGCCATCGGGATCGGCGGCACCACCGTGATGTTCAGCCTGATCGACGGCCTGCTGTTCCGGCCGCTGCCGTTCCGAGACCCGAACCAACTGGTCAACCTCTTCATTGCCGCGCGGGAGTCGGCCAGCGAACCGGTCCAGCCGTTCGCGTGGTCCTATCCCAAGTATGCCGCGATGCGCGATCTCGTTCGGTCGTTCGACGGCATGGCGGGCTATTCGACCGGCAACGCGAACCTCGGCGGCGACGAGCCGGAACGGGTGAGTGTCGAGTTCGTGTCGGGCGATTATTTCCGGGTGCTGGGCATCGGTGCCGCGGCCGGGCGGACGCTGACACGAGCCGATGACTCGATCCCCCGGGGCCACCCGGTCGTGGTCTTGTCCCAGGGGCTTTGGCGGCGGCGGTTCGGATCCGATCCCGGCGTCGTCGGCCGAACGGTGACGATCGGAACCACCTCGTTCACGGTGATTGGCGTGGCCCCGGCGGGCTTCGCGGGGCTCTCCGGCGGCGGCGACGTGTTCCTGCCGATGATGATGGCGCCGGTGCTCGAGTACGACGAAATCCTGACCGAAGGCCAGAATCACTGGTTCGGCGTGGTGGCCCGGCTCGGTCCGGACGCCGGACTCGACCGGGCTCGCGCGGAAATGGCGACGATCGGCCGACAGATAGACGAGCGCTTCCCGCGCGGCGAGGGCGCCCCGTGGTCGGCCACCGCCGAGCCCCTGGCCGACATCCGCGTCGATCCGAGTGTCTCGCGCGCCTCGTGGATTTTGTTCGGTGCGACCGGCGCGGTGTTGCTGATTGGCGCGATCAATCTCGCCAACCTGCTCCTCATCCGGTCGGCCGGCCGCCGCCGCGAGCTCGCCGTTCGGAGCGCGGTCGGCGCGAGCCAAGCCGCACTGGTGCGTCATCTGTTGACGGAGGGTTTGGTGCTGTCGGTCGCCGGCGGGATCCTGGGCGTGGCGGTGGCCTGGGTGGCCGGCCCGGTGATCGCGCGGCTCGGTCCGAGTGGCGGCGACGGCCCAGGGGGGACCAGCTATCTCCTCGACGCCACGGGAACGAGCGTCGACGGCCGGGTCCTGCTCTTCGCCCTCGCCGCCAGTTTGGTAACTGGTCTCGGAACCGGACTCTGGCCGGCGTGGCGGTCGGCCCGGAGCACCGGAACCGGTTTCTTGCACGACGCCCGGGTCACCGGACCCCGGACCGGTCGCGTCAATCTGGCCCAGCTCCTCGTGACGACCGAAGCCGCCCTGGCCGTTGCTTTGGTTACCGGCGCGCTCCTCTTGGTCCGGAGCCTCGAGAAACTCGCCGCCATCGATGCCGGCTTTCAGGGCGATCGCGTCGTCACCTTCCGAGTGAGCCCGGGTGGCACCGGTATCGCCGGTGAAGATCCGCCCCGGTTTCGGACCCTGGCGCTCGAACGGATCCGCGGCCTCCCCGGCGTCGAGGCAGCCGGTACCAGTCTCTGCCTGCCCCTCCAGGGCCGATGTTCGAGCAGCGTCGTCCTCTCCGTCGACGACCGCCGGCTCGGCGACACCGAGAAACGCGGGGTCGGCGTGCATTCCGTCGCGCCTGGCTACTTCACGGCCCTCCGGATTCCCGTCATCGCCGGCCGCGGGTTCGACGAGCGCGATCGAATCGGGGCGCCGAAGGGCGTGGTGGTCAACGAGACCGCCGCCAAGCGTCTCTGGCCCGGCGTCAACCCGGTCGGTCGCACGATCCGCGTCGGGACGTACTACTTCGGGCGGGCCGATACGGCGGTCACAGTCATTGGCGTAGTCGGTGACGTGCGGTATGCCGATGCCTCCCAGCCGGCCGACCTCGATGTCTACGTACCGGCGCTTCAGGCCTCGGTGGCCCCGGCGACATTCGTCATCCGAACCACCGGTGATCCGTTGGCCGTGGTCGAAGCCGCCCGTCGCGCCATCCGCGAAGTGGACCCCGGGCTTCCGATCTTCAACGTCCGAACGATGGATGAAGTGAGCCGAAGCGCCACCGCCCGGAATCGATTCGCCACCACACTGCTCGGGCTTTTCTCGGCCATGGCATTGGTGCTCGCGGCGATCGGTGTCTACGGGGTCCTGGCCTATTCGGTGACCGCGCGGGCCCGGGAGATCGGCATCCGGATGGCACTCGGCGCCGAACGGAGCCAAGTACTGGGGTTGGTGCTCCGTCAGGGCATGCTGCCGATTGCCCTTGGGTTGGTGGTGGGGCTCGTTGGGGCGGCGGCCGGGTCCCGGATTCTGAGTGGGCTCCTCTACGGTGTCGCGGCCACCGATCCGGTTTCGTTCGTGACCGGGGCCGGCGCCCTGGTGCTGGCGGGCCTGGTGGCGAGCTATCTCCCCGCCCGGCGAGCCACACTGGTTGATCCGACCCAGGTGCTCCGGGAGGAGTAGCCCGCCGCCGGGACATTTCTCGCATTTTTCGGCCTAAGAGGTAGATTCTCAGGGCAGTCCGTCCCCTCGCCTCCCGGAGTCCGATTCATGCGCATTGCCGTCGCCGCTCTCATCGCGGCCATTTCTGTCGTTCCAGCAGCCGCGCAGAGCTTCCCCGTCCAGGCGGAACCATCGTCAGCGAAGCTGTTCTTCGACGACGGCAAGGGTGCCGGGTGGCAGCCGTTCACCTCGTCGAAGTTCGACATCAAAAAGCATGTCCGGCTCTTGGCCAGGCTCCAGGGCTACAAGGACTCCGTGGTTACGTTCACCCAAAAAGTGAACCCGGTCGCGAAAAACACCGCATTGGTCGTTAGGCTCGCCACCCGGATCGTGAAGGTTGAGGTCCCACTCAATGCCACGATCAAGGTCAATGGCGTTCCGCGGCCGCTTCCCGCCGGCAGTCAACAACTCGAGCTCGAAGTCGTCGAAGGCCAGGGGTCCTACACCCTCGAGGTGCAAGCGCCCGGATGGGCGGTGCCGGCGATTCCACCGCTGAGTTACGGCCCCAATACTTTCCTCACCCTCCCGATCGTGCTCGACGACCGTGCGGTCGAGGTGTCCGTCGTGCCGAGCGGGGCCGCGATTTCCGTCAACGGCGCCGCGCTGGGCACAGGCAGCGCCACGGTCAGGGTCCCGAACGGCGCCTGCGTCGTGGTCAAGGGAGAGTTCGCGGGCTGGATGCCCACCGAAACCAATCCACCTCTCTGCAACAAGCCCAATTCCGGAACCTTGCCGCTCCAGTTGTCGCTGAAGCTCGCCAGACGAATGGTCAACCTGGCCGCATCACCGACTGCCAAAGTCACCGTCAATGGGCAGCAGGCCGGGGTCGGCCCCCAGATCATCAAGATCAACCCCGGGACCTGCGTCGACGTCAAAGCCGATGCACCGGGGTTTGTGATTGCGACTTACCGTTGGTGCGACCAGCCCAACTCCCCGGAGCCGCCGATCAGCGAGACCCCACCGATGCTGGCGGATGAGTCGTACCCGGCCTCGGAGCAGAGCGATCAGGCCAACGTCAACATTACGATCGAGCCCGGGCCGGACCGCACCGAAGACGCGGTCTGGAACGTGATCTCATCGATTGTGCTGAGTCACTTCGACATCCTGGAGAATTCCGACCGCGAAACCGGCTACCTCCGCACCGCGTGGCAGGTGAAGGCCTATTCCAACAATGCCGTCTACGTCCGAACCAGGTTCATCGTCAAACGGTCGAACACCGCTCCGCTCCGTTACACGGTCAAGATCGCCAGCGAAAAGAACAACGCTCCGATCAAGTCGTTGAAGGACGACGAGAGCTTCGAGGTGTGGGGACGGATTCTCAATACCTACAAGGACGTCATTTCCGAAATGCAGGCCCGGACCAAGTAGGGACCGGGCCCTCGCGCAACAGCGTCGACGCATCGGGCCAGACGTACCGGCAGGCGAGGACTTGGCCGCCGTCCGAAGAAGCCAAGAGTTCCCGGCCCTGTTCGCTGGCGCCAAGACGTTCGTAGAAGCGGCGGGCCCCATGGTTGACGGAGTAGACCCATAAATAGAGGGCCCGGGGCGACCACCCCTTGGTCACCATGGTCTCAGCAATCCGCCCTAGCAGCAGCCGGCCCAACCCTCTCCCCTGGCTACCGGCCTCGACGTGGAGGTTGTCGAGCAGATGGCCGAACTCGGGATCGACATTCCGGCTGACGTAGGCAAATCCGATCAACCGATCGTCGGCCTCCGCCACGATCCCGAACTCCCGGTCGGTGGCGCCGGTGAGCCGGGCGGTCCAGGCAACCGCGCGTTCCCGCACCACATCCCCGGCGAGGTAAGCCGCCGAGAGCACTTCGCGATAATTGGCCCGCCAATTGGTGGCGTGGAGGGCGGCCACGGCCGCCGCATCAGGCGCTTGCATGGCCCGAAGCAGGACGGGACGGTCAGGTCGAGCGGGAAACGGGGGCACCGCCGCCGGGCTACCTGAGCGGCACGGCAAGCATGGCCACGGCCTCGATTTCGATCAGATACTCGGGGCGAACCAGGGCCACGACCTGCACGAGCGAGTTGGCCGGCCATTGGTCGGGACGGAGGACTCGATTCCGAACCTCCCGGAACGCCGGCACCTGGCTTACGTCGGTAACGAAGGTCGTCATCTTGAGCACATCGTCGAACGTGGCGCCCACGCTCGCGAGTGCCAAGCGGAGGTTCTCGAAGACCTGCTCGGTTTGGGCCCGAAAATCACCGGCCCCCACCAGCGCCCCGGTTGACGTGACCGGGATTTGGCCGGCAATGAACACCGTCCGGCCGTCGGGTCCGACCGTGACATGGGCGTAGCCGGTCGGCGCCGCGAGGGTGGGCGGGTTGATTCGTCGGACTCGTTGGGCGTTGAGATCCGGGCTCATGACGAGCCCGGCGAGGGCAAGCGCCGGATACAGGATGGATCGTGACATGGGGCTCGCATCCGTGGATGGACGATGAGATGACTCACGTGAAAGACCCTGCGCCTAGTGGTGGGCAACCTTGGGATCGTGGCCCGCCTGGGTCACCGCCGCCGTCGCCTGGGCCGCGATCTCGGCCAGCGGCTTGCCCTGCGCCGACAGGCTCTCCCGAAGCCCAACCAACGACCACACGTTGGCTGGAAACCGGACCAGGTCCTCCCGAAAGACCTGCTCGGCTGCGGCTGCCTTCCCGGCGCGAAGCAGCATTGCGCCAAGCGGGTGGCGCACCGGTTCAATCCACCACGGCGGTTCCATATAGGTAAACCCGTCCTCGATCGCCATCGCGGCGCGGAACGCCCGCTCGGCCGCCGCCCACTCGCCCCGCCGAGCAGCCAGTTCGCCCGCCAGCGAGTGCCCCGCCACCGCCACGATCCCCTTGGCGATTGCCGAGTAGTTCCCCTCGCCCCGGCGGCCGATCACCGGAAGCAACGCCTCGGCCTCCTCGAATCGGCCGGTGGCGGCGAGTGCGGTGCCCCGGGCATACTCGGCCACCGCCCGCCCGACTGGGAGGGAGCTATCGGGCAGGGGCAGGGCGAGCAGTGAATCCCAGCGGCCGAATTTCTGGAGCATCAGATGCTCGAACGCCACGAGGGGCTGGTACTCCGGCAACCCGATGGCCTCGGCCGGCGGCATCGTGGCGACCGTCCGTTTGGCGGCCCTGATGCCTAACTCCGCCTGGCCGGACAGCAGCGCCGCGAAGCCGAGGAAGTGGTAATTGTGCGAGACATAGAGCGCCGCGTAGGTCGGCGAAATCCGGTCGGCGGCGGTAAGAGCGGAGTCGGCATGAGCCGCGTGGTGGTTGTGGTCGATCGCTTCCTGGTACCGACCGATCCGGACGTAGATGTGCGACGGCATGTGAACCAGATGGCCGGCCCCCGGCATCAGCGCAGCCAATCGCTCGGCGCAGCCGACGGCCCGGGCCGGTTCGGTGGCCTCGATAGCGTGGATGAACAGGTGGCACGCGCCGGGATGGGTCGAGTCGGCAGCCAGCACCCGCTCGAGTTCGGCCATCAGCACGTCGGTGCCTGGATAAGGCCGGCCCACGCCGGCCCAATAATCCCACGGCCGAAGATTCATCAGCGCGTCCGCGTGAATGGTCGCGGCCTCGTGATCGTCGGGGTACTTCGCGGCCAGGCGGGCCATGGCGACGGCGAAGGCGCTGTCGAGCCCCGGCCTCGGAGCTTTCGGGTCTGCCGCATACCGAGTCGCCATCGCCTCGATGAAATCCCGCTCTCGGTCGCTGGCACCCGGCGCGAGGACTCGGGCTTGGGCAATCGCCGCCGCGGCCCGGCTGCCGGCCGCCGAGTCCATCGGCGCGTTGATGTTGGGTCCGAGCGCGTAGGCGATGGCCCAATGGCACATCGCACACTTGGGATCGAGGCGAGCGGCCGCTTCGAACGACGCGACGGCCTCGGCGTGGTTGAACGCATAGGCCAGCCGCATCCCCTGATCGAAGTACCGCTGGGCCTCCGGGTTGGTCGTCGTGATGGCCACGTGGAACTGGCCCAGGTTGTCGTACAACGGCACCGCTGCGCCGCTCGGGCGCTCCGGCGCTCGGCATCCGATCAGAGCCAGCGAGACCAGCCAACGACGGTGCATTCGGTTCCTCGAAGGGGGAATCCCAAGAATATTGGGATGGCCTCGCCGGAGAACAAGGGCGGCCGGTGCCGTTCCCTCGCCCAAGGCCGCACCATGATTGGTGGTCCGGGACGAAACCTGCGGAGCGTCGCAATCGTATTGGGCGCCCATACGAGCGGGAGTGCCCCGTTCCGGCACTCACCTCGGGAGAAACCCATGCGTCCACCTCGCTCGCTGCTTCGCCGGATCAGTCGGTTCTTGCTGGTGCTCGTCGTCGGCTTGGTCCTGCTCTTCGGGGTGGCGTATCTGCGGTCGAACAATGATTGCCCGCTCCCAGGTGCCGCAGTACCGGAGCCCGCGATGACTGCCGTCATCCAATGTGACTTTGGGTCCCCAGAGGTGTTGCGCGTCGCGACTTTGGCGCGACCCGTTCCCACCGACAGTCAGGTCCTGGTGCGGGTCCGCGCCGCCTCTGTCAATCCGGCCGATTGGCATGCGATGCGGGGAGAACCGTACCTCGCCCGCTTCTCGATGGGGTGGCGAAAGCCCGCCACCATCCGATTCGGGACCGATTTCGCCGGGACCGTCGAAGCGCTCGGGACGGCGGTGACGACTCTCCGCATCGGCGACTCGGTGTTCGGGGCGCGGACCGGGGCGTTGGCCCAGTACCTGACAGTCGGCGCCACCCGAATCGCGGCGATGCCCCCCGGGGCCAGCTTCGAGCAGGCCGCGGCGATGCCCGTCGCTGCCGTCACCGCGCTGCAGGGGGTGCGCGACCATGGCGGCGTCCGGAGCGGGCACAAGGTCCTCATCAACGGTGCGTCCGGCGGTGTCGGCACCTACGCGGTGCAGATCGCCAAATCCCTGGGCGCCACCGTCACCGGCGTGTCCAGCACCCGGAACCTGGACCTGGTCCGCTCGATCGGGGCGGACCACGTCATCGACTATACCACCACCGACTTCACGCAGGGCGCCGAACGATACGACGTCATCATCGACAACGTGGGCAACCACTCGCTGTCGTCGATGGCCCGGATGCTCGAACCTGGCGGTACCTATGTCATTGTCGGCGGCCGGTCGGGGCGTTGGCTCGCTCCGATGCCGCGGGCCGGGGCCGCCGTCCTCCGTTCCAAGCTTGGTGGCCCGGCGATGCGGTTCTTCATCGCCCAAATCACCGCGTCAGACCTTGCTATCCTCCGCGACCTGATGGGCTCGGGGCGGATGACCTCAGTCATCGACAGCACCTACCCGCTTGACCGGGTGCGGGATGCCGTGGCTTACCTGGAATCGGGGCGTGCTAGGGGCAAGGTGATCGTCACCATCGAGTGAGCGGTTGGTCGCTCCCGGATTCTCCGATCAACGAAGCGCTATCGGCCCGGCGGCCGGAACACTATGCTTCGTGGTCGGTCCCCCTCGCTGGAGATCCTCCCATGCCCGCTTCCCGGTACTTGCTGCCCCTCCTGATCGGCCTCCCGTCGACGGCGCCGGCCCAATCGATTCCGCCGAAGGCCATTGAGGATAGCGTGCTCGGCTGGATCAAGGCGGACCGGGTGACCGGCGCGCGAGGCCCATTGACCATCGACGCCAAGCGCTATTCGCCGGCCCAGTTGGCGATCGCCGACTCCCTCGTCGCCTGGATCCAAGCCAGCTACGTCCCCAAAGGTGCCTTGGGCGACGTTACTCCGACCTTTTCACCGAAGCTCGGACTGTACAATCAGGACGAAGCCTCCCTGCCGCAAATGTACGGGGCGTATGCCAAGACCTACACCGACCTGAAATACGACAGCCGGCGGAAGATCGTTCCGAGGACCCGCGACCACCTCGTGTGGATGATCCGGGCCAATGCCCCGTGGGGTGAGGCGGTCCAGGCCCTGAACACCCCGACCCAATACTATTTCTTGATGCCCGGGTTCGGGGCCCCGGCTGAGCCCGCCGACCCGACGATGAGGCGGTACGACGTCTCCAATCACCCGGCCCTGAAGCGGTACGTCACGTACTTCCGGAACCAATTGAATAGCCTCAACGCCAACGCCAACTTCGTCTTGCTCCGGAAGGACAACCAACTCCCCTTCGTCAAGATCACGAAGGAGGAGTACCTCGAGAAGATGTCCGGTGCGGTCGAGCGGAGGTACGCCGAAGAGAAAACGAGGGCCAACCGAGACTGGCCGGAGGGAAATGCCAGGGCCAACGCCCTCCGGGGCGCCGACGACCGGAACGCCAAACGGCTCGCGGTCTTGGAGCGCAACCGGGAGAGGTACCGCGGCCGGCTCCAAGAAACCGCGGAAGTCTCGGCACTCCAGCCCAGTGTGCTGCTGGAAAACTACCCGGATGTCTTCGAAGGCAACGGCGGCTCTGGCAACCGATACCCGGTTTACAAAATCGACCCGGCGATCGCGGAGCTCGCCAAGACCGACCAGCCCCAGTGGATCATGTTCGTCTGGGACGGCGACCTCCTCGATCCGGTGGGCAAGCAGCATCACGAAGCGATTCTCAACAACTTCAATTTCGAGTACGTCTACAACTATTTCTTCGATCCCGACAAGGTCAAAGGCCAGCCCTACCGCCCGCTCCGGTCTCCCCTTGCCAAGGAAACGGTCGTCGTCACCGAGGCCTCGGCGGCAACCAGGAGCACCGCGTCCGACCCCAAGGTGCATTTCTTCGAGGACTTTTCGACGACGGGCCTCGGTCAACGCCCGATCGGATGGTCGGTTGGACGAACGGCCAGTACGATCACGACCCTCGATGGTTTGCCCGGTAACTGGGCCGTGATGGCCGGTGAGGCCAAGTTGACTCCGAAGCTGCTTCGGACCCCACTGCCGACGGACTTCACGGTGAGCTACGAATTGGTTGCGGCGGAGAAGTTTACCTGGGGAGCCAAGGGCCTGACGGTTCGATTGGCCAACGAATCAGCCACCGGCGGCGCGGTGTCCTTTCTGGAACTCAAGCTCCGGCCGGGGTTTGACGGCCGAGACGGCGAGGCCGTGTTCGAAACCAAGGTTCCTGCGGGCTATCCAGGCGGCTCCAAGTGGTTGGTCGTTCCGGGATTCTCCAACAACAAAAAGCACAATCGAATCACCGTGTCGCTTCGAAAGACCGGCGAGAAGATCCAGGTGCTGATCGACGGCAAGAGCATCGCCGACTACGAGAAGGCTGTCCCCGCGTCCATCTCGTTCAATACGATTTCGTTCGGCGTCCTCGGCAGTCCCTCAGAGGACCGGGACAAGCTCTACATCACCGGGATCAAGATCAGCCGGGAATGATGCCGTGCTGGCCCCGGTAGTCCGCCAGGGCGGGCGGCTGCCACCGGGCCAGCACGCCCGAGTCGACATCGAAAACCTCGACCTCGATCGGCCGGCAGATCGAGGTTACGTCCGCCACGGCATCCGGGCCCCAGATCGGCACGGACATATCCCCGTGGGGGCAGGTCGATACCGCACATAGCAAATCAATTTCGGCGAAAAACTCGAAGTAGTCACCCCGCTCTGCCGGACATGGCTTGACGAAGTATCGGTGACCGTCGGCCGTTAGGCCGGTTACCTGGAATACGTTGAGGACGTCATGCACGTCCGACTCAGCGAGGCCGAACGGCCGGACGGCCCGAAACAGGTTCGAGTGGCAGCAGAGATCGAAATCCTCGCCGGTAAGCATCTTGTGGACGTAGGGGTCGCACCGGGTGCCGAGCAGGTCGTGGCACCCGGCCCCATCGGCGTCGATGCCATAGCGGATGCTGTCGCCGACGACGGTCGCCATCGGCCGGAGGTACGGCAGACCGGACCAGAGCCGGTCGAAGACGTTCATGTGGGCGCCATGAAGCTGCTTGGTGCGGGCGGCCCAGAACCGTTCGGCCGGATTGTGGCGGTTCCAGGCGTTGAAATCCACGACTTGGGGCCCGTCGATCGTAGTCAACCGGCACACCTGTCCGGCCCGGAGATACCACGCCCGGCCGGAACGAATCGGCACGGTGAACCGGTCTACCGGGCGGCGGACCGTTGGGTCGGTGACCGCGCGGTAGAACGTCCGATCAGGATCGAGGGCCGCCGCCGCCGTGGGTTGGTACAGGGGCTGCATCAGTTCTGAACGGTGACCCGGAGAAACGTGGCGTCGATGGCGGTGCCGCCCTTGGTGTCCCGGTTGAATGAGTGCGCCAGATCGAGCAATTGAGTATGGAGAGCCTCCTCCGACCCATTCTTGGCGGCCGCCTCAAAGGCGTTCATCGTAGGCCCGTAGTAGCGCCGGAACAGGTCGATGACTTGCCCCGGGTTCCGGTCGGGCGAGACGAAGGAGTAGCGGTCCTTGGCCATTGAGATCCGGTCGGAGGCAACGCCGGCCTGGCCGAACCGTTCGGTGATGTGGGTGTCCACGCCCCAAGTCATCGGACTGACAAAACCCTCCGGCGGCGGCGGCGTGAAAGCCGCGCTGATCTTGAGCAACTGAGACACGAACGAGGTCGGATCATTCGGAATCCAGTTGCCCATGACGATGCGACCTCCCGGCTTGGTGACCCGGACCATCTCCTTGGCCACGTCAAAGGGCCGGGGCGCGAACATCGCGCCGAACACCGAGAGGGTGAGGTCGAAGCTGTCGTCCGGAATCCCCTGGAGGTTGGAGGCGTCTCCCTCCTGAAAGGCAAGACGGTCGAGGCCGGCGGCAGCGGCGCGCCGGTTGCCGGCCGCCACCAGGTTGGCTGCGATGTCAACGCCGAGCACGCTCGCCCCCAACTGGGCGAGTGGCAGGGCCGTGGTGCCGTCCCCGCAGCCCAGATCGAGGGCACGGAGTGGCGGGACTACCCCGAGTGACCGGACAATCGCCTCGCCAGAATCACGCATCAAGGCCGCGATGGCGGTAAAGTCGCCTTTTTCCCACAACGCTTTGTTTGGATTCACTGGGAGCTCCATCGGGGGGAATGGGCCGCTGACGCGGCCGCCGGGAATGATAGCCGGCGCCTAGAGCGGGCGCCCGGTATTGTCATCCCCGATCGATCCCGCGGGCCAGGCAGGTCGATCGGCCCCACTCAGCGAAGGGCGTAGACGTTGCCGTCGGTACTCCCGACGTAGAGAACTCCACCCGCAATCGTCGGCGAGGAGAGGATCGACCCGACGGTGAACATCGTCCGCATCCCGATCATCATCCCGTCGAGTGTCCCGTCGGGGTACATCCGTCCCGATTGGAACACCCCGGCCGAGTCGGTCCACTGGGCCCCGTTGGCCTTCGACCCATCCGACTGGAAGTGCCCCACGAACTGGCCGGTGCGGATATCCACCGCGCGAAGCCACCCGTCGGAGGTGCCGTAGTAGACGATATTCCCGGCCAGCGCGGGCGACGAAAAGGAAACCGCCTTGTTGGCGAGGTCGAATCGCACGGCGCCGGTCGCGGCATCGAGCGCCTTGAACCGGCGGCCATCGGAGGTCGCGAAGTACACGACGCCGTCCCGTACCGCGGGCGACCCGATGGTCCACCCACCCTTGTTGTCATGGACCCATTTCCGGGCGCCGGTCGCGGCGTCCACCACGTGGAAGTGCCCGTCCCTGCCGCCGACGAAGACCAACCCGCCCGCCACCGCCGCCGAACTCGCGATCCCGATCTGGTTGTAGATCGTGGTGTCGTTCCCCGTGGTGTAGCGCCAGCGCTCCCGCCCGGTGGCGGCGTCGAGCGCATAGAGGTGCCGATCCCAACTCCCGATGTACACCATACCGTTGGCCACCGCGGGCGAAGCATGGATCACATCGCCGGCCGCGAACTTCCAACGGAGGGCTCCGGTCGCTGGGTCGAGCGCGTAGACGTGTTGGTCGCCGCTCCCGATGTAGACCGTGTTGTTCGCAATCGTCGGGGAGGAAAGGAAGACATCGAACGGGTCCGGCATTCGCTCGGTCCGGGGGATGGCTCCGTGGATTCCGGGTGCGGTAAACCGGCGTTCGCCCTTGGTGGTGAAGGCCCAGCGCTCTTTGCCCGTGGCCCGATCAATCGCATAGACCTTGCCGTCGAGGCTGCTCACATACACCAGCCCGCCGTGGACGGCCGGCGACGAGGCAATCGGTCCTTGGGATTGGAACTTCCACCGTTCGGTGCCACTGGCTCGGTCAATGGCGTAGAGCCGGCCGTCTGAGCTGCCGACATAGACCCAGTCCCCGCTTACCGCGGGCGAGGAGAGCACGAAGCCCCCGGTCTTGAATTTCCAGACGACCGAGCCCAACGTCGGCGAGGGCGATGCATAGACCCCTTCGTGGGTCGGGCCGCCCCGAAACATGGCGTCTTGGGCCAGAACGGCACCCGAATGGACGAGGATCAGAACCGACACCAGAGCAATGGATCGCATGGATAGTAGACCGGTCAGGAGTGGAGTTTGAGGTCGAGTGCCGAGACCTAATGGAACCCCGCCGAACCGGCTTGAACGATCCTGCCACCCGAGCGCCAACTGCGACGCTCGGGTGGCCGAGTCGACGCTACTTCCCGAGTTCCGCTTGGGTGCGGATGATCTTCCCGACGATGCCATAAGCCACGGCCTCTTCGGCGGTCAACCAGAAATTGCGGTGGGTATCGCCTTCGATCCGCTCGAGGGGTTGGCCGGTTTGTTTGGCGAAGATCCGGTTCAGCCGGTCCCGCATCCGGATGATCTCGCGGGCTTCGATTTCCATGTCGGAGGCGCTGCCCCCGGTGCCGCCGGCCGGCTGATGGAGCAGGAACCGGGTATTGGGGAGGCAATACCGGTCCTCCCTCGGCACCGCGACGTAGATCAAGGCCCCGGCACTCGCGACCCACCCGGTCCCCACGACCCGGACTTTCGGCGGGATGAACTGGATCACGTCGTGAATGTTGTCGCCCGACTCGACGTGGCCGCCGGGGCTGTTGACGAAGAGGGTAATCGGATCGGACGAATCGGCGGCAAGGGCCAGGAATTGGCCGGTAACGACCGCCGCGAGGCGCTGGTTGATCTCGCCCGCGATGATGACGGTCCGGGTCCGGAACAGGCGCTCGGAAATGAGGTCGGGTCGGCGTTCGGGGCTGGTGGGTTCTTCCATGGTAATCTCACGGTTGGGAGCGGACGGGGTATCGGTCCCCGATCAAGTGGCAGGAAGTTACCGAGGCACCGGGGCCAAAGGGAGCAGGCCTTGCGAGACCGGCCCAACCGGCCTCACCTTCCCGGGCCGTTCGCCGTTCACCGCCCTAACTCCGAGGCTCCCATGCGCCCCTTCCTGGTGACCACCCTGGCATTATCCCTCGCGGCGGCCGGCCCCCTCGCCGCCCAGAAGTTCATCCCCCAATCGGCCCTGATTGCCATGGTGGAGGTCCATAAAGCCTCGCTGCTCAAGTACATCGATGCCGCCCCGGAATCGATGCTTGGCTTCCGGCCCGTCAAGGGGGTCCGGACCTTCGCGGAACAGATCGAGCATACCGCGGCGGGCGATGCCTTCATCGCCCACTCGGCGATTACTGGGTCGCAAAAAGTCCCGGCCTTCGGCGACTCGGCCGTCTACCTCCACAGCAAGCCCGCCCTCCGGGCGTTTGCCGCGGCGGCCATGGATCACACGATCGAGATGCTCCGGGGCGTGAGCGATGCGGCGATGACCGAGGAAATCGTCCAGTTCGGGAAGAAACTGCCCCGCTACCGGGCGCTGATGGAACTGCTGGACCATTTCCCGTGGACCCTCGGGCAGACGGTGCCCTACCTTCGGATGAACGGCGTGGTCCCGCCGGAATACACGCCGTTCTAGGTCCGGACCCAGGCTAATCCCCCACGCGTTACACCTGACCCAGGATCTGGGTCAGGTGGTGCCTGATGTGCGCCACATAGTCCCGGGCCACGAACTCGAGCGTCACCGGCGGCCCACCCCCGATTTCACACGAAACGCTCCGGTGCCGCTCAGGATACCGGGCCAACACGTGGGCCAGATGCCGGTTGTAGGCCACCCAGAAGTCCCTTGAACGGCTCTCCCGACGCGGCCCGAACAAACCGTTGGTGATTGTTGCTCGCCGAGTCGAGGAGGTGCCCGAGAATCTGTTTGGCGGTCCATTTCCCGGTGCCCCGGTCGGCGGCGGCCGCCGCGGCCGGTGGCGATTCCCGCCAAAGTACGTCCACTCTATCTTGAACCAAAGGGCGGAGCCCAACTCGGCTCAAGACACCCCAAGGAGCAGCAACATGCCCCGACTCGTTCTGACTCTCGCCCTGTTGATGGCGCCGACGGCCCTCGGCGCCCAGCTCAAAGGCATGATCCCCGTGGATATCCGAGTGCCCAAGAACCCGATCGCCGTCCTGGCCGATGGCCGGCCGAGGATGGTGTACGAGCTTCGGGTCACCAACGTCGGCCGGCGGGGACTCGCCATCAAGCGCGTGGAAGTATCGGCGGCCGGGAGCGCCCTGGCAGGTTGGGAAGGCGATTCGCTCAAGAACATCGTCCAGCGAATGGGCGAGAGCGGTGATGGGCGGGTCGTCGGGGCCGGCAAGCAAGTACTGGTGTTCCTCATGGTGTCCGGACCGGCGGGCCCCGCGCCGAGCCACCTCGAGCACCGTTTGTTCTTCACCCAAGCCGACTCACTCGAAGGCCCAGCCACGGACACCCTGGCGAAGTTCGTCGTGGCGGTAGATCGCCGCACCCCGGTCGTCATCCAGTCGCCGCTCGCCGGCGGGCCGTGGGGCGCCATCAACGGCCCCGGTAACGCATCCGGGCACCGACGAACGGCGATTCCCCTCGATGGCCTGACTCGAATCCCGCAGCGTTTCGCCACCGACTGGATCAAGCTCGGCCCCGACGGCTTGGCGTGGAAGGGCGACTCCACCACCAACGCCAACTGGTTCGGCTACAACGAGCCGCTCCATGCGGTGGCCGCGGGAACGGTCGTGGCGGTCAAGGACGGCATCATCGAGAACGTGCCGTTTTCGCCCCGGATGGCGGTTGAGATCACCCTGGAAACGGTTGGGGGGAATCACGTGATCCTCGATCTGGGTGGCGGCACCTACGCCTTCTACGCCCACCTGATTCCGGGCTCCACGACGGTGAAGGTGGGCGACAAAGTGTCGGCCGGCCAAGTGATCGGGCGCCTTGGCAATTCAGGGAACTCGACGGCCCCCCATCTCCACTTTCACATGGGAGATGCCCCTTCCCCGCTCGGCACCGAGGGCGTGCCGTTCGTGGTCGACAGCTACTCGGACTTCGGGCTGATGACCGACTTCTCCAAACCGTGGACCCCGCGCGGGCCCCCAACGGCGAAGCAGCGAGAACTCCCGTTCGAGAACCACGTGGTCCGGTTCAAAACGCCCTAGAACAAGCCTCAGCCGCGCCGGCGGGCCATCTCGGCCAATCGGTCGAGTTGGCCGTCGGTGCCGAGAACCACCAGCCGGTCGCCAATCCGGGTCGCGTAACTCGACGGCAGCGCGGTCTGGAGTTCTTGGCTCCCGGCCCCGGCGACCGCCAGGATGTTGACGCCCAAATCATCTTGGAGCCGGAGATCGCCGAGCGTCCGGCCTTCGATGGCACTACCCGCTTCGACGACCACGTCCTTGAGCCAGAGCTCGAGTGAGTGAGAGTGCATCACCAAGTCGAGAAAGTCGGTGACGCTTGGGTGGAGCAGTTGGGTGGCGATCCTCCGACCCGCGATCCGGTAGGGAGAAATCACCCGGGTGGCCCCAGCCCGGAGGAGCTTCGGCTCCGAGGTGTCGTTGTCCGACCGGGCGACGATAGTGAGACCGGCGTTCATGGCGCGGGCGGTCAGAGTCGTGACGATGTTCGCGGCGTCGTCCCCTGTCGCGGCAACCAAGCCCTTGGCCCGCGCAATGCCTGCGGCGGCCAACACGGCCTCGTCCGTCGCATCGCCGAGCAGATGGGGGTGCCGGTCCTCGAGGCGGGCCACCGCCCCCTCGGTGGATTCAACCACCACCACCGACTGTCCTTGCTGCTCGAGATCCCGAATGACCTGTTCACCGACCCGGCCATACCCGCACACGATGTAATGCCCCGTAAGTTTCTGAATCCTGCGTTCCATGCGCCGACTCCGCAGCTTTCCGGTGAGCGCGCCGCCGATCGCATATTCGGCGAACGCGGTGGCCAGGTAAAAGAACGTCGCGACTCCGGTCACCACCAATACCATCGTCAGGACTCGGCCCGACGTGCTCAGGGGATGGACCTCGAGGAATCCGACGGTGGTCAGGGTGATGACCGTCATGTAGAGCGCGTCGAAGGCGGCCCAACCCTCGATCGCCATGTAGCCAACGGTGCCGGCAAGAACGATGAGCCCGAACAAACCGAAGGCCGTGCGCAACGGGCCCCCAAGTTGCGAACCGGGCCCGGACACCGGAGGAATCTTGGTCACGATTTGATGATAGCAGGCCGGTCGTGAAGAACCGGTGAAGGCCGGCAGGAGCCTGCCCCCCGAAGAGCGGCGTCACGCTTTCGCAACGCCACTCCACGGAGGGCCTGGTCCTTCGGCCCCGCGACCCTAACGACCGTAGAAATACCCGACCAACCCGGCGTGGTCCGAGGGCCAGATCAAACCGGCCGGGCCCGGGCGCCGCTCCCACGGCTGAATCCCGATCCGCAGTTCGAGACCCCGCAGGCCTTCGTCTCCGTCAAAGCCACGCGCGAAGATGAAGTCGATCCGCCGCTGGCAATTGGCCACCGGATCGGAAAGCGCCGGACCGAAGCAGCTGTCGGTTGGCCCCGGGTCGCTCGGCCGGAGCGCGAGCCAAGTGTCGGTGAATCCGGCGCCTTGGAAGACCTGATACATCGGCGACCCCACGACGTCGTTCAGATCGCCGACCACGATCGCCTGGGGCGTGGACCCGAGGACGGCCGCGATCTCGGCCGCCTGGGCCGCGCGCAATTGACTCACGAACGGATAGCTGCCGGGGCCGACGTCGGATTCGAGATGGGTCGTCACCAGCGTCACCCGCACGCTCGCGATCTTGACCGGCGCCACGATGTAGCCGGCCTTCTTGTCGACGCCGGGGGCAATCAGTCCGATGTTGTTCTGGAACGTCCGCGCGATCACGTCACCCACGACCTTCACCCGCGTCCGGTCGACCAAGAGGACTTCTTGGTCGAGCAACTGAATACCGGGCAGCGGCCGGATGTCGGTGTTGAGCACCTTCCCGACGACGACGTAGGGGAGATGCTTCGCCGCGAGGGCAGCCTGCAGGATCGCCAAATAGTCGAGATCGATCGTCAGCGGGATCCCGAGGCCGGACAGGTCGGCATGGATCTCGTACACCTCCTGCAGCCCGACTGCGGCGGGGCGGGTCAACGCGATCTCCGCGGCGAAGGTCTCCGCCCGGGTCGCAAAGTCGGTTTGTTGGAGCGTCGCGATCGACGCTTCCAGGACCGGCCCGAAGATCGCGGGGTCGCCGGTCGCGAGAGCAGCGATGGCCGCATCGGCATCGAAACCGATGTACAGATTTCTGGTCATCATGGAGGCGATCTGCCCGACGGCCAAGCCGTGCGAGAACTCAGGTGAACTGGTCGGAGCAGTCGAGGGCCCGGCGGGTTGAGAGGCATCGCTGCAGGCGGCGGCCAGGGCAATGCCTGCTGCGGCGAGGATTCGGACATGACGATTCATAGGCGCCTCCGGGAAATCCCGGCGGATGCTCGGCGGCCAGAAGACTCATTCGGTCAGGTGGGGCCGACGCCGGGGCATGCGAACTATGCTACCCCCTTCGCCGTGAAGGCTTGGTGACGACTTCCTGAGACCTCCCTCTGCATCCGGAGGCATCGACGCTAAGGAACTCTTCGCCCGGGCTTCAGTTTGCCTTAACCGGCCCGATCCGAAGCTTGTGTTGCTGCGGCACGGCACGGCACGCCACGCCGCTGATTGGAGGGTCCCATGCTGGGCCGCTTCTCATTGGAACCGAATGGCCCGTTTCGGGCTGCGACCGTTTGGCTCGGGCGTGGGTTCGGCATTTTGGTGATCGTGGCCTCTGCCCTGCCGCTGTCCGGATCCGCCCAGCGGCTGGCGCCTGGGGCGCGAGTGCGGCTCACGGTCCGCGACTCGATCCCCCTCCGGTTCATCGGCGAGTTCCAACGCACGGCCGGCGACACCGTGCTGCTCGGCGTTGCCAGGACGGGTCCCTCCGAAGCCTTGCTCGGCCAGCGACGCGTGCTCCGCCTCGACCTCCTCCGCGCTGAGATCAGTCTCGGTCAGGCCCGAGACCGGGGTCGGTCCGCCCTTATCGGTGGCGCGATCGGGGCGGCTGCCGGCGTCGCGGCGGGTTTGATTGAGGGTCCCCAACCCAAATGCAGTGGCGTCTTCGACTGTCTGTTCAACCCGTTCAGCGGGATGTCGCGGGGTGAACTGGCGGCGGTCGTTGGATTGAGCTACGGCCTCGTCGGGGCGGGGATCGGCGCACTGGTCGCCCCCCGGGTCGAGAAGTGGCGGGCGGTACCGATCACGACGGTGATCGCCGGCGATCGGGGGCCAGCCGTCGCACTCGGTGTCCGAGTCCGGCTGGCCCAATGGCCCCCTTGACCCCGGTCTCCTCACTGCCGGCGTTGGCGGCCCGCGCCCGAACGATTCGGAACCGCCTCCGATGACGTCGGGCGTCTCGAAGGGCTTGGCGTCGCGAGATCCGGTTCTCGCCTGGCTTCTGAAGGGAGACCCCGCGATCCGCTGGCAGGTCTTTCGCGATCTACTGGGCCGGCCGGCCAAGGAATGGCGGACCGAACAGGCCCGGGTGGCGTCGGAGGGCTGGGGGGCCCGGGTACTCAGGCATCAGGATCGCGATGGGCGGTGGACCCCTCGGCTATACGGCAGGAAGTGGGTCTCCACCACCTATTCGATGGTGGTGCTCCGCCAACTGGGCTTGCCTCCCGATGACCCTCGGGCAGCCATCTCGTGCCGGCTGTTCCTCGAGGAGGGGCTCTGGCGCGATGGCGGAATCCGGGTCGAGACCGGCAAGGAGCGCAGCGAGACCTGCGTGACCGGCATGGTCCTCGGACTGCTGGCTTGGTTCAAGATCACCGACCCGCGGCGCGAGCAGTTGGTCGGATACCTCCTCGATCAGCAGCTCGACGACGGGGGATGGAACTGCGAGCGGGACCGGGGAGCCACCCACGGGTCCTTCCATACCACCATCAACGTCCTGGAGGGGCTCCGCGACTATGTCGAGGTGCGGGGTCCGCGCGCGGCGGCGGTCCAGCGAGCCGAGACGCGGGGGCGGGAGTTCTTTCTCCGGCATCACCTGTATCGCTCGCATCGGACCGGCCGGATCGTGGACTCCCGGTTCACCCGATTCTCGTTCCCGCCTCGGTGGCGCCACGACGTCTTGCGAACCCTGGACTATTTCCAGGCCAGCGCGGCGCCGTTCGATACCCGGCTAGAGGATCCACTCGGCGTGCTTCAAAGTAAGCGCGCCAAGGACGGGCGTTGGATGCTCCAGAACCGGCACCCGGGCGCGACATTCTTCGAGATGGAAACGGTCGGCAAGCCGAGCCGCTGGAACACGCTGAGAGCGCTCCGGGTGCTCAAGTGGTACCAGAACTCGTGAACCGCATCACCCCATCGTCCACTGGTGATTGGCGGAAACTCTTCCGGTCGCGGCTGTAGTTCTGCGGATTGAGCCACGGCTCCCGGTCGCCCTGCTTGGGGAGCTGGTCGAGGACCCGCTGCACGTACCCGGAGGAGAAGTTCTCGATCCACGGCCGGGCCGCCATCGACTGGTCCGATGGCCGGAGCCTCGGGGTACACTGATCCGTGCCGGTCTGTTCCATCCAGGTGAGCAACCGGCAGACGTACTCGGAAATCAAGTCGGCCCTGAGGGTCCATGAGGCGTTGATGTATCCGAACGCCGAGCCCAGGTTCGGCACGTCCGAGAAGGCAAACCCCTTGTAGGTCCAGGATTTCGAAAAGTCGACCGGTATGCCATCGACCGAGAACGCCACTTCGCCCAGCGTCACGAGCTGAAGGCCGGTGGCGGTCACGATGATGTCGGCGTCGAGACGGTCTCCCGAAGCGAGCCGGATGCCGCGTTCGTCCCAGGTAGCGATCGTGTCGGTGACCACCGAGGCCCGCCCGGATTTGATCGCTTGGAACAGGTCTCCATTCGGCACCAGACAGAGCAGCTGGTCCCACGGGTTGTAGGTCGGCGTGAAGTGCTTCCCGAC
>SXGU01276369.1_pt1 | contig 24825 bp, 17 predicted proteins | sample 3174531 | NCBI WGS metagenome assembly SXGU01 (sample SAMN11356863, study PRJNA531348) | freshwater metagenome | isolation source: freshwater sample F1-140 | place: China: Fuxian Lake, Yuxi | collected 2017-12-25
AAGCACGCCGGCCGCCCCCGAGCGAGCGAGGACGTGGGTGCGATAGTTGCCCAACCCGCCCCTTTCCCAGCTGCCTTGAATTCTCTCACGCTTTCGACTTATACACTCGTTTCACCCACGAATTGTGCCCTGGAGCCGAATTTTTCATGTCTGGTTCTGGATTATATTATGTGCTGCCGATGATGGCAAAGAGCACTGTGCACGAAGGCGGAGTTTGAATCAAATGAAATTACTCTGCATTTACAGGGTTAACCATTAGTTTACGACCACGCATGTGTTGCCCGAATGGATGCTGGAGAGAAGTTCGTTTGGTTCTGTCCGTTTGGGCGACCGGAGTGGCCGGCTGGCGGGCCTGATGTGCCTGGTGCCGGTCTGTGTTGCGAATTGACTCAACGCTCATCCCCGCGTTCAAAACCTGCGCCAGCGCGGCCCCGTTCTTCCTGTCCGGGATCGCCGCTGGAATCCCCTCCCTCGAAATTCACACCAGTCCGCCGCCCAGGAAACGGCGCTTTTCCCCATGAAAAAGTACAATGTCGCGATGATCGGCTACGGCTGGGCCAGCACCGCCCACATCCAGGCGATCAACGCCACCACGCTGGCGCAGGTCACGGCCGTTTATTCGTCGCGGCCCCAGGATTCCGCGGTGCTGAGCGCGCGGCACGGCGGGGTGATTGCGACCTACACCGACCTCGATGCCCTGCTGAAACGCAGCGACATCCACGCGGTATCCATCTGCAGCTACCCGCACCAGCACGTGGCTCACGCCGTGGCGGCAGCGCGGGCGGGCAAGCATATCATCCTCGAAAAACCCATCAGCCTCTCGTTGGCCGACGCCAACGCCATCGCCGCAGCGGTCAAGGCGGCCGGCGTGAAGACCTGCGTGTGCTTCGAGTGCCGCTTCTCCAGCCAGTTCCTGGCCACCAAGGCGGTGATCGATTCCGGCCTGCTCGGCCAGCTGCACTACGGCGAGGTCGATTACTACCACGGCATCGGTCCGTGGTACGGCCAGTTCCGCTGGAATACGTCCAAGGAGTCCGGCGGCAGCAGCCTGCTCTCCGCCGGCTGCCACGCCCTGGATGCTCTGCTGCTCTGCATGGGCAGTGACGCCGAGAGTGTCACCAGCCAGGCCACCACGTCGGCCAATTCCGATTTCGCCCAATACCAGTATCCGACCACCAGCGTGACGATTGTCCGCTTCCAGAACGGCGCGTTGGGCAAGGTGGCGTCGGTGATCGACTGCCTGCAGCCGTATTATTTTCACACGCACCTGGTGGGCAGCGAGGGCACTCTCCTCGACAACAAGTTTCACTCGAACAAGCTGGGCATCGACAAGCACAAGTGGAGCGAGCTATCGATGAAGATGCTCGATTCGGGCGACGTGTCCGACCACCCCTATCAGGTGCAATTCCAGGCCTTTTTCGAGGCGGTCGCGGCTGGCACGGAGATGCCACTGACGTCGCTCGCGACCGCGATGAAATCGCACCTCGCCGTGCTGGCCGCGGATCTCTCGGCGCGGGAAAAACGGACGGTGGCGCTTGCCGAATTAAGTGGCTAGCCCGGAAATTTCACCCGCTCCTTTCCCGCGAAGCCATACTCTGTGCGAACACTCATTCGGCCGGCGCTGCCCAGTTGGATTTCCGGGCTGATCCCAAATCCGCCTGGCGGTTTTGTTTTAGTCCGCCGGCGCTCGAAGTGGGCGTCGGAACACCGCCGCGCCGGTGGTTCGACCGAGGCGAAAAGCAATCGGAGGGTGAAAAATGCAGGCTAGCGCCATCGCGATTGCGGCCCACCCGGACGACATCGAGTTCGTGATGGCCGGCACGCTGTGCCTCCTGCGGGAGGCCGGCTATCGCACCCATTATCTGAACGTGTCCACCGGTTCGTGCGGCAGCCTGGTGCATGGCGCGGCGGCGTTGCGGCGGATCCGGCGCCGGGAGGCGCGGGCGGCCGCAGCGATCCTCGGGGCCGAGTTTCACGAAAGCCGGGCCGACGACCTCGAGATCATCTACGGGCTTCCGTTGTTGCGCCAGGTGGCCGCGGTCATCCGGGAGGTGCGGCCGACGATTGTGCTGACGCACTCGCCGCAGGATTACATGGAGGATCACACCGAGACCTGCCGGCTGGCGGTGAGCGCGGCGTTTGCGCGGGGCGTGCCCAATTTCGTCTCGCGCCCCCGCCGGCCCGCGTGGATGGGGGACACGACGATCTACCATGCGATGCCCCATGGTTGCTGCGACGGACTGCGGCGGGCGATCGTGCCCGGCGCGTTTGTCGACACGACTTCGGTGCGGGAGAAAAAGCTGGCGGCGCTGGCCTGCCATGAGAGCCAGCATGCCTGGCTGCAGGCGTCGCAGGGCATGAATTCGTACCTGCGCGACCTGGAGCGGATGGGGCGCGAAATCGGGCGGAGGTCGCGGCGGTTTCGCTTCGCCGAGGGGTGGCGCCGGCATTCCCACATGGGCTATTGCGCGCGCGACGCGGATCCGCTGCGCGACGCCCTCGGGGAAAAATATCTCGTCAACCGCGCGTACGAGCGCGGGCTGGCGAAGCCATAGGCGGCAAATCCCAGCTCTCAGATTTCAAATTTCAAATCGCGGATTCCAAAAACCATGCCCCGTAAACTCAGCACCATCGCCCCCGACTGGTGGGATTACACCACCCTCGATCGCGCCTTGATCGAAGAGGCCGCGCGCCTCACGCCCGCCGCCATGGCCAGGCTGTCGCGCGACGGCTTTCGCGTCGTGTTCTACGACACGCTGGAGGACTTCTATCTCGCGGAGGCGCTCGAATACATCACGGCCTGGCGGCGGGCCACGGCCGACAATCCGGTCGGCATTTGCGGCCCGATTGGCCCGACCGAGCAGCTCCCGCTCGTGGCCCGGCTCGTCAATGAACTCGGGCTGTCGCTGCGCCACGCGCACTTCTGGGGCATGGACGAATGGTATGCCGACGGCGCCGAGGTGCCGGTCACGCATCCGCTCTCGTTCGAGCGCGCCGATCGCGAGCTGTGTTTCAACCGCATCCGCCGCGAACTGGCGATGCCGGAGGCCCACCTCCATTTTCCCAAGGCGAAACTGGCGGCGTACCGGAAAAGTTGGGACAACGTGCGGTGCGCCGTGATGCAGGGCGGGCAGGGCGACACCAAACACTGGGCGTTCAACGATCCGGTGAGACGCGCCGGGAAATACCGCGACGCCCCGCCGACTCCGGCCGAGTTTCGCCAGCTCGCGACCCGCGTGGTCGATCTGCACCCGGTGACGCTCGCGCAAAACGCGCGCACCTCGGGCGGGGGCAACATCTCGCTGGTGCCGACGCAGGCGCTCACCGTCGGGCCGGTTGAGACGTGGCAGGCGGAAAAAGTCTCCATCTGGCAGGCGGGTACGCATGACAGCCCGTTTGGCCAGCGGCTCACGACCCTGATGATCGCCAAACGGCTGCCGGACAGTGCGGTGCCGATGTCGCTCCTCGCGGATCATCCCAACGTGCAGTTCAACTTCTTCCGCGGCGGCCTCGGCACCTGTCAGGTGGAGATGCATTGAACTCGATGAGCTCGAGCATCGCAGATCCCGGCGGGCGCCGCTTCGCCGGCGCGATGCCCGGTCCGTCGGGCAACGGCTGCGACGAAGCGCAGCCCTTCGAGACGAGGTCCCGGGTCCCGCCACTTTCCGGATAATTTTGCCCGGCCACGGGCGATCCGCTTCCCGCAACCCTCCAACCCCCAATCCCCCCCCCCCATGACTGATCAATCCTCGATCAAGGCCCGGCTCTGCGTTTTCATGTTTCTCCAGTACTTCATCTGGGGGGCCTGGTACGTGAGCATGGGCGCGTACCTCGCCAACACCCTCAAGTTCGAGGGTGCCCAGATCGGCCTTGCCTATGGGGCCTTCGCGATTGGCGCGATGATCTCGCCGTTCATCGTCGGCCTGCTGGCCGACCGCTTCTTTGCATCGGAGAAACTGCTCGCCGTGTTCGGAATCCTCGGCGGCGTCGTGCTGTGCCTGCTGCCGCGCTGCACCACGTTTGCGACCTTCTATCCCATGCTGATCGTTTATTGCTCGCTCTACGTTCCCACGCTCGCGCTCGGCAACTCGCTTTCGCTGCACCATCTCGCGAATCCGAAGACGGATTTTCCCCGGGTGAAGATGCTCTCCGCCGTCGGCTGGATTGCGGGCTTGTTCGGCCTGAACGCGCTCCAGGGCGCGGAGTCAGCCGTGCAGTTCTACCTCGCGGGCGGCGCCTCGATCGTCTTCGGCCTGTTCTCGCTCAAGCTGCCCCACACGCCGCCGAAAAAGACGGGCGCCCACGTCAGCCTCTGGGAGATTCTCGGGTTTGATGCGCTGGCGCTGCTGAAGAAACCGTCGTTCGCCATCTTCATCGTCTGCATGTTCCTCATCTGCATCCCGCTCTATTTCTACTTCGTGAACCTGGGCATCTACCTCACGCAGCTGAAGTGGGAGAACATGCTGGTGAAGACCTCGCTCGCCCAGGTGTCGGACGTCGTTTTCTTTCTCCTCCTGCCCCTCTGCCTCGGCCGGCTCGGCTACAAGGTCACGATCTTCCTCGGAATCCTCTGCTGGGTCGCGCGCTATCTCGCCCTCGGCACGAGCGTGGACGCCGGCGGCGCCCAGACCGCGCTGATCTTCACCGCCATTCTCCTCCATGGCGCGTGCTACGATTTCCTCTTCATCGCCGGCCAGCTCTACGTCGACGACGAGGCCAACGAGCGCATGCGCGGCGCGGCGCAGGGCTTGATCGCGTTCATCCTGTGGGGGGCGGGCGCCTGGGTCGGAACTTTTCTCGCGGGCACCGTCCTCGGCAAGTATGCGCTCGCCACGCCGGTCAACGGTCTCGCCCACGACTGGCGCGGCATTTGGATGACGCCCGCGATCGGCGCGGCGGTGGTGCTGGTGATTTTCCTGATCTTCTTCCGCAATCCCGTGAAGCCGGCGGCGGGCGGCGCGGCGCGATGATGGAATTGAGGTTGAGCTCCCCGGGACGCGCCGCAGCTTTTCCCCATGCGGTTTGACCCCGATCGAATTGATCTGGTTTGGAAAAAAATGCGCCGAGGTGCCGTCGCAGTTCTGGGGCTGGGCGCGGTCTGGGCCGGCGCGATCGCCGCCGGGCCGCCGCCCGCCCTGCCGCCCGCCGAGGCGTTGCGCGCGTTCCGGCTTGAACCGGGGCTGCGGATCGAACTCGTCGCCGCGGAGCCGGTGATCGTGGACCCGGTCGCGTTTGCCTTCGACGACCAGCGCCGGCTTTTTGTGGTCGAGGGTCGCGGCTATCCGGGGCCGACGGACGGCCAGCCCGCCCCGCCGGCGGGACGCATTGCGTTGCTCGAGGACCGCGATGGCGACGGCCGCCATGAAAAACGCACCGAGTTCGCCGCCGGGCTGACCTATCCCAACGGCATCCTGCCGTGGCGCGGCGGCGTGTTCGTGACCTGTGCGCCGGACATCCTGTATTTGAAAGACAATGACGGCGACGGCGTCGCGGACGAACGGCGGGTCGTGCTGACGGGGTTTAACACCACCAAGACGCCGCAAATCCGGGTCAGCCACCCGACCCTCGGGCTGGATGGGAAGGTCTATGTCACGGGTGGATTGAACGGTGGCAAGGTGACGTCGCCGTCGCACCCGGCGCGGCCGGAAGTGGCCTTCACGACGGCGGACGGTCGGTTTGATCCGACGACCCTGGAATTCGAGGTCCTTGGCGGGCGGGCCCAGTTTGGCCAGACCTTCGATGCGTACGGCCGGCGGTTCATCTGCTCGAACCGGCACCCGGCCATGCACGTGGTGCTCGAGCCGTCGCACCTGCGGCGCAATCCGCACCTGGCCATGGCCGACACGGTGCAAAATGTCTCCAAGGTGGAGGCCGCGGCCGCGGTCTGGCCGATCAGTCGCGTGAGTCTCACCGCGGACTTCATTCCGGCGCTGATGAGCAAGCCGCACACGGGCACGTTCACGGCGGCGAGTGGCGTGATGGTGTTGGGCGGCAGCGCGCTGGGCCCCGACCATGTGGGCAATTTCTTCATCTGCGAGTCCGCGCAAAATCTCGTCCAGCGGCAGGTGGTGCGGGCGGACGGGGCATCGTTTCGTTCGGAACCGGCGCAGCCGGGTCGCGAGTTTTTGGCGTCAACGGATCCGTGGTTCCGGCCGGTGTTCCTCGGGGAAGGTCCGGACGGCGCGCTCTATCTCGCCGACATGTACCGGCGGGAAATCGATCACCCGGCGTATGTGCCCGAGGAATCGCGGGGCAAACTGGATTTCGAGAGCGGCAAGGATCGCGGGCGGATTTACCGGATTGTGCGCGACGGCGCGGCGGCCCGGGTGAGGTCGGCAAGTTTCACGACGGCCGATCTCGTGCGCGACCTCGAAGCGCCGGACACGTGGTGGCGCGAGCGGGCGCAACGGTTGTTGGTCGAACGGGCGGATGACGCGGCGGTGCCGGAGGTCGAGCGGATCGCGATGGCGGCAAAGCTCCCGGAGGCCCGGGTGCGCGCCTTGTGGACGCTGGCCGGACTGGGCCGGCTCAAGTCTGCGGTGGTGCAGGGGGCGTTGCGGGATGCGGTGCCGGGCGTGCGCGAGCAGGCGGTGGTTTTGGGCGGAGGCCGGTTGGACTCCGATCCGTCACTGGCCGGGCCGTTGCTGGCGGTGGCGGACGATGCGGATGCGCGGGTGCGATTCTGCACGGCGCTGGTGCTCGGGTCGTGGAACGATCCGCGGGCGGTGACGGCGCTGGCCGCGATTGCGGCACGCGACGGCGGCGACCGCTGGGTGCGCGCCGCGGTTTTGAGCGGGGTGGGCGGGCGCCTCGAGGCGTTTCGCGCGGCCTTTGCGCGGGGGCAGTCGGGGGCGGCGGCGACGGTTGGCGCGGTCATGGAGGATTTGGGACGTGTCCTGGGGGCGGGCGCGCCGGTGGCGGCGTGCGGGCAATTTCTTGGCCAGACCCTGGGTGGAGATGCGGTCTGGCGGGTGCCGGCGGTGCTTGGTCTCGCCGAGGGGATGCGCACGAGATCGGAATACAAGAGCAAGCCACCGGGGGCCGCGCTCGCCGCCTTGGTGACCACGGGAAACGGGCCGACTGCGGCGGCGCTGGAGGATTTTTTCCGGCAGGCTGCGATGGTGGCGATGAATGAGCGGGCTCCGCTGGCGTTGCGCACCAGCGCGATCGCGTTGCTCGGCCACACGGAATTCTCCCGCGGCGTTGGCGGCTTGGGACCGTTGCTCGACGCGCGCCAGGCGTCGGAACTACAGCTGCAGGTGGTGCGCGCGCTGGATCGCAACGGCGACGCGCGCGGAGCGGAAATGCTGGTCCAGACCAAATACTGGAGCCGCTACACGCCGCAGGTGCGCGAGGCGGTGATCGCGGCGTTGGTTTCCAAACCGGCGATGATCGAGGTGCTGTTTGCGGCGATCAAGCGGGGTGACGTCAAGGCGCCGGAAATTTCATCGGTGCGGCGGACCCAGTTGCTCAAGCACGCGAATGCCGAGTTGCGCGAGCAGGCGGCGGCGCTGTTTCAGTCGCTCGAGGGAGGGGATCGCATGGCGGTGTATCGGAGCTATCGCGAATGGTTGCAGGCCCCGGCGGAGGCGGCGCGGGGGGCGCCGGTCTACGAGCGCGCCTGCTCGGCCTGCCACACCTTCAAAGGGGCGGGCGGCAAGGTCGGCCCCGATTTGAGCGGAGTGAGCAACCAGCCCGCCGACGCGCTCCTGCTGCACATTCTCGTGCCCAATTACGAAGTCGCGCCGGCGTATCAGGCGATCACGGTGACCACGCAGGACGGCCGGGCGATCTCCGGCTGGATCGTGGCTGAGACGGAAGGCAGCGTGACCCTGCGCACTGCGGCCGGCCCGGAGGAATCGGTCTTGCGCACGAGCATCGCGTCGCTCTCGGCCTCCGGAGTCTCGCTCATGCCGGATGGCCTGGAGCTGACGATGACCAAGGAGGAACTCAGCAATTTGATCGCGTATTTGAAGACTGATGCGGTGAGCGCGCGGTAGGCTTTGGCCGAAGTGAGAAATGCGGGGCCGGGGGAATTGCGGGGTGGGGGCACCCCGCCTCCATCGGACGAACCGATTACACCGATTGATGGAGGGCGGGTGCCCTCACCCGCCCTGGCCGGCGTCGGATCGCCAGACTACTCGTCCCCGCGTTGGTTGGACATCCGGTCGCAGATGAACGTGTGGGCCTGGTCGGCCAGCTTGCTCAGGAGCAGGAGATCATCGCGCCCGAAGCTGTCCGAGTCGTGAAATTGTTTTTGTTCGTCCATATACGTGCGGGTGAAGGTGACGTTGTAGAAGGCGCGCTGGTCGGAGGTGTTTTCCCAGACCGCGGCTTTGATGCGGCCGAGGCGGAGATTTTTTACCGGGGCGGGGCCGGCGGCCGGGGCGTTGCGCGATTGCGGGGCGGACGTTGGGTATTTGGCGGGCATGGTTTTCATGAGGTTGGAGGGAGGTTGCGGACAGGAAGCGAAAATTAAAGAATGTGGGCTCGGGGTGTGGCGCTGACCTGGAAACGAGGTCGATGATTTCAATGCCGGCGACGCCGCCAAGCGCCGCGTATACCCTAATTAGGGTATAAGGGTGGGACAGCCTTTGTCCCATGGGGCGTGTATCCTGAGCGCATGAACCCAAAACGACGCACAGGTTATGGAGTCTTCGATATCTCGCGCGAGATCGCCCGGCGCGTGCAAAAGGAATGGGAAATGGTGGAAAGTCCCGCGCGGCCGCCCCGGCTCACCCCGTTGATGATTCCGTTGCCGCGGCCGGACCCGGCCTTGCCCAAAGGCGAGAAACGTCCCCTGGCCGCCTGACGCCCACCGCGATTTCGGCTTCCGGCGGCCCTTGGGCCCGCGCCGATTCGTGGAGGCGATCGGTGGATGTCCGACGTGATTGCGCAACGCGCGGCGGGCGTCGTCCGGCCGCCTCGGCCGCTTGGCTTTTTCGGACGGGTGGTTACCAAGGACGAAGTTGGGCGTCTCCACCCGCGCTGCCCCATGAAACTTTCTTTCTTCGCCCCGGCTCCGCGCGGCTGCTACCGGCCGGGGCGGCTGTTCGCGATCGCGTTGGTCACGGCGGGTGCGTTGCACGCCGCCGCCGAATTGGAGCGACGTGAGTGGACCCTCGATGGGGTCGCGCGCGAAGGTCTGGTGTTTGCGCCGGCCGCGGCGAAAACCCCGGCCTTGCCCGTGGTCTTTGTTTTCCACGGTCACGGGGGCTCAATGCGCAACACGGCCCGCACGTTTGCGATTCACCAGCTCTGGCCCGAGGCCATCGTGGTTTACCTGCAGGGATTGAATACCCCGGGCCGCTTGACCGACCCAGAGGGCAAGAAACCGGGGTGGCAGCACGGTGCCGGCGACCACGGGGACCGGGATTTGAAGCTCTTTGACGCGGTGCTCGCCGGGCTGCGGCGCGACTACCGCGTTGACGACCGGCGCATCTACTCGACCGGCCACTCCAATGGCGGCGGCTTCACGTATTTATTGTGGGCGACGCGCGGCGAGGTCTTCGCCGCGTTCGCGCCCTCGGCGTCCGCCGCCCGGGCCGTGCAGGGAAGTTTGCAGCCGAAGCCGGTGATGCACCTCGCCGGGGAGAAGGATGAGTTGGTGAAGTTTGCGTGGCAGGAGCAGACGATCTCGGCGCTGAAAAAACTCAACCAGTGTGGCGAGGGGCGATCGTGGGATCGGCAATGCACCGTCTACGCTTCACCGATTGGGGCACCGGTCGTGACGATGATCCATCCGGGGGCGCATGCGTTTCCGCGATCAGCGCCAGCGTTGATCGTCAAATTCTTCAAGGAGCACGCGAAGCCGTAGGGCAGCCTCGGCATTGAGGGCCCGAGGTGCCGACGTTCCATAATCCTTGACCCGGCCTTGGAGAATTCATGCTTACCCCGCTGCCCAGTTCAGGCGGGCGGGGGAAATTCCGAATCCTTGATGGTCGATGCCAGATTGGCAGATTGTCGCTGGCGCTCGGTGCGAGATTCCCTTTCTTTCCCTCAGGTTGAACCAACGCTGACCACCCGTGGATTTGCCAAACATCCGACCATGAACCTGCCTGCTCTCACCCGCCGCGACTTCGTAAAATCCGCCTCGCTCGCCACCAGCGCCGTCGCTTTCCCCCACGTGCTGCGCAGCCAGCAGGGCGTGTCGCCCAATGCGAAGCTCAATGTCGCGTGTGTCGGCGTGGGCGGACGCGGCGCGGCGGCGGTGCGCGCGATGAAGGAGGAAAACATCGTGGCGCTGTGCGACGTCGACGCGGCGCGCGGCGCGCGGTCGTTGTCCGAGAATCCGTCGGCGGCGCAGTTCCAGGACTTCCGCCGGATGCTCGACAAGGTGGGAAACTCAATCGACGCGGTCACGGTCTCGACGCCCGATCACATGCACTATCCGATTGCGATGGCGGCGATGGCGCTGGGCAAGCACGTGTTCGTCGAGAAGCCGATGGCCCACACGATTTGGGAAGCGCATCAGCTGGCGAAGGTCGCGCGCAGCAAGCAACTCGCGACCCAGATGGGCAACCAGGGGCACGCGGGCGAGGGCATCCGCCTGCTCAAGGAATGGTATCAGGCCGGAGTGCTGGGCGACGTGCGGGAGATTCACACTTGGACGGATCGTCCCATCTGGCCCCAGGGCGTCAATGCGCCCGACCACAGCCAACGCATCCCGGTCGTGCCGCAGACGCTGGATTGGGATCTGTGGCTCGGGGTCGCGCCCGCGCGCGCCTACGACCCGGCGTACCTGCCGTTCGCCTGGCGTGGCTATTGGGATTTTGGCACCGGCGCGCTGGGTGACATGGGTTGCCACATGATGGACGGTTTCTGGGCGCTCGATCTTCCGGCGCCCGTGAGCATCGAGGCGGTCGCGGCCAACCAGACCGCCCTCAGCGCGCCCACCGCCTCGGTCGTCACGTATCTTTTTCCCGCGCACGGCTCGCGTCCGGCGCTCAAGTGGGTGTGGTACGATGGCAAAATTGAGCCCGTGCTCCCGCCGGAGTTTGAGGCGGGGCGCAAATTTCCCGACAACGCCACTTTCATCCTGGGCACCAAGTCCGCCGTGATTGCCGACCCGAACTATTTTACGATCCGACTCATGCCGGAATCGCGGATGCAGGAGATGGCGTCGGCGCTTCCGCCGAAGACGATCCCGCGCATTCCCGGTGGCAACCACTTCGCCGAGTGGATTCGCGCCTGCAAGGGCGGCGTGCCCGCCGGCGCGAATTTCGAATATTCCGCGCGACTCACCGAGATGGTGTTGCTCAGCAACGTCGCCGTGCGCGCGCGCCGGAAGATCGAATGGGACTCGGCCGCGCTGCGGGTGACCAATGTGCCGGCGGCGAACGAATTCGTGACCAAGACCTATCGCGGCGGCTTTGGCGTGTGAGGGTGGACGACATGAATCGATTTGGTTCCGGGCACTCCGAGGAGCATCAGCCCGTCACGTGGTGGCGGGGGCATCCCGTCTACGCGGCGCACCTCATTGTCGTGGTCTTCGTGGCCTCGATGCTGGTGACGACGCTGCTGATGTTCGCGCGGGTGGGCCCGCCGTTGGAGTGGGTGGGGTTTAACAGCGCCCAGGTGATCCGCGGGCAGGTGTGGCGCATCGCCACGTACGGTCTGCTCAACGCGCCGAGCATCCAGTTCGCGCTCGATATGGTCATGATCGTCTGGTTCGGCCGTGAAGTGGAGCGCTTCTTCGGCCGGCGGGTATTTCTCCTGCTCTACGGCGGCATCTATCTGATCAAGCCGCTCCTGTTCACGGCGCTGGGTGTCTGGCAGCCGAGCGCGTTTGCCGGCGAGGCCGGCGCGTTTGCGCTCTTCATCGCCTTCGCGACCCTTTTCCCCGACGCCCCGCTGATTTTCAACCTGCTCGCCAGGTGGGCGGCGCTGATTTTGGTGGGGATCTTCAGTCTCATGGGGCTGGCGGCGCGCGACAGCGTGGGCCTGATCGAGCTGTGGGCGACGTGTGGTTTCGCGTTCCTGTTTGTGCGTTATCAACAGGGTCATCTCGAACTTCCCCGCCTTCGACTCTGGCTCCCCGGTCGGCGTCCCAAACTGCGGGTGCTGCCCGACCTGGAGCCGGGAAAAACGGTTCCGCCGGCGGCGGCCCGGGGCAATGCGATGGCGGAGGTGGACGCGTTGCTCGATAAGATCGCCCGGTCGGGCATCGGGAGTCTCACGGCCCAGGAGCGGGCGCAGCTGGAGTCGGCGCGGGCGGATTTGCTGAAGCGCAAAGCGGACCGGTGAGTTTTGGCGGCGGCGGGCCGCGGTCCGGTCGATCAGGACGAACCCCTCCCCGATAACGCACTTGCCAGTGCGGGCCGCGCCGTCTGTTTTGCGGCAAATCCCTCCCATGGCTTCCAACTACACTGAAGCGAGCATCAAGACCCTCTCGTCCCTCGAGCACATCCGCCTGCGGCCCGGCATGTATATCGGCCGGCTCGGCAACGGCGCCCACGCCGAGGACGGCATCTACGTGCTGCTCAAGGAGACGATCGACAACTCGGTCGATGAGTTCACCATGGGCTGCGGGAAAAGGATCGAGGTCGAACTTTCGGAGCGCATGCTGCGTGTCCGCGACTACGGCCGCGGCATCCCGCTCGGCAAGCTGATCGACTGCGTGTCGATCATCAACACCGGGGCGAAATACGACAGCGAGACGTTTCAAAAATCCGTCGGCTTGAACGGCGTCGGCCAGAAGGCCGTCAACGCGCTGGCCTGCGAGTACCGCGCGCAGGCGTTTCGCGACGGCCAGACGAAGCTGGTCGAGTTTGCCCAGGGGAAATTGCGCAAGGATCACAAGGTGGCGAAGACCGACGAGCGCAACGGCACCCTGGTCGAGTTTGTGCCCGACGAGGCGCTCTTCGGGAAGGACTTCCGGTTCCGCCCCGAGTTCATCGAGGACCAGCTGTGGAACTACGCGTTCCTGAACCGCGGGCTCACCCTCACGTTCAACGGCAAGTCGTTCAAGTCCGAGCACGGCCTGCGCGATCTGCTGCAGAAAAACCTCAGCGGCGCGCCGTTGTATCCCATTATCCACCTCGAGGGCGACGACATCGAGGTGGCGTTCACCCACGGCGGGCACTACGGCGAGGAATATTTCTCCTTCGTCAACGGCCAGCACACCACGATGGGCGGCACGCACCTGACGGCGTTTCGCGAGGCGCTGACCGACACGATCCGCAATTTCTTCAAGAAAGACTACGACGCGGCGGACATCCGCCAGTCGATCGACGCGGCGATCGCCGTGCGCGTGATGGAGCCGGTGTTCGAGTCGCAGACGAAGACCAAGCTCGGATCCGCCAGCATCGGACCGGACGGCCCGAGCCTGAAGGATTTTGTCGGCAAGTTCATGCAGCAGTCGCTCGACGTCTATCTGCACAAGAACAAGGAGACGGCCGAGGCGTTGAAGCTCAAGCTGGAGGAGAGCGAGCGCGAGCGGAAGGAACTCGCCGGCATCCGCAATCTCGCGCGGGAGCGCGCGAAGAAGGCCTCGCTGCACAACAAGAAACTCCGCGACTGCCGCCTGCACCTCGGCGATCGCAACGAACGGGCGGAGGAGAGCACGCTCTTCATCGTGGAGGGCGATTCCGCCGCCGGCTCGCTCACCGCCACCCGCGACGTGCAGACGCAGGCCGTGTTCGCGCTGAAGGGCAAACCGCTCAACACCTACGGGCTGTCGAAAAAGGTGATCTACGAGAACGAGGAGTTTCACCTCCTCCAATCGGCGCTGAACATCGAGGACGGCTTTGACGGGCTCCGCTACAACAAGATCGTAATCGCCACCGATGCCGACGTCGACGGCATGCACATCCGGCTGCTGTTGATTTCGTTTTTCCTGCAATTCTTCCCCGACCTGATTCGGAACGGCCACCTCTTCATCCTCGAGACGCCGCTCTTTCGCGTGCGCAACAAGAAGAAGACGATCTATTGCTATTCGGAATCGGAAAAGCAGGCCGCCGTGGCGGAACTCGGCGCCAGCCACGAGATCACGCGCTTCAAGGGCCTGGGTGAAATCTCCGCCGGCGAATTCAAGGATTTCATCGGAGAGAACATCCGCCTCGAACCAGTCAGCCTGAACCACCTGCACAACAGCGATGATCTGCTCTCATTCTACATGGGGAAGAACACGCCCGATCGACAGGACTTCATCATCGATAATCTGAAGGTGGAGAAGGATTTGGTGGAGGTTTAAATATGTGCATAGAAGTGAGTGTAACTATTGCATATATATAGTAAGTAATGTTTAAAGTATATAAATGACAGATTGACATCTGTGCGTAATCTGTGCGTAATAGCGCCATGGCTCGACCGGCACAGATTACGCCAGCGGATATCTCCCTGCGCTTGCAGTCCGGTGGAGCAGCGACGGCGCAAAGGTTGGCGGAGGCGTTGAACGTTGATCGCTCCACCATTGCACGCGGGCTTGCGCGGATGGGTGACCGGGTCGTGGTTTTGGGAGCGGCGCGACGGGCCCGCTATGCGTTGCGCCGGCTGGTGCGAGCGGCGGGGGATCGCTGGCCGATGTACCGGATTGATTCCGTCGGGCGCGCGGCGGAATGGGGACGGCTGCAGGCGTTGCACGGTGGTTGGTTGATCGAGTGGGCGCACGACCGTCCGGCTTGGGCGGAGTTTCTGGTGGATCGCGAAGGATTCACTGATCGGTTTCCGTTCTTCCTCGGAGATATGCGTCCGCAGGGGTTTCTCGGCCGGGGAATCGCGCGTGGTGCGGCGGAAACTTTGCGATTGCCGGGCGATCCGCGGCAGTGGGGCGACGACGACACCATGGTGTATCTCCAGGCCATGGGCAACGACATGCCCGGCGACCTCGTCGTGGGAGAAGGTCCGTTGCGCGCGATTCTTTCCGCGCAGTGGGAGCAACCGGAAGACGATCTCGTTTTCGATGAGCCGGCGTGTCAGCGGCGTTATCCGGAGCTGGCGGTGCGGGCGATGGCGGGGGAGTCGACGGGTTCTTCTGCCGGCGGTGAGCAGCCGAAATTTCTGGCGGCTTTGCGCGAGGCGGGCGGAGCCGTGCGCCGGGTGTTGGTGAAATTCTCGCCGCCAACGGAAAACGAAACCGGTCGCCGGTGGGCCGACCTGCTCGTCGCCGAGGCGCAGGCGCTCTGGTTGCTGGCCGAACACAGTCTGGCGATGGCGGGAGTTCGGGTGATCGATGCCGGCGGCCGACGATTTCTCGAGGTAACCCGGCATGATCGGGTTGGAGCGCACGGCCGACGGGGCGTGGTCTCGCTCGAAGCGTTGCACGCCGCGCTCGCACCCGGCGCGGCCTACAACTGGCCGGCGGCGGCCGTCGCACTGGAAAGCGCCGCGTTGATCGATCGCCCGGCGCGCGAACAGATCCAAAAACTGCACGCCTTCGGTGAACTGATCGGCAATACCGACATGCACCACGGCAACTTTTCATTCTGGTGCGACGATTGCCGGCCGTTTCGCCCGGCCCCGGCCTACGACATGTTGCCCATGGCGTGGGCGCCGGTCCGGTTCGGCGAATTGGTCGCAGCCGATCAACCGCTGGCACCACGTCCGCCCTTGCCGGAGGAAATTGCCGCATGGAGCGAAGCGGCGGGCTGGGCGGTGGAATACTGGCGACGAGTGGGCAACGACGATCGGGTTTCCCCGGACTTCGCCCGGCGCGCGCAAGCGGCCGGCGAACACGTGGCGCGCATGCGGGCGCACTTCGCCCCATGAGCAAGAGATCGCCGGTGGACCAGCTGTTTCGCGACGAATCAGTCCGCGGTGGAGCCCGCTGTCCCCCACGGGCTGAGCGGAAGGCGTGCGATCCAAGACCCGATGAGGACTCGGGCTGGCGCGCCAGGGGCACATTCCACCTTTCAGTATTTTCCTTTTCGGAGAGAGCCTGCACTCCGACGGCATTGATCGGTCGAAGCCGGATCGGATTGGCGTTGTGCCTGGCGCTTGCCACCCTGCTCGCCGGCTGCGTCAGCACGCCGCCGCCGCGGATTTCGCTGGCGGCGGTGCCGGCGGAGCAGGCGGTGCGCGCCGGGCGGAATCTCGCGGTGTTCGAACGCGTGTGGCAGCTCATCGCCGATCGGCATTACGATGCGAAACTCGCCGGCATGGACTGGCGGGCCGCGGGCGAGAAATCCGGCGCCGAGGCCGCGGCGGCCCCGGACGAAGCCGCGCTCTATCGCGTGCTCAATGCCATGCTCGCCCCGCTCAACGACAGCCACACCCATGCGCTCTCCCCGACGCGGGCGGTCGAGCGGCGCACACGTTTGCGGGCGCGCACCGGCTTTAACATGACCCGCGTCGAAAACCGCTGGGTGGTCTCCGAGGTGTTGCCGGCGAGCCCGGCGGAGGAGGCGGGGGTGAAGCCGGGCTGGATTGTGGTCGCGCGCGACGGCGTGCCGCTGGGCGAACGGATCGATTTCCGGCCGAAGGTGGGCGAAGCGGCGGCCTGGGATTTTCTCGACGAAGCCAACCGCCCCGTGCGGATTTCCCCGCCGGCGAAACCCCTCTCGACGGCGCCACGCCAGGTGGTGCGCGTGCTCGACGGCGGCTTTGTTTACCTGCGCTTCGACGAATTCAACGGCACGGGCCGCCGCTGGCTCAGCCGCGAATTGAAGGAGCACGCGGCCGCCCCGGGCGTCGTGATCGACCTGCGGCAGAATCCGGGCGGCGAGACGATTTCGCTCGGAATCACGATCGGGGAATTCTTCGACCGCTCCGTGGACTGCGGCACCTTCATCAGTCGCGGCGGCTCGCGCAGCATGAAGAACTCCTGGCAACTCGGCTCGGCCAACTATGCCGGACGCGTCGTCGTGCTCGTCGACAGCGCGACGGGCAGCGCCGCGGAGATTTTCGCCGCCGTTCTGCAGGACCACGGTCGCGCCACCATCGTCGGCCGGCGTACGGGAGGCGCGGTGCTCGCGAGTTGGTTCTACTCACTGCCCGACGGCGGCCAGCTCCAACTCAGCCGGGAGGATTATCTCGCGCCGAAGGGCCGGCGGATCGAGGCGGTCGGGCTCGACCCGGATGTCGTGGTCAACCGGTCGCTGGCGGACCTGCGGACCGGCCGGGATCAGGACCTTGAATCTGCGATTCGCATCCTGAAATCAACTGTTCATTGACTTCAACTTGATGTTGAACATTAACTTCATGTCATGAGAACGATTTCCGCTGTCGATCTTCGCAACGACTTGGAGGGCATAGTCAAATGCCTCCGGCGCGGCGAGCACATGGAGCTGACTTATCGGGGTGAAAAAGTCGCAGAGATGATCCCTACGAGGCCTGGCACCAAACTGACGCCACTTGAAGCATTGCGGCGGGCTCAGGAAATCACCGCACTTGATCCGGATTACTCGAAGAAGGCCGAGACTTACCTCAAGGAACTGCGCGAGGACCAAATAGCATGGGGTGAACGCTCCCCGTGATCCATCTCGACGCCAACTACCTCATCCTCGGCAATCAGGCAGGCTCGTTCGAGGACGCGGAATTACGCCGGTGGCTGCTGGGGAATCGCACCCTGTCCGCTTCGGCCATCGCGTGGATGGAGTTTGTCAGCGGTCCAGTTTCCGCGCCGGCGGTCGAATCGATTCGGCATGCGCTCGGTGACCGCATTCTGGCTTTCACGTCGGCCGAAGCCGAACTCGCGGCAAACCTCTTCAACGCCGTCGGTCGCCGCCGCGCCCTGCGCTACGACTGCATGATCGCCGCCACGGCGATCGTCGCCGGGGCGGAACTCGCGACCCGCAACGTCGCCGATTTCCAGTTGTTCGTGCCCCACGGACTCACTCTCGCAACCTGACCCTTCGCACATGGCCAAAAAGAAACCCGCCAAGAATTCCAATCAAACCGAACTGCCGCTCGGCAACGGCGCCGACGCGCCTCCGCCCAAGGGCAAGGCGGCTGCCAAGCTGGAGGCCATGCCGGAGGCCGGAGGCCAGAGGCCGGAAGTCAGCCCGACGAACAACCCTCCGCCGGCGGTGCCGGTCGTCGCTCCGCCGCCTGCTTCCCGTCCACGGAGCGGCAAGGTGCAGGACGAGGCTGCGCCGCTCGCGCAAAGCTACCGTACATGGTTTCTTGAATACGCCAGCTATGTCATCCTCGACCGCGCGGTGCCGCACATCGCCGACGGGCTGAAGCCCGTGCAGCGCCGCATTCTGCACACCCTGTGGGAAATGGACGACGGCCGCTTCCACAAGGTGGCCAACGTCGTCGGGCGCACGATGTCGCTCCACCCGCATGGCGATGCGTCGATCGGCGCGGCCCTCGTGGCGATTGGGCAGCGGGCCTTCCTGATCGAGCCGCAGGGCAACTATGGCAACGCGCTCACGGGCGACGATGCCGCGGCGCCGCGCTACATCGAGGCGCGCCTCACGAATTTCGCGAAGGATGTGCTTTTCAATCCGAAGACCACGCCCTGGCAGCTCAGCTACGACGGCCGCGCCCGCGAGCCGGTCACGCTGCCGGCCAAGTTTCCCATCGTGCTGCTCGACGGCGCGGAAGGCATCGCGGTCGGCCTCGCCACCAAGATCCTGCCGCACAACTTCAACGATCTCTGCCGCGCGGCGATCAATCACCTCCAGGGAAAAACCTTCCGCATCTACCCGGATTTTCCCTCCGGCGGCATCGCCGATTTTTCGGAATACAACGACGGCGAGCGCGGCGGCAAGGTGAAGGTCCGCGCGAAGATCGAGCAGCGCTCGAAATATCTGCTCGCGATCACCGAGCTGCCCTTCGGGGCGACCACGGAGACGCTGATCGAGTCGATTCTCGCCGCCAACGCCAAGGGGAAGATCAAGGTCCGGCACGTCGACGACAACACGGCGGATGCGGTGGAGATCTTGGTGCACCTGCCGCAGGGCGCGGATCCGGACCAGGTCATCCAGCAGCTCTATGTCTTCACCGCCTGCCAGCAGAACATCTCGCCGGCCGCGTGTGTGATCGTGGGCGACGCGAAGACCGGCGATGACAAACCGGAATTCCTCGGCGTGCGCGAGATTCTCAAGCGGTCGGTCGACCAGACCAAGGCGCTGTTGAAGCGCGAACTTGAGATCAGGCTCGGTGAACTCGACCAGCAGTGGCACTGGGATTCGCTCGAACGCATTTTCATCGAGGAACGCATCTATCGCCGGATCGAAAAATCGAAGACCTGGGAAAGCGTGCTCGCGGAAATTCGCGAGGGGTTGCAGCCCTTCCTGAAGCAGCTCCGGCGGGCGGTGACGGATGAAGACCTCACGCGGCTTACGGAGATCCGCATCAAGCGCATCTCGGCCTACAACCGGTTCCAGGCCGACGAGGCCATCCAGAAGATCGAGGAGGGCATGAAGGAGACCAAGGCCAGCCTGAAAAATCTCACGGGCCACACCATCGCGTGGTTCGAGCTGTTGCAGGAGAAATACGGCAAGGGCCTCAAACGCCGCACGAGTTACGACGAAATCGCGCAGATCGACGCCGCGGAAGTCGTGTCGGCCAACCAGCGGCTGTACGTCAACCGCGAGGATGGCTTCATCGGGCTCAACTGGCGGCAGCACGAATTCGTGCAGGAGTGCACGATCCTCGACAGCGCGCTCTGCCTGATGCGGGACGGTTCGCTGAAGGTGGCGAAAGTGGCGGACAAGGTTTTCATGGGCCGCGAGATCATGCACTGCGCGGTCTTCCCGAAGGATGGCGACACGAGTTTCTACACGATGGTGTACCAGGACAAGGAGAGCGGAAAGGCCTTCGCGAAACGGTTCCAGATCGGCGGCCTGTCGCGCGACAAACTCTACCCGTTGGTGAAGAGCGAGGGTTCGCGGGTGGTGTATCTTGAGGTCAGCAAGACCGAGAAGGAGATGCCGAAGAAACTGCAGATCTTCATCGACGGTCGCAGTGGCGCGCGTATCCGGGAATTGGAATTCGACCTGGGCAACGTGCCCGTGAGCACCCGCACGGCGAAAGGACTCACCGTCACAAAGTGGCCGATCAAGGACGTGAAGCGCGTGGATCTGACGCTGGGGTGACGATTGTTCAGAGCGTGAGGTGCGCCCGGCGATGGGCGCATCTTCGAATCGACGGTGCTTCGTAGCGCAGGCTTCCAGCCTGCTTCCGGCGACGAAAATGGCACGCCCACATTTTTCGGACTTCGGAGGGCGCCGCTTCGTCGGCGCCGATTCCTAAGACCACAGATGCTAAGTTGGAATGCCGACCATCTGCGATTTTTCAAAATCTCTCCGCCTTTGTGGTGAATCCGCCTGCCTTGGTTGGGGCAGGGGAACAAACCACCAATCCCTTTGGCAAGAAAATGGGTGGCAAAAAAGGCCGATCATTGGGCCCTCTTTCCCGAGGGGCAGGTTGCTCCAAAAATTTCGTTCCCACCGGTTCCTCACTTTTTTTGCCAACTCTTTTTTTGCCATCTCTCACACCGATCCACGGGGTCAGTTTGCTTTTTTGTTGATGCATTCTCGAGAGCAGGAGTTTGAGCCACCCGCAGATTCAGAAAGACCGCAGATGGCCGGCCTTCCGATTCCGAATCTGCGGCCTTTCTGAATCTGCGGGAGGTCCTGCATTTTTCTGCCTTGGGCTATGCCTTGAAAACGGATGCCGTTTTTTCTCAATGATTGCGGCAGCGATCCAATAATCTCCGGGCCAAGCGTGGTGCAAAATGGATTTATGCTTTCTCCAACCTCTGTGTCCTCCGCCGTCTCTGCGGTGCAGCCTCAGCTCAGCTTCCCCAATCCTTTGACACCGCAGAGATCGGGCAAAACCGCAGAGAACACCAAAGGCAGTATGGCAGAAAAAAGGGGGCGGAAAATTTCCGGCCAGGAGTCTGAAGGATTTCTCTGACCCCATTTTTTGCCAAAATGATTGGCGGTTTGGGCCCAAGCCCCAAGCAGGCCGGCGGATGTTGGTCTTGGTTCCTGTTTGTTTCCTCCCACAGATTCAGAAAGACCGCAGATGGCCGGCCTTCCGATTCCGAATCTGTGGCCTTTCTGAATCTGCGGGAGGTCCATCATTGACCGAGAACAATACCGGCCTGCTGACTGCAAGAACCCCGAGGCCTTTTCCGAAAACTGTGGGAGCGGGTTTACCCCGCGATTCCTTGTCGGTGCGAATTCATTGCGGCGTAAAGCCGCTCCTACGCCCAACCAAGACGAAGCCGTTCGACCGGGTTCGACAGACTCACCGCAGGCCAGCTCACGATCTTCGACAAGCTTCGGGGTACGGGCCCCAGCGGGATTCAACCGGCGAGGCCAGGGACACCACTGTCGAACCGAGTGCCGCCCCAGTGCCGCCCCCGGTGCCAGTCTTGACACTTCTCCGTGGGGCCGACGATCCTCCTCCACCCAATGGCCGCTCTCGCCGCTGAATCCACCTCGCCGACGCCCACCGTCGCCACTTTCGACGACGATGTCTGGGAGGACCTGCTCAATTTCGTCGAGGAGAAACAGGTCATTCCCATCGTCGGTCCCGAACTCGTGACCGTCCAGACCGACGCCCATTCGACGGATTCGGCAAGCTCACCGCAGGCAAGCTCAGGGCCGGCCCATTCGACAGGCTCAGGGCAGGCCGGCCGGGAGAATCTCTACACGTGGCTGGCGCGTTCGCTCGAGACCCGCCTCGGACTCACTCCGACCGCTGGCGCTCCGCCGCCGACGCTCAACGACGTGGTCGTCCGCCATCTCGCCAACCGCGGCCGGCGCGAGGATGTTTACGCGCGGATCCGCACCGTCATGCGCGAGACGACGTTCGCGCCTTCGCCCGCTCTCCTGAAACTCGCCGAGATCACCGACTTCAACCTCTACGTCAGCACGACCTTCGATTCGCTGCTCGAGGACGCGCTCAACACCGTGCGCTTCGGCGGGCTGCGCACCACCGATGTCGCCGCTTACACGCCCACCCGGCTGGTCGACCTTCCGGTCGAACGCGAATTCATGCAGCGCCCCCTCGTGTATCACCTCATGGGCCGGCTCTCCGCCGCGCCCACCTACGTGATTTCCGACGAGGATGTGCTCGAGTTTGTCTGCGCACTGCAGACCGCCGCCTACACGCCGCAAAAACTTTTCCGCGAACTCGAGCACAATCACCTGTTGCTGCTCGGCGGCGGTTTCTCCGACTGGTTGACGCGGATGTTCCTGCGCCTCGCGAAGCGCCGCCGCCTCTCCGAGCCGCGCGATTTCGGCGAGGTGCTGGCGGATACCAACGCGCCCCGCGATCCCGGACTCGTGTTTTTCCTCCAACAGGTCAGCAGCCGCACGCGCCTGTATTCGGGCGGCGCGGAGGCGTTCGTCGATGAACTCCACCGCCGTTGGATGGCACGGCGCCAGCCGGCGCTGGCGGCGACGCCGGGTGCCGGCGGTGCGGGCGCTCCCGTGCGCTTCCAAGCGCCCGGCCGGGAGATGACCGACCAGGCGGTTTTCATCAGCTACGCGCGGGAGGATCTCGCCGCGGTGCAGCAACTGAAAGCCGGGCTCGATGCCGCCGGCATCGTCGCGTGGTTCGACATGGAGCAGTTGGGCGGCGGCGACGATTTCATGCGCAAGATCCGCGGCAACATCGCGCGTTGCAGTTTCTTCATCCCGGTCATCTCCGCGACCACGCAGCGCCGCGTCGAAGGCTGGTTTCGCCGCGAGTGGACCTGGGCCGTCGATCGCACCGAGGGCATGGCCGCCGGCGCGCGTTTCATTCTGCCCGTCTGCATCGACGACACCCCCGAGGCCGGCGCGCTCGTCCCCGAGCAATTTCTGAAAACCCACTGGATGCGCCTCCCCGGCGGCACCGTGGCACCGGAAATCGCGGCGCGGTTGCAGGAAATGACCGGCGCGCGGCGAACGTAGGCGCGCGACGCGCCAAACGCTCCACGTTCAACTTTCAACGCTCAACCCTCAAGTGACCAAACAGGAATCCAACGGCGGCGACGAAGCACCGCCCTCCGAAAAACGAGTCGCCCTGACTTCGGAGGGCGCTGCTTCGTCAGCGCCGCAACTCCATTTCCTACTGTGCATGATGAAAGGAGCCTCATTTGAGCGTTGAGCGTTCAGCGCCGGGGGCCGTGAGCCCGTCGAATCGGTTGAGTGTTGAGCGTTCCGCGTCGGCCGCCGACGCGGCCAACCCCTGGCCCGGCCTCGCCCCTTTCACCGAGGAGGAAAGCCGCCTCTTCCACGGCCGCGACGAGGAGGTCCGCACTCTCCTCCGCCTGATCGAGCGCAAGCCCCTCACCGTCCTCTTCGGCCAGTCAGGCCTCGGCAAATCCTCGCTCCTCAACGCCGGCGTCTTCCCGCAGCTCCGCGCCACCGGCTATTGCCCGAGCTACATCCGCCTCGATCACAGCGAGGGCGCACCGCCGCCCGCCGAGCAGGTCAAGGCCTTCATCCGCGACGCCTCCGCGCGCGCCGGCACGTGGACGAAGCCCGGCGTGGCGCAGCCCGGCGAATCGCTCTGGGAATTTTTCCACCACCGCGACGACCGGCTCGTGGACAAAAACGGCGACACCGTCATCCCCGTCCTCGTCATCGATCAGTTCGAGGAGCTCTTCACGCTCGGGGCCGGCGTCGGGGCGCAGCGCGACCGGGCAGTCGCGTTCATGACCGCCCTCGCCGAGCTCGTCGAGAACCGCGTCCCCGATCGCGTCGTCGCGCGCCTCGAGCAATCGCCCGACGACCTGGAGGCCTTCGATTTCTCGCGCACCGATTACCGCGTGTGCCTTTCGCTCCGCGAAGATTTCCTGCCGCAGCTCGAGACGCTCGCCGAGATCATGCCCGCGCTGATGGAGAACCGGATGCGGCTCACACGCATGACCGGCACGCAGGCCCTCGCCGCCGTCATCAAGCCCGGCGCCGGCCTCGTCGACGAAACGGTCGCGCGCACCATCGTCGAATTCGTCTCCGGAGCTCGCGGCGGCTCAATTGAAAGACTGGCAGAGGTAAATGTTGAACCGCCCCTCCTCAGTGTCATCTGCCGCGAGCTGAACGAGCGCCGCAGGGCGCTCGGGCAAGCGCAGATCACCCACGACCTGGTTTCAGGCAACCGCCGCGAAATCCTCAACGATTTCTACGAACGCAGCGTCGCCGATCTGCCGGCCGGCATGAGAACCTTTGTCGAGGACAAGCTCCTCACGAAATCCGGCTTTCGCGACAACCTCGCCCTCGAGACCGCGCTCGATGAGCCGGGCGTCACCCAGGCGCTCATCGACACGCTCGTCTCGCGCCGGCTGCTGCGCCTCGAGGATCGCATCGGCGTGCAGCGCGTGGAGCTGACGCACGACGTGCTCGCCGACGTCGTCCGCAACGCCCGCGATGAGCGGCAGCAGCGGCTCATGCTCGAGGAGGCGCAGAAGCGGGAGCAACTCGTGCTCGCTGCCGCCGCTCGCCAGGCCCGACGGCAACGCGTCGCGATCGGCGGGCTCGTCGCGGCGGTCATCGCGTTGAGCATTGGCGCCGTGTTTGGGCTGCGCGCTCAGCGACGCGCGGTCGAGAAAGCCGCCCGGGTGGACCTCGCCACCGGTTCGCGTTTGCTGGAGGAGGGCAAAGTCGGCGACGGCTTGGCATACCTGGTCAGCGCAGCCCGTCGTGACCAGGACTCGGGTGTGGCCGCGACCCGAATATTGACGACTCTCGCCTCACACAATTTTTCCCTGCCCGTTGGCGCGGCCCTGAACCTGTCGGCTCCGACGGAAACAATCCGTTTTCTGGCGGGCGGACAATCCGCCCTGATTCAAGGGGAGGGCTCCAGGGCACAATTCGTGGGTGAAACGAGTGTAGGCTCCAGGGCACAATTCGTGGGTGAAACGAGTGTATAAGTCGAAAGCGTGAGAGAATTCAAGGCAGCTGGGAAAGGGGCGGGTTGGGCAACTATCGCACCCAC
>SXGU01259269.1_pt1 | contig 24783 bp, 21 predicted proteins | sample 3174531 | NCBI WGS metagenome assembly SXGU01 (sample SAMN11356863, study PRJNA531348) | freshwater metagenome | isolation source: freshwater sample F1-140 | place: China: Fuxian Lake, Yuxi | collected 2017-12-25
AATCGACTCCCTGCTTGGCCTGATGCCGCAGCATTTGCAGGATGCTGGCGTCGTCGAGGTCTTCCAGCCGCCGCGCGATGATCATCGAGTAAATCGGCACGGTCCCGATCGGCACGGTGCTGTTCTGAATGATCGCCTTGCGGCACTCGTCGATGTTGCCACCGGTCGAGAGGTCCATGACCGTGTCGGCTCCCCACTTCTCGGCCCATTGGAGCTTTACGACTTCTTCGTCGGTCCCCGATGAGACTGGCGAGGCTCCCATGTTGGCGTTGATCTTCGTCTTGCCCGCTCGGCCGATGCACATTGGGTCGAGCTTGTAGCCCAAGTGGACACGGTTAGCCGGGATGATCATGCGGCCCGAGGCGACTTCATCACGAACCTGCTCGGCGGTGAGATGCGGCTCCCGTTCGGCGACTCGTTGCATTTCTGGAGTGATGAGGCCGCACCGCGCCGATTCCAACTGCGTCACCGGCATGAATCCTATCGGAGTCTCCCATGCCTCAGCCCGTTCGTAGTCGTTTTCAAATCCCGCCTTCAGCATCCAATCGAGCGGCATGAAATCCCAAGCGGTCTTCTCCGACGGAGCGGGCATTCCAGGCGTGTCGGGAGACGCGAAGGTCCAGCGGCCGACTCGGCCATTCGCGATTTTGGGGAGCAGCGAAAAACTGCCGGGAGATGTTCCCTGTGCCTGAGTCGAGGGATTCTTTCCCAGCGGCGGCAGCGAGTAAGTCCGGTCGGCGATATTGTTGTTCGACGTCATCATGGCGATCCTTCCTGGAGCGGGAGTCAAAGTCCCGATTGATGGGTAACTGGTGGAATGGTAGTCGTGTCACGAAACGCGCGGAAGCAACGCATGGCAACTCCCGTGGCGTGCTCGACGAGAATTTGGGAGTGATTGATTCGCGATGTCAAAATCTTGGACGCAGCTTCGTGAGCGAATCGTCCTGTCGGCCGAACGAGCATTGAAGCGGGACGGTTCCATTGGACGGCTGGAGTTGTTGCGGGAGCTGGGCTTCTTGTATTGGCGGCATTTCGACGACTGGCGGAAGGGAGTGCCGCAATACACTCCGATTGAGCCGCACATCAATTGCGGAGCGGAGAAGCTGGCCGAGGTTTATCGCGTGTTCGCTCAGTGGGCCGAGATGAAGGGGCTGAAAACGGTCGAGGCGGAGTATTCGCGGCGCGGAGTGGGCAGTGTCACTGCGTTGCAAGTCACGGTCGATGGCAACGACGAACGTGAGCGGTTCTTTCGGACGCATTATGCCTCGGCCGAATTGTCGCCGAAGAAGACCGAGCGATTGCAGCAGAAGCTGACGAAGGCTCCCGACTTGGTCGTGTTCATTACCGTGGCCGACGATGCGAAGTGCTCGGAATGCGGCGACGAGATCGAACGCGGCGAGTATTTGTTTCTCGAACAGCAACAGCCGTTGTGCGTCGGCTGCGCGGACCTGGATCACTTGGTGTTCCTGCCGGCCGGGGACACGGCGATGACTCGGCGAGCCAAGAAGCACAGCCCGTTGTCGGCGGTCGTCGTGAAATTCAACCGCTCGCGAAAGCGGTACGAGCGACAGGGCTTGCTCGTCTCGAACGAAGCGTTGGCTCAAGCCGAAGACGAGTGCATCGCCGACGCCGACCAGCGAGCCGCTCGGCGAAAAGTCGCCGCCGTCTTGCGAGGAGAGCTTGATCAGCGATTGGTCGAGCAGATGACCGCCGCGATCTTGAGCGAGTTCCCTCACTGCCCACCGGCGGAAGCTCGGCAGATCGCGGCCCACGCCGCCGAACGTGGCAGCGGCCGAGTCGGTCGATCAGCCGCTGGACGCGAACTCGATCCGAAGGCGATTACACTGGCAGTCATCGCTCACATTCGCCACGTCCACACGAACTACGATTCACTGCTGATGCGCGGCGTCGATCGGCAGGACGCCCGCGAACAGATTCGCGGGACGCTCGATAAAGTTCTCGACCGCTGGCGCGGTTCGTGACCGCGGTTCTTGTCAAACTTTCCGTCGCTGGGCCTTGAGAACTTCGCGAACCCATTTGGCATCGGCTTTGTCGAGCGGCGGCTGGATCGGCTGGCGATAGTCCAGCGAGTAGTCGTAGCCGGCTCGGTCATAGACGCTGTCGAAGACTGCCTGCAAATCGAGCGATGCCTCGCGGTCACCGGGAGAGAGTGGAATGGGGATCGTCGGCAAGCGATGCGGCAGCGGCCAAGCATAAACGTCGGCGTGCTGACGACGGCGCACTCGGCAGACGAAGGCGTAGTAGTCCCCCACTGGAAGCGGTTCGACTGTTGGCAATCGAACACCGCCACGCAGCAGGTCCAGCTCCACCAAGTTGGTGCGGCTTTGCAAAACTTCTTCGCGTTTGGAGAGATATTCGTCGCGTCCTTCTCCTCCCACGCGCTTGTTCGACGGCGAGAGGACTTCGATCACGGTGACCACTTCCGCCGAGTGCAATTTGCGGATCACGAGATACTTCTCGCGAACCTCGACCGGACCAGGCAGAGTGCATTCCACTGGTTCGAGAACTGCCGTCGCGGATGCCGACGAACCACGTCGCGGGTTTCGTCGGCCAGCGGGACGCACGACCGTCAGGTCGGGCTTTATGAGTTGTGGATCATCGAAGGGATGTTCGACGTAAACGCGCCGCTCGGATCGCACGAGGTAATCGGGACGCAGACTGGGAACCAACGCGGTCTGAATCTCGCTAATGATGTTGGCATGAAAGTCCTCCCACTCATCGCTTTCGATGAACGGGTCCATTCCCGGAAATACGGAGGGCATAGCGGCAGTTCCTGAAAATCAGACGTTGCGAATTCCTGACCACATCGTAGCCGAACTTCGCGAGCCTGCCGAACACAAAACTATTTCCCGCCCGCATCGCCGACCGACAGCAGCCTCGCCAACGCATTGGCCATCGAATCGAGCGACGCGGCGTTGGGCAGCGTGATCGTCAGGCGTTGGCGACCCGATTCGTCGGGGGTGATGCACTCGGCCAGCCGGCTCTTGAGGTTGAGGGCCAGTTCCGGAGCGGGTTGCCGTTCCGGGTTCTGCTGGGCGACGAGTTCGCCGAGGAAATGGAATGCCGCTCCGAGCAGTTCTCCACCAGCGGCCGCGACTCGTTCGCGACGCTCGCGTTGAGCGGGTTCGTCACTCGTAGCCGACGCAGCTTGCGTCGGTGAATCAAGATCACTGAGCGTGCCGGTCGCGGCGACTTCCGTCACTCGATCGAGCTTCTGCGATTCATCAACCGGGGCATCTGCTTTCGCACCGAGCAGGATTTCCAGTCGGCGCTTGAGGTCGTCCGAATTCGACTTCATCTCGATCTGATTCACGTCGGAATCGGCATCGAGTGCGGCGAGTGCCAGATCCCGCTTGGTCATCAGCGTCGCCAGCAAACTTTCTTCAAGTGTTCCCTCGGTGACGAGAATGAAGACCTGCACGGGACGCGATTGCCCCATTCGATGCGCGCGGGCGATGCGTTGGTCGAGCACCGCCGGATTCCAGGGTAGGTCGATGTTGACGACCGTGTTCGCGGCTTGCAGGTTCAAGCCGGTCGAGCCGGCGTTGGTGGTGAGAAACAGTTTGCAGTCGGGGTTCGTTTGGAACTCATTGACCAACTGCGCTCGGCGGGCTTGCGGGACCGAACCATCCAGCCGAACGAACGGTAGCTTACGATCTTTCAACAGCGGTTCGATCAGATCCAGCATCCCGGTCCATTCGGAGAACAACACGACTTTGCGATCCGGTTCCTCGAAGAGCTGATCGAACAGCTCGGACAGTCGTTCCAACTTCGACGAGAACGCCGGCTTCTGCTTGTTGACCAGGAACGTGCTGTCGCAAGCGAGGCGGCACATCAGCAACGCCTGCCGCAGCCGCAGCAAGTCCATCTCGCTGATGAACGGCTTGCGGACGATCTGACTGACAATCTGCAAGAAGCTGTTGTGCAGAGTGAGTTGCTCGTCAGTCGGCGGGATGCGGAGATACTCGTCGGTGCGCGGCGGCACTTGCAGCTTGACCGACTCGCGTGTGCGGCGGAGGAGCACGGGCTTCAATGTTTCCCGCAGTTGATCGAGGTTCTTGTAGCCGATGACTTTGCCGTCCTCGTCCACGATGCGATGCCGATGAAAGAATCGAAACGCCGGGCCGAGCCGCCGGGCGTCGATAAACGTCGCGACCGAATACAGGTCTTCCAGCCGGTTCTCCAGCGGCGTACCGGAGAGCACCAGCGCGAATCGCGACCGCAGGCTTTTGACGACTTGCGTGGTCTTGGCTTCCCAGTTCTTGATGCGCTGGCCTTCGTCGAGCACGATCAAGTCCCACGGCGAGTTCTCGATGGCCATGATGTCGCGCAGGACTTGTTCGTAGTTGCAGACGGTGAAGAACGTCTCGCCGCGATACTGCGGCAACCGCTCATCGGCTCGGCCGGTGATGAGCTGCACATCGCGGTCGCAAAAACGGTGAATCTCGCTTCGCCACTGAGCCTTCAGCGACGCCGGGCAAACGATGAGCACCTTCTTGATACCCGCTTCTCGCGCCAACAGCTCCGCGACACCGATCCCTTGAATCGTTTTGCCGAGTCCCATGTCGTCGGCCAAGATCGCTCGGCCCGCCCCGACCGAAAAGGCGATCCCATCCAATTGATACGGCAGCAACTTGGCTTTGAGCAGCGTCTCACGGAGCGGATGCGAAGCGGGATCGCGACGAATTTCCGCCATACGCGCCGCGATGTGAGCCTCGTGCAGACGACGCTGAATCAGATCTTCGGCATCGGGATAAATCGTGACCGCGTGCCCAAGCTGTTCGAGCTTCGCGATCCGCTGGACCAGCTTGCCAACGTTTTTGATCGGCTCGTCCACCTGAGAACCGATCGCCTCGGTCGCCTCCTCTGGCAACCGCGACGGCAATTCCCATCGCAGCGACAACTCCTCACCGTAATTCACGAACACGGCAATGCCCTTCGGCCGAAACGTTCGCTTGAGTTGGGCAGCATCGAATCGGCGACGCACGGTCTGCGTGACTTTCATCACATGCTTGCAAGTCCCCAGCGTGTTGGTGCGGAAGTCGGGACAGGTGCAAAACGCCTGGCCGGATTCGAGTCCTCGCAGCGCGATGCGGTACGTCTTGCCCGACAGCGTGCTGGTGACGACGTAGTCGGTCCACGGCTGGTCCTTGTCTTCCGCTTGAACCTGCATCCGTTCGGTACGAGCACGCTCGCGCCGGTCATCGAGAGCACGCTCAATGAGCTGCTGCTCATTCAGCGTTTCGATCGGCACGTCGCCCGACGGGGGTGCGGCCAAGCCAAGCACGACTTTCTCTTCCAGCAAGAGCGCGAACGCGGCACCCACATGCAGACACGGCTCGGTGCAGACCGAGCAACTCCAGTCCAGCCGTTGTTTGACACCATCTCGCAATTGCACGGTCACATAGGAGTCTCGGCCATCGTCGATCGTGCCGAAGTCCACGCGGAAGCGACTGTCCGTCAGCTTCACTTGCGAGTCGATGTCGATGTCCCAAGCACCGGCACCCTGCATGATGAGCTTCTTGGCACGCGGGCCGAGCAGCTTGCAGGCTTGCTCGAAATTCAACCGCGAAAGGCGATCCCACAGAGTCAACGCGGCACTTCGTTTGGTCGTTGGCATAAGCCACCTCCTGAGCTTGAGACAGGGAATGCGGAGATGATTCGAACTGCGGCGTGCGAACGCAACCCTCGCATCCAAGAGTTCCACAGCGGAAGTCGGGAATGCTGCCGGTTGCGAGCGACCGACCAGCAAAGTCAGCGAGGAGGGCTTTCTCAAGAGCCTTTTGAGCATCGAAACCAGCGGACGCGGTCCGTTGCAAATCCTGGCGGAGACGTTAAAAACTCGCCCCTTTCAAACTTGTATTGCCGGACCTCGTTTCTGCCGAAGAGCATGGGAGTTTCGACTTGGCTCAGAACCTTTACGAAGGCATGTTTCTCTTGGACAGCGGCAAGTACGCCGCCAGCCCGGAGAACACGACCAATCATGTGCTGGAAATCCTGCAAAAGTCGGGCGCGGCGATCGTTGCTCATCGTCCGTGGGCAGACGGCAAGTTGGCTTATCCCGTGAAAAACCACAAGAAGGGCATGCATCTGCTGACCTACTTCACGATGCCGGCCAGCGGCCTCACCGAAGTCACTCGGCAGGTGCATCTCAGCGAAAGTATCCTCCGGCACATGGTGTTGAAGCACCCGAAGGTTCTCTTCGACGCGATGGTCAATGCGCTCAGCGGCAAGGAAGGGACCTTCCGGCACGTCGAGAACGTGGACGAAGCTCCGCGTCCCGCTCGCCGTGGACGAGACGAAGAAATTCCGGCCGAAGCGATCGACGCCTTGGAAGAGGTCGAATAGTCGCGGTGACCGCCGACTCGTCCTGCGAGTCTGGTCAAGCCGTTCAAACGGCATGTGGAAGGGCAATCATGGCCAGTTTCAACAAGGTTATTCTGGTCGGAAATTTGACTCGTGATCCGCAGGTGAAATACACCCCCAGCGGAATGGCCGTAGCTGACGTGGGCTTGGCCGTCAATCACAGTTGGTTTGACAAACAGACCAACACACGAAAAGAAGAAGCGACGTTCGTAGACGTCACACTTTGGGGACGGACTGCGGAAATCGCCGGCGAGTATTTGGCCAAAGGCCGACAAGTTTTGATTGAGGGACGCCTGAAACTCGATCAATGGGACGACAAACAAACGGGGCAGAAACGTAGCAAGCTCACCGTTGTGGGCGAGAACATGACGATGCTTGGTAGCCGTCAAGATGGTGGTGGTGGCGGACGTGGTCTAAGTGGCCCGTCGGCTCAGGCCGGTGACGGAGATTCGGGCAGAAATTACGACAATCAAGAAATGAGTGAACCATCCGGCGGCTTCGAGCCTTCCGCTCCTCCTGCCGGTGGGGACGTGCCCTTCTAGTGGCGGATTTCGATTACAAGTTCGCGAAAGATTTCAGAGAGTTTGAGAGAATGCCAAACAAACGCCATCAACATGCGGAAGTGAGCACTGGTCATCGTTCGGTGATCGAATTGCTGCTCACAGAGGAAGTTTCATCGCTGGGCAAGCAAGGTGAGATCGTTCGCGTTCGCCCCGGTTACGCTCGTAATTATCTTCTGCCGTATGGACTCGCGACCGTTGCCACCGACGCCAACAAGCGTCGTGTCGAGAAGCACCGCGTCGCCCAAGCGGTGGTTCGGGCCGACAAACTCAAGTCGCTGCAAGAGTTGGCGAACACCGTCAGCAAGTACAGCGTGACGCTCGAAGCCAATGCGACTCCTGAGGGGCATTTGTACGGCTCGATCGTGGCCAACGACATCAGCAAGGCGCTCAAGTCCGCCAGCTATGCGGTCGAACCGGACAACATTCGACTCGAAGGACCGCTCAAGGAGCTGGGGATGTACACGGTCAAGCTGCACTTCGCCCCCGAAGTCGAGACGGAAGTCAAAGTCTGGGTCGTTCCGACCGCCGCTGCCGCCTCGGCCGCGAAGGCTTGATGATGATCTGATCCGCCGTGGCGGATGAGATCTCCATTTGAGAAGCAAACACAGCGGGGGGCCAAGGCCCTCCGCTGTTGTCTTTATCGCCCCGGATGTTCGCCGGAGAGGAGGACTGCGATGGCTGCCTCGAATGATGCTCGTGGCTTTCAAGGCAAGCTCCCGCCGCAGAATCTCGAAGCTGAGATGGGCGTGTTGGGCAGCATCCTGTTGATGCACGAAGCCATCGACGAAGTCGGTGACGTCCTGAAGGCCGACCACTTCTACGCCGATCGCCATCAGAAGATTTTCGCCGCCGTGATGGGCTTGTACGAGAACGGCGTGCGCGGTATCGACGCGGTGACGCTGGCCGAGGAACTCGACCGCCGCAAGGAACTCGACGAAATCGGCGGTGTCGAATATCTCGGTAAAATTCTCGAAGCGGTCCCCAACGCGGCACACGCGAAGTACTACGCGAAGATCGTCCGCGACCGGTGGATTCAACGCAGCCTCGCCTACGCCTGCACGGAAATCCTGGCAGAGGTCTACGCCGGTTCAAATGACACGGAAGACGTGCTCAACTCTGCAGAACAGCGAGTCTTCGGCATTCTCGAACAACAGGAGAAGAACGAGAAGCTGCAACTCCGCGACATCCTCATCGACACCTACGATCGCATCCGCGCACGCATGGAACTAGGCGGCTCGATCAGCGGCCTGAGTTCTGGATTCACGGATCTCGATGGCCAACTCAACGGCTTTCAGGGTTCGGAATTGATCATCCTGGCGGCCCGCCCGTCGATGGGAAAAACGGCGTTGGTTTGCAACATCGCGGAATCTGTCGTCGCCGATTCCAAGCAACCCTGCCTCGTCTTCAGCCTCGAAATGTCCAAGCTGGAATTGGCAGAGCGGCTGCTGTGCATCCGAGCGAAGGTCAACGGACACCGCTTGCGAGCCGGCACGCTGGACGAAGTCGAGCACGAAGCGCTCATGAATGCCGCGTCGGAACTTAGCGAAATGCCCATGTTCATCGACGACCAGCCTGGCCGTTCGATGCCGCAAATTGGAGCAATCGCGAGACGAATCAAGCGTCGGTTCGGCGGTTTGTCCATCATCATCATCGACTATTTGCAACTCATCGAACCGGAAGACAAGATGTCTCCGCGTGAGCAACAGGTGGCGCTCATCACGCGACGCCTCAAATATCTGTCCAAAGAATTGAATGTCCCGGTGATCGCTCTTGCGCAGCTCAACCGCGGCGTCGAGCTTCGCGAGGACAAGCGGCCGCGACTCGCCGACCTCCGCGAGAGCGGTTCGATCGAGCAAGACGCTGACGTCGTCATGTTCCTACACCGCCCCGCAGCCTACGACCCCGAAGATCGCCCCGGAGAGGCGGACATCATCATCGCCAAGAACCGGCATGGCCCGATCGGGACGGTGTCTCTGTCGTGGCTGAGCGACTCGATGCGCTTCGGAGACCTCGCGCGCATTCAAGAACCGGCTGGCGGCTTTTTCGGTGGTAAAAGTGGTGGAGGCGGGTTCGATCGCTGATGAACCAACCCGACGCGTCAGCGAGGGCGAGCGCATCAAAACGCTGTCAATTCGGCGTCATCTGGAGCGCCCGCCCTCGCTGGCGCTTCGGGTTGCTGAGTTCCGCCAGTCGTCTTTCCACAGGTTATGCACAGCAGCAAACCTCGTTGAAAAAATTTCAAAATATCGGATCGACACAACTCGCGAGGAATACACCAACTTCCTCAAAACCAGCACCGAGAGACGCACTCGGACACCAGTTTTTCGTTTGACACTCTGACCTGCGTGGATAGCATCCGCCCCTCTGAGTGAGTGGTGGCCGAAACGTCGTGGTGCCAACAGCGAACGCCGGCCAATCCAATTCTGACTGTCTTCCGAACAGACTGCGCGCAAGTCGCCCGCCCATCCCACGCCACGGCAACGGAGTGCCTGTCACTTTTGCTTGGGGAGTGTTGATGGACCACATTGCGGTCACGGTGCGCGCAGAGGGGTTGCAAGATGCTTCCCACCGATTTGGTGATGGTTGCGCCCTCGTTTTCTTTCGACCCGGCAAGGTCGCTCGACAACTCGGCAATGCGGAACGGAGTGGGGGTGACTCCGGCCGCTGACCGAACGGATTCCGATCCCCAAGTCACCAACGAGCAGGTGGCGCTCGAGGCGCTGCTGCGAACCACCATCGGACCTCAAAGCCATCAGCTTTGGTTCCGCGATAAAACCGCGCTGACAATTCGCCACGACGAATTGATCGTGCGAGTCGCCAGCCCATTTCTGTCGACCTGGTTGCAGCGTCAGTTTCGTGACCCGCTCAGTTCGGTCGCAGCGATCGTGCTCGGACCGGCTGCTCGCGTCCGTTTCGAGATCGACGGCTCGCTCGCTATCGCGGCCGACTCTGCGAACGTAGCCGCCTCGCTCCCGCGAGGCGGAGCTAAAGCCACTGATCCACAACCTCCGGCAAACGTCACGCCGTCCGCAGTTGCTCCGCCTCGCGGAAGCGAGGCGGCTACGTTGACGCGACAGGACTCTGCTCCAAAATCGGCGACCGCTTCGGCACGGCGGTTTGCCGATCTCGCGGACTTCGTCGCGGGATCGTGCAATCAACTCGCATTCACAGCGGCTCGGCAGGTCTGTGAAGCACCCGGCGAGCGGCTCAATCCGCTGTATCTGTTCGGTGGTGTCGGACTGGGAAAGACGCATCTTCTCGAAGGGGTCTACTGCGAGTTGCGGCGGCGATTCCCGAGTTGGAATATCGTCTTCCTGACCTCGGAGCAGTTCGCGAATTACTTCACGCAAGCGCTCCGCACACACACGTTGCCCAGCTTTCGGCAACGCTTTCGCGGTGTCGATGTGCTGCTGGTCGATGACGTCGATTTCCTCGACGGCAAGCGAGTCATCCAGGAAGAGTTTCTGCACACGGTGAAGACGCTCGAAAGTCTCGGCAAGCAATTGGTCGTGACGGCCGACCGGCATCCGCGATTGTTGTCTCAGACGAGCGAAGAACTCTCGACGCGATTCGTGTCCGGCTTGGTCTGCCGTCTGGAAGCTCCTGACCTTGAGACACGGACGCGAGTGGTGCAGCACAAGCTGACGCAGCGCCAGTTGGAATTAACGCCCGATGCGATCGCCTTGGTCGCACAGTGGTTCCGCAACAACGTGCGCGAACTGGAAGGGGCGTTGAACTGCCTAGAAGCCCACTTCTCAATGACTCGGCAACGCATGACGGGGCCAAACGCTCGGCAGATCCTCGCGGACTTGCAGCGTGACTGTGTGCGAATCGTGCGGCTCGCCGACGTCGAACGAGTCGTTTGCGATTTGTTCCGCTTGATCCCGGAAGAACTCCGTTCGAGCAGCCGCGCTCGCAACGTCGCACAGCCTCGGATGCTGGCGATGTTTCTGGCTCGCAAGCTGACACAAGCGGCGTACAGTGAGATCGGCGAGTTCTTCGGCGGGCGAAATCACAGCACGGTGATCTCCGCCGAGCGGCAAGTTCGAGAGTGGCTGACGATCGACACGTCCTTCACGATCGCTGCTCGGCAATGGTCTGCCGGAGAATTGCTGCAGACGTTGGAACAGCAGTTGTTGGCGAGCTGAAAGATTGGCTATCTACCTGTCGGACGCGGCGTTGGAGATCACTCGGCGGCTTGTCGCGAAGTGGCCGGCCGGTTCTGTTCTCCGAAACGCCAGCGGCAGTCTGTGGTGCGCAATGGCAGTCAATTGCCGATTCGAGCAGCTCAAGAAGCCATTCGGCAAAAAAGTCTGCCTCTATCCGCGCAGTCCCGACTCTTGCATCAGCCAAGCGGTGGAGGTGTACGCCTCGCGGACCCAGTCCTCGATGCGGGCGGGATCAGGTGAGTATTCGAGTTCGATCGACACCGCCCCGTCGATGCCGAGCAACTTGATCTCGCGGAGGTACGGCAGGAAATCGACGACCCCTTGGCCGGGGGGCAGGTCGCCGTGTTTCTGGCCGTCGCAGTCTGAAATGTGGACGTGAATCGCTTTGCCCTTCAGCCGCCGCAGTTCTTCCGGTGCGACTTTCGCGAGACACAAGTGCGAGACGTCGATGTTCGCCTGCAACGCCGGGTGATTCACGTCGTCGATGAATTGGACCATGCGATCAACGTTGTTGAGCAGCGACAGTGCGAACGGTTCCAGTTCGAGGGCGATCTGCACGCCGAGTTGTTCCGCGTGTTCTGCGAGGATACGGCAAGTACGGACGCCAGTGGCCCATTGTTCGGCGGGTGGGATGACTTCTTGATTCCAGATGTACTCGCCCAGCACCAGTAACACATTTTTGGCTTCCAGCTCGTAGGCGAAGTCGAGGTACTGCTTCACGCGGTCGATGTGAAATCGCTGCACACTGGGATTGAAGTCGATCAGCCCAACCGCCACGCAGCAGATCGAAACAATCGGCAGGCCGGCCTTGTCTGCCTCGCGCCTGATCAGCTTGCGCTCGCGGACGTCGATGTCGAGCGGGTCGGCGAAGATGTCGATCGTGTCAAAGCCGAGTTCTTTCGTCTTCTGAATGCCCCACGCGGTTTCGCGTCCGCTCTGTGCCCAGGCGGAATTGATCAGGCCGAGTTTCATGGCAATGTCCTTCGCGAGTGAGAAATCTGAATCGACTTTACTGCCCTCGCGCGACCTGAGAAAGCGAAGCGGGAATGAACGGCGGCAACGTGGTTGCGGCGGCGAAGTGCCGGGCCTATCGTCCGGTTCACAAACGAAGTCACTCAGACGCCTGCGGTTGAAGAAACCGACCGGCGACAAGGATCCGGTTTTCATGGTCGCGCCTCACGCAACGATGCAGAGTCTCAGATACGGCGACGGCCAGCAGTTTGAGATCGACTTGGATTCGAGTCGCCTCGCCGGTCGGAATCGACCTCCGGAGCCAGCCGCCGACTTCGCCAGCGAAGTGCGACGGCAATTGACGACACCGCTCGACTTTCCGCCGCTGGAGCTGGCGGTTGTGCCGGACGATCGTGTGGTCATCGCTCTGGATCGGCACACTCCGGGAGCGGCCGAGATCATCGCTGCTGTGTGGTCGGTATTCGCAAAACGATCGATCAAGCCGGCCGACGTGACGATCCTGCAACCGGCAAGCTGGAAGCTCGACCAAATGCCAGACCCGCGCGTCGCCTTGCCGAAGTCGGTTCGTGATGCGATGCACTGGACGATTCACGACGCGACGGACAAAAAGCGAGAGAGCTTTTTGGCGAACTCGGCAAACGGCGAACGAATCTATTTGGATCGCGAACTTGTCGATGCGGACTTTGTGTTGCCGATCGGAACGGTGGGCTTCGATCCGCTGCTTGGATTTCGCAGTGCGGGGAGTGCGATCTTTCCGGGGCTGTCGAACATCGACTCGATGGCCAAGGCTCGCGGACAGGATCACACCGAACTGCGTCCCGAAGACGATCGGCCACTGCGGCAACTGCAAGACGAAGTCGCTTGGCTATTGGGAGTGCAGTTTGGTATTCAAGTCCTGCCCGGTAGCGCCGGACAGCCAGCCGGCGTGATCTGCGGTGCCATGGAGCCGACGACAACGGCGGCTCGAGACTGGCTCACGCAAAACTGGTTTGTCGAGCAACCACAGCGGAGCGAGATCATCGTCGCGGCAGTCGATGCCGACGCGAACGGCACAACTTGGGATCAGCTTGGTGTGGCGTTGCAGACAGCTCGGAACCTGGTGCAGCGCGGCGGCAAAATCATCTTGCTGACGAGTCTTGTGGCCGAGCCGACGGAGGGATTTCGATACCTCCAGCAATGTGAATCGCCCCGTGAGGCACTCAAACCGCTGCGATTGGAAAGTCCGCCCGATCTGATCCCGGCCAGCCGACTCGCTTCCGCCGCCGATTGGGCGACGGTGTATTTGGTCAGCGGATTGCAGACCGATTTGGTCGAAAGCCTGTGCATGACGCCGCTCGTGCCGGCCGAGGCCGCGAGATTGCTGGGCCGCGGCGGCTCATGCTTGCTGCTGGAATCGGCTCAGCACACGTTTGGCTACGTCCCGTAAACCATTGCTGGCTCCAAAAATCTTGGTCCTCAATTGCAAATCAGTGGCTCAAACGATGAAGTTTTCGTTAGTCCCTTTTTGTGGACTGGTGGAAACTCATCCTGACGGACGCCAACCATCACCGCCCGTCAAGGATGGGAGACCACTCGGCCCTTGATACGAGATGCGTCCGACAGCCCTGCTGTGACTTCGGTTCTCCGTTGTAAGTGGTGAGATCTGTTCCTGAGACCGACTCGTGATGATTGCACTCAAAAATGAGGAGAAGGCCATGAGGACTTGGAGAACGCATCTGCGACCGCGCGGATTCACTCTGATTGAGTTGCTGGTCGTAATCGCCATCATCGGGGTTCTGACCGCTCTGTTGCTGCCGGCCGTTCAGCAAGCTCGCGAAGCGGCGCGCCGGGCACATTGCAAGAACAATCTCAAGCAACTCGGATTGGCGGTGCAGAGCTATCACGACCTCTCCAAAATGTTCCCGTTTGGATTCGACGCCCGCGAAACGTTGTGGCACGCTCAGATCTTGAATCAGATCGATCAAGCTCCGTTGTTCAAGACTTTGATCTGGGAAGAGACTGGGTTAGGAAATTGGGATGCTGTCGGTTCACCAAACCTCAGAGCGTGCGAGACTGTCATTGGCGTGTTTCGCTGCCCGTCGATGGCGCGACCGGAACACGACAACAATCAAAACATTCCTGGCCGTGTTCCCAACAGCTATCGAGGCTGTGCCGGATCAAACGTCTATTCGGACGACGCCAGCACGATCCCGGCCGGAGTTCCAGCCGGCGCGAAGTCGTTGGAGGAAGTTTCGTTGAATGGAATGATGTATGGCTGCAGCAGTGTCCGGATCAATGACGTGAAGGACGGCACCAGCAACACCATCTTCTTCGGCGAGTCCTACAACGACAAATATTCGAAAGATGGCCAAGAAATGGATTACTGGCAAATGGGCAGTCCGCAGAGCGGCGGGTGGAACCCCGGTGGGACAGGTGGCACGGAATACAGCGAAGGTCTTGGCTCGACTGGCCCCAAAATGAATAGTCGACTCGATGCCACCGTCAACGGCGTGCTGATGGAGATGTCTTTTGGAAGTTATCACATCGGAGGGGCACACTTCGGAATGACGGACGGCTCGGTGCGATTCATCTCGCAAAACGTCAACCTCACGACATATCGCGGCTTGGGATCGCGCAGCGACAAGGAAACCCTTGGCAACTTTTAGCTGTTCCAGACAAGTTGCATGTCTTCACGAATTTCAAGTGGCAAGCAATCGCGTGGGCGCTCGCCGACACAATCAGCGATGGATGACCGATGAGAACGAAGACTGCAATCGCCTGGGCTTGGATTTGTCTGCTGTTCACAGCGGGTTGCGGCGGCGTCGCTCCAACTGTGGACTACGGCAATGTCACATTGCTGAGCGTTTCAGGGTCCGTCACCTTGGACGGCAAGCCTTTGCCCGCCGCGGTCGTGACGTTTGATGCTGAGGATGGACAATTCTCATACGGTCTGACCGACTCCAGTGGCAACTTCTCGCTTCAGTTTGACTCGGCAAAGTCCGGAGTCACTCCTGGCAAAAAGACGGTCAGGATCAGCACCACGCGACAGATCCTGGGACTGAATTCCGAGGAGGATGGTGGCGACGAGGATGGCAGCGAAGGCGAGTCCTCCAAAACAAGTCCGCGTTCCACGGAATTAGTTCCTGCCCGCTACAACAAGAAGTCCGAGCTGTCCGTCGAAGTCAGTTCGTCGAAGAAGCATTTCGAGTTTCCATTGGTCTCGAAATAGTCTCGAGTCCGCTGTGTTCGGCTCCGTTCTCGCGCAAAAAAAGCCCGACTGCGTTCCAGTCGGGCATTCGAGAATTTCTTGACTCGGCGAATTACCAGCCGTTGCCTTCGTTGGGCGCGCCGTTGCTGGAGTCGTCCTTGCCGTTGACCTCGCAGTACACGATCGGCTTGCAATCACAATCGTCCGACGAATCATTGAAACCGAAACCGGACACGAACGCATGCAACCCACCGTAGGGCATCGGCTTCTTCAGGCCGTTCACGTTGTACGACTGGTTGACAGCTCCAAACGCATTCGACACGTCGTTGAGTTCCTGCGTGATCGAGTCCCGCACGGCAGTGAGGCCGACCACCATTCCCAGCACCGCGATCGTCATCACCAGGACCAACTCGGCCGAGATGACGAAGCCCTGTTCGTCAACAGTCAACTCAGAAAGATTGCGCAACATGTCCGTGTCCCCTTGAGAATGTGAGAGAAGAATCGTCGTTCGAGTTTGCTAGTCCATGCGTCAGGCTCGAACGCTAAAACCATCCCGGAGAATTCCAGCCGCGATGGCTGAAGACTGACCGGGAGCAAATCGATCCATGTGTGAGAGTGGCGGATCAAAAAGCAGCCAATGTGCCGAAACGCTCGACACGACGAGGCACACGGCAGGTTGGCGGAGCGCGATCAGGCTCTAACGCCGAAGAAAACGCGGATTGTCCACGCATCAAGAGAATTGAACACGCCGACTGAGCACCCTTGAAGAGTTGCTTCGGCGCAAAGTTCACGAAACACCAGGACGTTCAATCGCGAACAGCTCGCGAAACATCTTGGGGCTCAGAGTCGGGTTCGGAATCGTCGAAAAAGTCCATTTCGGTTCTCGCCGGAGCGAGTTCATCGAAGAGCATGTTGAGAGTCCTCAACATGTCGCGCTGACGAGCAAAAAGCCGAAACTCGGCCGCATGTACGCCTTCGAGAGCCTTACCGGCGGTGATCAACGTTGCGGTCATCGGAACCCGTTTCCTTGGCCACCGACATGGCGGCCGAATGTCCCGCAACTCTAGGTCAGTCATCTGACACGCAACGGGTGTTCCGAATGTTTCCAGAAAAAACCAAAGCCGCACAATCGTTACGACCGGCCCGTAGGTCAGCCATACCAGGCTGACTCTGCGGTCATCGATGTCGTGTCGCCAATCGGGTCAGGCTCGAAGGCCTGACCTACTTGTTCTGCAGCCTGACGACGCCGTCCCAATCGGCGGGTGCCCTACGGTTGTGCTGGGCAATCAGAGCCAACAAAAAATCCTGTGCGCGATCGGTCGCCGGCATGTCGTGCAAACAGCGATAGGCCGCTTCCCAGCGTCCCGCGATGAAGTCATCGACCCCTTGTTCGTACCGAGCGAGATGTGCGTCGGTCAGTTCGGGGAGGTCAGCGGCGGACGGAATCAACTCGGAAACGATCAATGGGGTCTCCAATCCGACTGGCAGCACTTTGGCTAAACGACGAACGCGTCCTTCGGTTGGATCGAGCCGATCGCGAACCAGCGCGGCGAGAGTTTCGTCGAGAAGGATCGGCACGCGCATTTGGCTGGTCATCGTTTCGAGGCGGCTCGCGAGATTCACGACGGGACCAAAGACGGTGACCTTCACTTGCTCAGCCGTGCCGATCTTGCCGGCAACAGCACGGCCATGCGCGAGGCCAATCCCCATTTGGAAATTCGACAGCGGATGCCCCGCTTGTTGAAACGACTCCGCGAACACTTTGCGAATCCCCAGCGCGGCTCGGCAGGCTTGCAGGGCAGACTCATCGGAGGCAAACGGCCAACCCCAAAAACCGAGTGCGGCATCTCCCTGAAAATCTCCGGTCACGCCTCGGTGCTGCAAGATGTGCGAGGTCATCACACCGAGCGCCTGACTGACTCGGTTCAGCAAGCCGATCAAATCGCCGGCCGATTCTTCGGCGTGATGACTGAAGCCGCGCAGGTCGCAGAACATGACACTCACGTCGCACTCGCGTGGTGCAAGCGTTTCGGTGTTCAACTCGTTGCCCAACGCGGACAGGATCGTTGGTGCGAAGAATTGCCGCAGTCCGGCCTGTTGGCGTTCCAGCCAATTGAGTCGCCGCACCGAACTGATGATTTCGGCGACCAGTTCAGTGAATTTCACGTCCGCCTTGAGGTGCATCGTCTCGGTCGCCGAAATGTTGCCTTCGGTGAGCGAGCGTCCCTGTTTGCCGGCGACGTACAAGCCCCAGGTCGCTTGCGGCCCATCGGGGACCGGAGTGCAGAACGCCCAATCGAGCTCCGCGGCAGCGGTGTACTCCGGATTGGACAGTGCGGCCGTCGGCCAGAGATGCAGCACGCTGAACCGCCGCTTGAGAGCTTCCGCGACTAGACGAGAACTGGGACGAAACTCGCCGGCCGTTTCGCGGCGGCGCGTCCAATGTGCGAGTTCCACGTTGTCGCCAGCTCCGAGCCGCACAATTGCGACCGCCTCGGCTTGCGTCACTCCGGCCAGCAGCAAATTCGTCAGCCGGAAAAAAAGATCCTCGTCAGTGCGTGCGCCGCCGATGACTTCCGGCAGGTGCATCAAGACTTCCATTTGCCGGTCCGCGTCACGAAAGCGGATTTGCCGAAGCGTCTGCGCATCGAACGTCATTTCCTGCATCGGCGCTTCGGCCGACGCGGACAGCTCGGAACCGGGCCGCGTCAGATGAAACAGCGTCGTACCGAGCACGAACTGGTCGCCACCGCGCAGTTCGCAACGATCGACAATCTCACCGGCATGAAACAGCGAATTCGTCGCTTCAGGAAACCGTTCGATTCGCACCCGTCCGTCGATCACAGTGACGCGGACATGTCGCCGTGAGATCGCCGCATCCCAGGGGACGATCAAATCCGATTCCATGCCGCGACCCAAAACAAAACTCTGACCGCCGGTCAGTGCATGCTTCAAACGCTGGCGTGGTTCCGAACCTTCGGCGAGGAGTTCAAACTCGGACATCGGAAGGAGTCGCCTCGCGTTTATCCGTAAAGCTCGTGAGCCTGTCTGTGCTCCAGCCGCTTCGCGCGGATCAGACCGTCAGTCAGCTTCTCGCCCTTGGGATCGAGATACACCCGTCCGGTCGATTCCCCTTTGCCCGGGCTGACGTTGAGCACATGAATGTTGAAGATGAACGCCGTTTCGGAGGTCGCCTGGAACCAATGGACGTTGTCCTTGTGATCGGAAATTGACGACGCCTCGCCGGTGTGAAACGCACGGTCGATCGTCGGCTTGATGAGGATGTGCGATTCCTCGTCCTTGATCCGGTCGTACAGCCGGCCTTGAAAATCTCCTTTGAGAATCAGGAACGACGTTGCCATGTTGTTGTGCCCGTGCGGCACGACCGAGCGGCCCTTCTTCAAGGCGAAGACTTGACGGCCGAAGACGTACTCGGTCGGCAGCCCCTCGACCTTCGGGAACTTTGGCCGCAGACTTTTGGCTCCGTTGTCCACGATCTTCAGGTCTTTGGTGATCGCGTCGAAGTCGATTAGCCGCATTACGTCGGCCGGGTCGATCTTCTGAAACAACGCTTCGATCTGCTTCTGCCAATCAACCTGCTTGAGCTTCTGTCCCTGCACGTCGGCCGCCAGAGAATTGACCTGCTTGAGCCACGCAATTGTCGCCGGCTTGACCTCGTCCGCGAACGCATCCGCGCGAAAAATCGTTTCGAGCAGCGAGTATCCCAACAGCGAACCGAGCGTGGATCGCGCGAACTCGCGACGCGAGAGCTGTGACATGACGTAGCCTTTCTGGCAAGCGAAACGGGAGGTCAGTTCTTTTTCTTCTTGTCCTCGGAGATTTCTTCGGCCCAGGCGGGTTCCAGATCTCCTGCAATCACCAGGCTCTTGAAGCAAAAACCGTTCTCGCCGCCAAACAATTGCAGTTGGCCTGCGGGAACTCCTGGAGCATCCTTCCCAACCGTCGAATTCCCCCACATGAACGCGGTTCGTTCTTCATCGATGGCCAGCTTGATCTCGACGGTTCCGCTCCGTTCTTTGTCAGGAACAATCGCGCTACTTCCTCCATGATCAACAACGTTGAGATACACCGTGTCGGGAAGCAGTCCGCCGGTCCCAATCGAGACGCGATCCGTCTTCAACACGTTTCCTCGCATCTGCTTGAGCTTGAGCGTCGCACTGACCTTCATATTCCTGAATCTGGCCACATGAGTGACGTTGACCCCGATCGGAAGACACAAGCCATCGGCGTTCACCACCGGCTTGGCTTTCGATTTACCGAGCGTGAAATCCTGAAGTTGCTTCGCATTGGAAAAATCGTAGGCCAGCGCGATCTCTCCGGACCTCTTGTCAAACGCAAGTTTGCCTTTGACGGTTTTCTTGAGGCCCGCAATCAACTCTGGCGGCAACTTGTCGGTGACGGTCTTGTCATCGCAGTTGCGCGTCTCGCCTTCGTTTTGTGGGACATCGCCATAAGCGACGAGCGACACCATCAAAGCCCACGCGAGCATCATTGACTCCCCTCTCACCAACGCTTCGGAGTTTACAGAACCTCGGTATCGCCAGCACAGTGCCGCAACCTCCGGAAGTTGTCAACATTGAGCCCGATGCCAAACTCAGTCCAGCATCAGTTGCAGGATGTGGACTCCCAGTCGCCGGCCAAACTTCATGCCGACCTCTTTCAAAAGTCCGACGCGAGTGAAGCCGACGCTTTCGTTGATGTGCAGACTCTCGCCGCTTCCCTCAGCAACGCGCGCGATCAGCGAATGGAAACCGAGCCGCCGAGCATCGGCGATGATCGCGAGCTTGAGTTGGCGGCCGATGCCTTGGCCACGGAATTCGCTCGCCACATAAAACGAAGTCTCTCCGGTGTCGTCGTAGGCGCGGCGATCCGACCAGCGAGTCAAAGAGGCCCAACCGACCACTTGACCATCGACTTCGGCGACCAGGATCGGATGCCGTTCGTCGTGCGAATCAAACCAGCGCCGCCGTTCGTCGTGAGTCTTCGTTTCCGTGTCGAACGTCGCGGTCGTCATCAGAATCGCTGAGTTGTAGATGTCGGTGATCGTCGGCAAATCCGCGATCTCAGCAGGTCGAATCCGAACTCCTGTGGACATGAGAAGCTCCGAACTATTTCTTGGGTTTGGCAACGACAGCATCCATTCCCGCTCGCCAACTGGCGAGCTTCTCGCGCATTGCTGCGGCGGTGCCATCAGGCTTGAGCCGTGAGGAATCAAAGTCCTGGTACAATCGTTTGTGCCAGGCGGGATCGAAGTCTGGATTTGGCGAGTTGCTTTGTGCTCCGACTGACGCTTGCCATGCCGCGAGTTCGGCCTCCATGACTGCGACTCTCTTCGGGTCCTTCGCGGAGAGGTCATGCTCTTCCGCCCGATCGGTCGCGAGGTTGAACAACTCGCTGCGGCGATCCTCGTAGTGCTCGATCAACTTCCAGGTGCCGATCCGAATCGCTCCGGCGGGGCGGCCTCCTTGATTGTTGTAGTGTGGGAAGTGCCACAACAGTGGGCGAGCTGCCAGCGATCCTCCTTTCAGCAGCGGCGCGAGGCTCGCTCCGTCGGACTTGCTCGCGTCGAATGGGACACTGCAAAAATCGAGAATCGTCGGCAACCAGTCGGTGTTGATGACCGGTGCGTCAATGACTCTGCCGGCCGGTACCACCTTCGGCAGCCGCACGATCAGCGGAATGCGCAGCCCCCCTTCGTAGAGGTATCCCTTCCCGGCGCGGAACGGTGTGTTGTGAGTCGGCGCATCCTCCTTCAATTCCGGGAGGTGAACACCACCGTTGTCTGACGTGAAGATGACCAGCGTATTGTCGTGCAGCTTGAGTTCGTCCAGCGCGTCCAGTAGCCGGCCGACGCTGTCGTCGAGCGTGTTCACGACAGCGGCAAACGTCGGGTTGAAGCTCTCGTTGAACTTCGCGATCAGCTCCGGCTTCGCGGCCAACGGGATGTGCGGATTGTTGTGCGGCAAGTAGAGGAAGAACGGCTTGTCCTTGTTGGCTCGGATGAAGTCGATCGCGTGTCCGGTCAGGTCGTACTCTCCTTTGCCACCTTCGTCGGCGGTTGGCGAAGTGTTTGGCTTGCCGGCGTGGACGACGTCGAAGCCTTGCTCCTTCGGCCCAAAGCCCGCTCCGCCAAGATGCCATTTGCCGATGCAGGCGGTCGCGTAGCCGGCGGACTTGAGATGCTCGGACAGCGTTATGTGCTCCAGTGCGAGCTGTTGGTTGATCTTCGGATGCAGCAGCTTTTGCGACGGAGCATCACCGCGTCCCGGCAGAAACGTCGTGATGTGCAGCCGCGCCGGAGCCAGTCCGCTCATGATCGCCGCTCGCGACGGCGAGCAAATCGGCTGAGCACAATACGCCGACGTGAACCGCATCCCCTCCGCCGCCAGCCGATCGAGCCGAGGCGTCGCCTGATCCTTGCGGCCGTAGCAACTCAAATCATTGATGCCGAGATCATCCGCCAAGATGAACAGGACGTTTGGCGGCCGTTGCTCGGTGGCGAATGCCAGCGAGGACAAACAACACAAACCAACAGACAACAGTTCTCGAAACCCTCGCATCAGCGATGTCTCCTCTCGTGTCGATCGCATCACACGATACCTCGCGCGGGGTGTCATGCGAAATTCGGCGAGCGGCAGGGCGTCAGCCCTCCGAGTCAAACAGATCGATTCACTCGGAGGGCTGACGCCCTGCCGCTCGCCAAAACGTCTCATTCGGGTTAGTTTCCAGAGCACTTACCTAAGTTGCGAGCCTCCCGCGGCCCCGATAACTTGCCTCGCGATTCAAGGCTTGGTTCCGCCCCCTCTTTGGCTCGGAGAACGACATGCGACAGTTGACGATCTTGGTGGCTGTGATCGGATTGTTGGGAGTGGCCGCGACATGGAAAGTCACGGGGGCTCCGACAGGTGGCGCTCCGGCGACGGCCAAAGACGGGTTGTCGATTCGTGTTGAGGCCAAGAATCCGTTCACACACCTGGAAATCAACCGCCGGCCAAACAGCTTTCAATTCGCGATCGTCTCCGACCGAACCGGCGGACGTCGGCCGGGCGTGTTCTCGAAGGCGGTCGAGAAGATCAACCTCTTGCAGCCGGAGTTCGTCATTTCCGTCGGGGACTTGATCGAAGGCTACTCGGAAGACCCGGGTACATGGGCTCTCGAATGGAGCGAGTTTGAATCGAAGCTCAGCCGGTTCCAGATGCCGTTCTTCTTCTGCCCCGGCAATCACGACATCGCCAACCTGCCGATGAGCAAAGAGTGGCACCGCAAGTTCGGCCGCAGCTACTACGACTTCCGTTACCAGGATTGCCTGTTCGTGGTGCTCAACACCGAGGACGAGCCGAAGAAGGATCGCGAATACTTCTTCAAACCCGAACAACGAGCGTGGTTGAAACAAGTCTTGGAGAACAACAAAGACGTCCGTTGGACGTTCGTGTTTATGCACAAGCCGGTTTGGTCGATCACGACGCACAAAGATCCGGCCGACACTTCCGCCACGCTGGGCTGGGATGAAATCGAAGCCTCGCTGCAAGGCCGCAAGCACACGGTCTTCTCCGGCCACAATCACGTCTACGCCAAGAGCGTTCGCAACGGCATGGACTACTACATCCTGGCAACGACTGGCGGTGCATCGACGCTGACCGGCCTAAAGGACGGCAAGTTCGATCACTTCTGCTGGGTCACGATGAAAGATTCCGAGCCAGTCCTGGCCAATATTCTGCTCGACGGCGTCGAAGACAAAAACATCCGTACGGTCGCACCGAACGGAAAGTAGCCACGCTGTACCTGGCGAGCGGCTGGGCGTTAGCCCACCGAGAAAATCATCGACCACGAAAACTCACCAGGGAAAACACTCGGAGGGCTGACGCCCTACCGCTCGCCGGTGCCAGTTACTTTCGCCGGTAGAACGGCAGCTTGACGATCGTGGCTCGCTCGCTTTGGCCGCGGATGTCGACTTCGACGTTGGTGCCGAAGCTGACTGCCGCTCGTTCGAGGTACGCCATCGCGATCGGTTTTTCGAGCGTTGGCGAAAACGTTCCTGACGTGACTTCGCCAATGCGGACTTGCCCCGCCAAAATCTGCGCCCCTTCGCGAGCGATCCGCCGCCCCGCCAGCACGAGACCGACCCGCTGCATCAGCGGCGACTGTGCCTTTGCCAGCAGCGCGGCCTTGCCGATGAAGTCTTTGGCTTGCGGTTTCACCGCGAACGACAGCCCCGCCGAGATCGGATCGATCGACTCCGACAGCTCGTGTCCGTACAGCGGCATCGCGGCTTCCAGTCGCAGCGTGTCGCGACAGCCGAGGCCGCAGGGCAGCAAACCGGCCGAGGCTCCGCGTTCGATCAACGCTTCCCACAGCTTCATGCCATGCTCGCGCGAGGCGATCACTTCAAAGCCATCTTCGCCCGTGTAGCCGGTGCGGCTGACGATCCCGCGCACACCGAACACGTCGGCTCCGCAACTGAAGTAGTACTTCATTCCCACGAGGTCGAGATCAAGCAACGAGGACAGGAACTCCACCGACCTCGGCCCTTGCAGCGCAAGCATTGACCATTCCGTCGTCTTGTCTTCGACCTGCACATCAAAGCCGGCACGATGCCGCTCAATCCAATCGACGATCTTCAGTCGATTCGACGCATTCACGACGAGCAAATGCCAGCCGTCGAATCGCGTGACGAGTACGTCGTCGAGCACTCCGCCTGTTTCGTTGCAGACCAGCGAATACCGCACTTGTTCCGGCTTCAGCGATGCGACGTCGTTCGTCAGCAAATGATCGAGAAACCTTTCCGAATCCGGCCCAGAGAATCGCAGCCGCCCCATGTGCGCGATGTCAAACAGACCCGCCGCGCGGCGCACGGCGTGATGCTCTTCGGTGATCGAGCGGTACTGCACCGGCATGTGCCAGCCGCCAAATTCCACCATCCGCCCGCCATGCGTGGCGTGCCAGTTATGCAGAGGCGTTTGCAACAGAGCGGACATGTCGGATTTCCTTTGGAGTGCGACGACCCAAGTCGTCGCTTTTCAAAACGGGTTGATGGCGAATCCACGGTCAAAAACGCATCTGCGTGTGTTGGAAAGCGGCGACTTGGGTCGCCGCACTCCAAATCTCAACGATTGCCCGCAATCAACTTTGCCAACGCATCGACGTCATAAACGCACCCGCCCCAAGTGCCGCCGCCGAGCTGTTGCAACAACGCCCAGAGTTTCGTGTCGTCGGGAAGTTGCGGATCAGGCAGCAATGGCTGAGCCGGTTCTCGCTCTGCGAGGATTCGCGCACCTGTTTCCGGCGAGAATCGGCGATCCGCATCACCGACGAGATTCAAACTGCCTTCGAGCGAGTTGCGGTCGATGAGGATTTCGATCATGTCACCGTCGCGGAGCTTGCCGATCGGGCCGCCCGCTAGCGCTTCGGGACCGACATGGCCGATGCAGGCTCCGGTCGAAACGCCGGAGAAGCGGGCATCGGTGATCAATGCCACTTGCTTTCC
>SXGU01095518.1_pt1 | contig 24781 bp, 26 predicted proteins | sample 3174531 | NCBI WGS metagenome assembly SXGU01 (sample SAMN11356863, study PRJNA531348) | freshwater metagenome | isolation source: freshwater sample F1-140 | place: China: Fuxian Lake, Yuxi | collected 2017-12-25
GCATCGAAGGTGGCGCCGCCCCAGGACTCGACCGACCAGAAGCCGACCTGGTCCATCTTCGGTGCGATGGGCAGCATGTCCTCGAGGCGCATGCGCGTGGCCAGCAGCGACTGGTTGCCATCGCGAAGCACCACATCCGTGATGCCGAGCCTCCTGGGCGCTGGATTGGCCATCTGCATTCTCCGGGCGGGCGATACGAGGCCCAAGCATGGCCCGAAAGGTCCGGCGGTGAACAGGGGCAGTGTGCGCCGCGCGCGTGCTCCCCTCAGCGCGACTGGCGGGAGGGGTCGAGCAGCATCGCGAGGCGGGTGAACATCGCACCGATGCCGCGCGCGAGCCGCGGCAGCGCCCACACGAGCAGGGCCACGAACAGCGCCAGCGCGACGAGGAACAGGAGCGGGTACTGCAGGCAGAGCGCCAGGCCCGCGAACACCAGCATTTCCTCCCCGATCGATGCGCCCCAGTTCGTGAATGGCTCGGGGGAGGTGTTGATCAGCGCCCGGGTGCCGGCCTTGGCGAAGTGCGTACCCGCGGCGAGCGAGCCACCGGCGAGCCCGGCGAGCACCTGCAGCACGGGGTCGATCTCGCTCATCGCGCCGTAGGCGAGCAGTGCGCCGGCCGGGATGCGCACGAAGGTCTGCAGGGCGTCCCACAGCGAGTCGACGCCGGGCACCTTGTCGGCCAGGAACTCGGCCAGGAACATGAAGGCCGCCACGCCGATCACCCAGGGATGGGCGATCGCATCCAGGCCGGGCGGCAGCGTGAGGTAGCCGGTGAACGAGAGGATGCCGAGCGTGGCGACGGCGGCGTAGAGGCGCAGCCCGCTCGCCCAGCCGAGGCCGAGCGCGAGTGCGATGGCGGGCAGGGTGCCGCTGCCTGCGCCGAGGTCGGCGATGCCGTCCATGCCGCGGCTACCTTGCCGGAGCGCGGCACGGCGGCGCCTGGCAGGCGTGCATCAGCCGTTTCGCGCGTCGAGGCGCGCCTGCAGCTGTGCACACACGTGCTCCAGCACCATCACGCGGGAGGTCTTCTTGTCGTTGGCGGGCACCAGCAGCCAGGGTGCGGCGGCTGTGCTGGTGCGCGCCACGAGGTCGTTCACCGCGAGCACGTAGTCGTTCCACTTCTCGCGATTGCGCCAGTCCTCGGGCCCGATCTTGTGCTGCTTGTGCGGTGTCTGCTCGCGTTCGCGGAAGCGTTGCAGCTGTTCCTCGGGGCTGATGTGCAGCCAGAACTTCAGCAGCAGCACACCCTGGTCGGTGAGCTGCTCCTCGAAGTCGTTGATCTCCTGGTAGGCGCGGCCCCACTCCTGTTGCGTGGCGAAACCCTCCACGCGCTCCACGAGCACGCGCCCGTACCAGGAGCGGTCGTAGATCGTGAAGCTGCCGCGGCGCGGGATGTGGCGCCAGAAGCGCCACAGGTAGTGGTGCGCGCGCTCCTCATCGGTTGGTGCTGCGGTGGAGATCACGCGGTACAGCCGGGCGTCGATCGACTGCGTGATCCGGCGGATCGCGCTGCCCTTGCCTGCGGCGTCCGCGCCCTCGAACACCAGCACCGTCGATTGCTGCGCCTGCCGCGCCTGCCAGGACAGCGCATGCAGGGCCTGCTGCGCGCGCTTGAGGCGCGCCTGATAGTCCTCGTTGGTCAGCGTCGTCGTGAGGTCCAGGGTGTCGAGCACCGTGCGCCGCGCATCGGGCTCCGTCGCCGTGACGGGGCTGTTCAGGGAGGCAGGCGTGACCCGCGCCGGCGCGTCCTCGAGACGCGCGCGCAGCGCCGCCAGCAGGGTCTCGCCGAAGGTGAGGTCGCGGTAGCGCGCCTGGTCGGCCTCGATCAGGTACCAGGGCGCGAACCCGGTGTCGGTGGTGCGAATGGCGCGCTCGGAGGCCGCCTCGAAGTCGTCGTAGCTCTTGGCGAATCTTGCGGCCTGCGGCGACTTCTTGTTCTTGGGCGAGGCGTCGTCTGCCTCCAGCCGCTTGCGCTGTACCTTCTTGCCGAGGTGGAACCAGAACTTGACGATGATCGTGCCGTCCTGCGCCAGGGCCTGCTCGAACTCGTTGATGCGAGCCAGCTCGCGGTCGAAGCGCGACTTGCCGCAGTGGCCGAGCGCGAAGTCGACGATCGGCCGTGTGTACCAGGAGCCGAACATCACCGCGACGTTGCCGCGTGGTGGCAGCGCCTGCCAGAAGCGCCAGAAGGGCGGCCGTTCGGCTTCCTCTTCCGTGTTGTCCCAGAACGCGTGCGTCTGCACGCCGCGGGCGTCGAGCCATTCGTTCAGGCGGTCGACCACCTCGCCCTTGCCCGCGCCTTCCACGCCGGACACCACCACGATGACGGCCCGCCCGCGCTCCTTCGCGAGCCGCTGCATCGCCAGCAGTTCCGCTCGCAACTCGGGCTCGCGGGCGTCGTAGGCTTCCCTCGAGATCTTCCGGCCGACTTCGACAGCTTCGAACATGGGCACATCCGCGGCAGGTGGTTATCGGGTGGTGATCGATGCGGTGCGCAGGTCGTGCGCCCGCTGGAGCATATGCCGAGTCTAGGGTGCGACGGCGAGGATGCGCGCGAGCGAGGTGGCATCGAGTCTTGCCAGGGCTGCGCCCGTGAATGCAGGATCGTCGCTCACTTCGGCCTTCGCCCAGGGCGGCGGCGCGACCCCGGCGAGTGCCAGCGCGTCCGGCAATTCCACCTCCGTGAGCACGAGACCGCGCAGCTCGCCTTCGAACACGTCGATCGCGTACTGCACGCCTGCGTGTTCCCGCAGGTGCCGATGCTTGCGCAGCGGCCATCCGGGAAGTGCCGAGAACAGCTCGAACTCCGCCTCCGTGAGGTAAATGTTCGTGCTCGCGTGGGGCGTGGCCGCGGCCGTTGCCGTGGCGGCGACCGGGGCATACTTCTTCGTCAGCTTGCGGATGATTCCACCTTCGGGCGAGGTCACGCGCCGCAGCCGCAGCCGCGTCCCGTCGAGGTAGCGATCCTCGATCAGTCGCGCGCCAGCGGCAGCGGCGATGGCGCGGGCATCTTCCGTGCGCACCAGCCAGCGGCGCTCGAGGTCGGGCAGGCTGTACTTCATGGGCTGGGCATGTGGAGCCGAGTGAACGACGGCGCCGAGAATTCGCTCAGTGCGGCTCGTTGTCCATGCGGGCCTTGCGGCCGAGATAGCCGCCGTGATGGCGCAGGCCCCAGTCTTCCTTGGTGATGCCGCGCACCTCGAGCAATGCAAGCGCGAGGGCGTCGGTGATCGCGAGCATCACGGCCATCGACGAGCTGGGCGTGAGGCCGAGCGGGCAGGCCTCGGTGATGTCGCCCATGTCGAGCACGATGTCGGACAGCCGGCGCAGTTCGGAGTCCGGATGCGAGGTGATGCCGATGACGCAGGAGATGCCCACATGGCGCACCATCTCGAGCATCTCCAGCACTTCGCGTGACTTGCCGCTGGTGGACATCGCGATCACGCAGTCCGGGCGCGTGATCTGTCCGAGGTCTCCATGGGCCGCCTCTGCCGGGTGCACGAACACCGCCGGGCAGGCGGTGGAACACAGCGTCGCTGCAAACTTCTTCGCGATGTGCCCGGCCTTGCCGATGCCGGTGGTGATCACGCGGCCCTGACAGTCGCGCATCGCGAGCACGGCCTTCTCGTACTCGGGCGTCACCGCCACGTTGGCGATGGCGCGCGACTCGGCGTCGAGCACCGCGCGCATGCGAGCCTGGATATCCACGGCATGAGCCTCCGTTGCGCAATGGGCGCGCATGGTGGCATGCGGGGTGGGGCGGCTCAATTGCCGCGATCGGCTGCGCGCCGCGGGCCGCTGATATATGTTGCGGACGCATCCTGACGTTCCCTTGCCGCCGCACCCAGAGGTCACGTGCGCAACTACCTGCTGCCCGTCCCGCGTAGTGTCCTGCCCGGGATTGCCCTCCCTGGCTCTGTCCTCCCTGGCAGTGCCGCTTTTGGACATGCCGGCGCAGCTCAGGCACGCCTGCGCTTTTCCTCCGCGCTCTCGCTGCGCGCCGAAGGCCCCGTCAGTGCCAACCTGCTTGGCGATGCCCTGCGCCGCGTGCAGCATGCGCTAGCCCGGCACGCGCATCCGGATGCGCCGCCGTTCACCCTGCAGCTGCGCGTGGAGGAGGCAGACGGCGAACTGCCCCGCCTCGGCATGGACGAGAGCTACGCACTGCGCCTGGACGACAGCGGGGCGCAGCTCTCTGCACGCAATCACCTTGGGCTGCTCTGGGCCTTGCGCGCGCTGTGCCAGTGCCTCGACGCGGCGGTGCTCCACGCGCTGGCGATCGATGATGCGCCGCGCTTTCCCTGGCGCGGCGTGATGCTTGATCCGGCCCGGCGCTTCCTGCCGCTGCCGTCGCTGCTGCAGGCGCTGGAGGCGATGTCTGCCCTGCGCATGAACGTGCTGCACCTGCACCTCTCGGATGACCAGGGCTTTCGCCTCGCGAGCAAGCGCTTCCCGCTGCTGGGCGAACTGGGTGGCGCGGGCCAGTGCTACTCCCACGACGACATCCATCGGCTGGTGGATGCCGCAGCCGCGCGTGGCATCCGTGTCGTGCCCGAACTGGACATGCCCGGGCATTGCCAGAGCTGGCTCGTGGCCTATCCGGAACTGGCGCCCGAGGGCCAGGCCTGGACCTTGCGCACGCCCTTCGGCATCGGCCGCGCCAGCCTGGACCCGACACGCGAGCGCACCTACGAGTTCATCGCAGAACTTGTGGCGGAGGTCTGCTCGCTGTTCCCGGACGACCATGTGCACATCGGTGGCGACGAGGTGCATCCGAAGGCCTGGCAGGGCATTCCGCACATCGATGCCTTCATGGCGGCCAACGCGCTGCCTGACCAGCGCGCGCTGCAGCATCGCTTCACGCTGCGCGTGTGCGCCATCCTCGAATCGTTGGGCCGCAAGGCCGTGGCCTGGGACGAGGTGCTTGGCCATCCCTCGCCCGGAAGTCATGCGTTGCCCGCAAACCTGGTGGTGCAGGCCTGGCGCTGCGCGGCGGCGCGGGACTGCGCGCTCGCGCGTGGCCATGACGTACTGTTGTCCTCCGCCTACTACCTCGACCTGTCCTATGCATCGGCCACGCACTATGCCGTCGACCCGGGCGCGCCTGCGGCGACCCTGGCAGCCTGGGAGGACGGGCTCGGTGCGTTGCCCGGCTTCGCACCCGTGCGCAAGACGCTCGTGACCTTCCATCGCTGGATGCGCGATGAGGTACAGCGGTCTGCGCCCGGTGCGGCTGCGAGCGAGGTTCACGCCAACGAGCACCCCGAGGGGGCACCGCAGCCGGGCCGCCTGCTCGGCGGCGAAGGCTGCCTGTGGGGCGAACTCGTGGATGCCACCGTGTTGCCGCAACGGCTGATCTCGCGCCTGCCGGCGCTTGCCGAACGGCTGTGGAGTGAAGCCGAGGCCTGTGACCCGCGGGACCTGGAGGATCGGCTGCAGCATGTCGTGCCGGCGGTGTTCGCGGCGGCGGGAGCGGAGGTGGATCCGGTCGCGCAGCTCTGCGCGCTGCGTCCCGAGACGGCCTGGATGCAGCCCGTTCGAGCGCTCGTCGGCCTGCTCGAGCCGCTCAAGTGGTACGCACGACTGCTCGGAGACGACGTGCTTGCGAGCCGTGCCATGGGCGAGCCCGATCCGCCGAACCGTCCTTACGACACCAGCACGCGACTCGACCGGCTAGTGGACATGCTGGCACCCGAGAGCCTTCCGGCACGGCGCTGGCTCACGGCATTCGCGGCATGGCGCAGCGCGCCGACGCGGGAAGGAGCGGCAGCGCTGCGGCCGTTGCTGGACGCTGCGCTCATCGCCTGCGACGTGGTGCAGCGCGCGCCTGCGGCCGCCGCCGAGCGCGACGTGCTGCTGCCGCTCGCACGGCGCGTGGCTGAACTCGCGAGTGCGGCGCGCCGCCGCCTCGATGGTGCTGCCGCGTCTGCGATCGACCTGGTACCTGCACCGCCGGTGGGCGGCATGTTCATCGTGATCGAGGATGCGCTGCTGGCCTGGCTGCGCGAGGACGGCGCGGCGTGAGCGCTGCGCGCGCGGCGAGTCCCGACGCCGTGCCGGCAGCAGTGCTCGCGCGCTTCGGCTTCGGTGCGGCGACCACCACGCCGATCGTCGCCGGCCACATCAATCGCACCTGGCGTGTCGATCACGCCAACGGCAGCGCGGTACTGCAGTGGATCAACGGCGGCGTGTTCCCCGATGCCGTGCGAGTCGTGCGCAACACCGCCGCAGTGACACGCCATGTGCGCGCACGCGCCCCCTTCGTGCCGGTGCAGCTTGCCGCGCTGGATGGCGAGGACTTCGCATGCGATGCGGCGGGAGAGGTGTGGCGCGCCACTGCCTTCGTGCCCGATGCGCGCACGCTGCTGGCGCCGGCGCGGCGCTCCGAAGCGAACGCGGCCGGGGCGGCGTTCGGCCGCTTCCTCCACCTCACGGCGGACTTCGACACGACGGGCATGGTGCCTGCGATCCGCGACTTCCATGCACTGCGTCCGCGCCTGGTGGCCTTCGATGCCGCGCTGGAAAGTGCTGCGCATGTGCGCGCGCGGGCGGCGCCGGATGTGCTGGCGGCGATTGCGCGGCATCGCGACGCGCTCGTGGCGCTGCCATTCGCCAGCCTGCCGCAGCGGCTCATCCACGGTGACTGCAAGGTGAGCAACCTGCTGCTGCACGCCACGCGAGATGAAGCCCTCGCGGTGCTGGATCTCGACACCGTGATGCAGGCGACACCGCTGTTCGACTTTGGCGACCTGGTGCGCTCGGCGTGCGCACTGGCGCCCGAAGACGAACCCGACGTGGCGCGCGTGGGGATCGACGAAGGCTGGTTCGCGGCGATCACCCACGGCTTTCTTGGTGCGCTCGGTGCACCGCTTGCCAGCGACGAGCGCGCACTGCTGGTGCCCGCCTGCGCCTACATCGCGTTCATGCTTGGCGTGCGCTTTGCCACCGACCATCTGGCCGGTGACGTCTACTTCCGGATCCGCCGGCCCGGGCAGAACCTGGATCGCGCGCGTGGCCAGCTGCGCATGGCCGAGCTGTACCTGCAGCGGCAGGCGCGCCTGCAACGACTCCTCGAAGGTGCGGCGTGAACGAGCCTGCGGGGGAACCGCACTACCAGCCGCCGAAGGCAGTGCTCCGGGCCAGGTCGGCGCAGGGGCCCGTGGGCGTGCTGCGTGCGCTGCTGGCCGCGGTCGGCGGTTTCTGCCTCGACGTGCTTGGCACCAACGTGCTCTCGGCCGTGCTCGTGTTCGCGTTCTACGCGCTCGTGCCGATGGGCGAGTTTTCCGGCATGGCTTTCGGCGACTGGGTCGGCTCCATGCAGAATCCCTGGGCGGTGGCAGACCTCTTCCTGAGCAGCGCGATGTCCGTGCTGGGCGGCTATGTCGCCGCGCGCTTCGCCTATGGCCGCGAAGGCCTTGCCTTTGGCGCACTCGCCTGCATGCACCTTTTCTACTATTCGTTCCCGCCAGGCCCGCTTGCCGTGGCGGCCATCCTTGACGACCTTGTCGTGATCACGCAGATCACGGCGCTGAACTGGGGATCGACGCTGTTCGGCATGTGGCTGCGTCGGCGAGAGGTCCGATCCACTTCCCAATCCGGAGACTCCGCTTGAACGACAGCGACAGCAACGACCGCGAGGTGCAGGACCACGTCAGCCTGAACGGCGTTGCGCACATCTACATCACGGTGCAGGACTACGCGCGCTGCCTGCCCTACTACGAGGCGATGCTCGCCTTCTTCGACATGCAGGTGCTGGTGCGCACCGATGTGCTCTTCTATGCCGTTGGCAGCCGCACCGGCATCGGTATCCGCGCCGCGAGTGCCGAGCACGCCGATACGCCCTTCGACCAGTACCGTGCCGGCATGCACCACCTCTGCCTGCGAGCGCGCTCGCGTGGGGACGTGGATCGCTGCGGCGCGTTCATCGCTGATCTTTGCGCACGGCATGGCGGTCGCATCCTGCACATGCCCGTGGAGGACGGTTGGGCCCCGGGTTACTACTCGCTGCTGTGGGAAGACCCCTGCGGCACGCGCCTCGAGATCAATCACGTACCGGGCAAGGGCAACCTTGATCCGATGGTGGACCTGCCATTGAAGGGCGACGTGCAGACACTGCTGTCGCAGCCGTGAGAGTGGGGGCGCCGTGCATTGCAGCGGGCGTGTGCATCGCCTGCAGCGCCGCGGCCATGGCGGCCGAGGAGGCGCCCTTCGTGGAAGTGCCCGTTGGCGCAAGCCCTTGTCAAGACGTGTCAAACCATCACATCGCCCAGCGTGGCGCCGGGACCCTCCTACTTGGCGGAGGTGGGGACAGTTCTACCTGGCGTTGACATGCAGCGGAACGGCCTTGCCGCGGACGAGTGCCTGGTGATCGAGGACTCGGAGCGCGGCTGCGCGCTGAGCGGGCCGCGGGGCGGTAGCTTGACGACAGCGGTGACGTGCCTGCGCTGGTCGAGGCGCTCATGCGGGCGCAACTGCCAACTGCGATGGCACGGCCGCAGGCTTCCAAGCGCACGCCGGCGGCGTGGCGTTGCGGCAGCATCCGCCATCCGTAGCGCGCTTGTGCTGCCGGAAGACACATGCACCGGCTTGTTCGCCGAGTGCGCCCCGACCTACCTTCTCGGCCGCATCAAGGATATGGGTTACCCACATGAAGACCACGATCGAGTTGCCGGATGACCTCCTCGAGCGCAGCAAGTCGGTGGCACGGCGCGAGAACTCCACGCTCGAGGCGCTCATCGAGGAAGGCCTGCGCCTGGCGCTTCGCGCACGCACCCGCAAGCGTGCGTCGCCCTTCGCGGTCCAGCCGTTCGAAGGTGACGGACTGACGCAGGAGGTCGCCGCGGCCGGCTGGGATCAGATACGCGACGAGATCCATCGCGATCGCGGTTGAGACGAACTTCCTGGTCACCGCCAATCGCGTGGACTCGGCATTCCATGGCCGGGCACGTTCGGCGCTCGAGATGCTTGCCAGGGGCGCGCGTGAGTGGGCCACCCCTGGCCCTGTGTCCATGAGTTCCTTGCCGTGGTCACCCACCACCGCATCTACAAGACCGCCACACCGCTCGCAACGGCGGTCGCTCAACTGCGGGCGCTGGAGTCGCTGTCCAACCTCGTGTTCATCGCCGAAGGCGACGACCACCTCGTGCATCTCGGGTCGCTGGCGGTGGCAGCCAGGGTGCAGGGTGGCGCAATCCATGACGCGCGCATCGCCGCGATCTGCCGGGCGCACGGCGTGGCGGAACTGTGGTCCGCCGACCGCGACTTTTCCCGGTACCCGGCGCTATCGGTCCGCAACCCGCTGGTTGGGTGAACTGGCAGCAGGCCGTCTTGCGCGCGAGCGGTAGACGGGGCCCGCCAGTGCGCCGAACGCGATCAGCAGGGGCACGAACCCGAACGCAGGCACCGCAGCCGAGCGCAACGAGCGTGCGGCGCGAAGTCGACACTCTCGTGAACGGCACACACGGGCTGCCAGGGTGGCGCCGGTCACCACGTTTCGCTAAGGCTGGCGCTGTTCCACCGACTGCTCATCCATGCCCATGCCCCACGCGTCTACCCGCCCGCCACCCGTGCCTGCCGCGCCAGCGCCGCAACCGCCGCGTGCAGGAACCACCGCACCCGGTGGACGTGGCATTGCGCTGGTGCTGCGTTTCGTCGCGCTCTTTCTGGCGTTGCAGGCGATCTATGCCGCGATCCCGGACGCCGTCCTGGAACGCGACATCGTCCATCACGGCCTCGCCCGGCCCGCGGCCTGGGTGATCACCGCATCCGGGCACGGCGAGGCACACGCCGTCGCCAACGAGATCAATGGCGCGGCCGCCATGCTGGCCATCATCCGTGGCTGTGACGGCAGCAGCGGCATGTTCCTGCTGCTCGCGGCGATCGCGGCATTCCCCGCGCCGTGGCGCCACCGGCTCGGCGGTGCCGTGCTCGGGCTGCTGCTGCTGCACGCCATCAACATCGCGCGCGTGGCGGGGCTGTACGCATTGCTGGCGACCGACGTGCGGCTGTTCCATGCCGTGCACGAGTTCATGGCGCCGTCCGTCACCGTGCTGGGCATCTGCCTGTACTACGTTGCATGGTGTGCGCAGTCGCCCGGCATTGCCGCCGCCGATGGCGCATGACCAGCCGCCGCCCGGCCGTACGGACCCTGGCGCTCGGCGCGCAGGCCCGACGCGGGTGGCCGGCCGTGCGCTCCTGGCAACGCTGCTGGTCGCATGGCCGGTGTACATCCTCGGACCCCAAATCCTCGCACCGGCACTGCCGCTGCACGCACGCCTCGTCTCGCACCTCGATGGCGGCAATCACGAGAGCCTGCGCATCCTCGACGACGGCGCGCAGACCGTGGAGCTGTACGCCACGGCGACGCTGCCACGCGTCCAATGCGGCACGACCGTGGTGGCAGGTGACGCCTGGGTGGTGCGCACGAGCGTGCTGCACGTCACCCAGCAGTGGTTGATCGCGCTGGCGCTGCTGCTCGCACTGCCGACCCGATCGTTCGCCACACGGCTGCGCTGGTGCGCCATCGCGTTGCCGTTGGTGCTGGCGCAGCAGTTCTTCACGCTGCCCGTGCTGCTTGCTGCAGGCATCGACGACGTGGTCTGTAGCCGGCTCCACCTCACGGGCTCGTACGCGCCGTTTCCGCCTACCGTACTGCGGGCCGTCGACGCCATGCTGCAGAACGGTGGACTGTGGCTCCTGACGGCGGTACTGCTCGCGCTGGCGTGGCAGCTGGCACACCTGCAATGGCGCAGCCCGCGCACTGCGCTGCGGCACAGTGATCTCGCACGCGGGAAGCGCCATCACTCGGGCATCGCCGCCTTCCGCCTGCTTGCGCTCTCGCAGGTCGTGCTGTTTGCCGCCGCCACGCTGTCGGCGCACGGCCCCTGGCTTCGGCGCGCCCTGCTGGCCCTGCTGGCGACGACCGTCGCTGCTTACCTGCTGGTATCGCTGGCGGCGTTTGGCCAGTGGCCATTGGCCCTGCAGGCATTGCTCGGCCTGCTGGCCACCCTGTGTCCGCTGGCGCTGCTGCTGGTGGTGCTCGACCTCTTCGAGGAGCAGGTGCCCGGTGTGTCTGTGGGGGTGCTCGTCGGCGCATGCACCGTGCTTGCCCTGCTCCAGGTGGTTGGCGCCCGTGGCCCCCTGGCGATTTCGCTGACACTGGCGGGCCATGCGGTGAAGCTGGCCTTGCTCGCTTGCGCGGCTGCGCTGTTGTGGCGTGGCCGCCGAGTGGATCTGGGCGAGGCGCGGCTGCAGCTGCGGTCGGCGCTGGTGCTGGTGATCGGTGTTGCCGCGTTCACCGTGCTGGCCGTGGAGCTGGTGTTCGGTTGGCACGTGCCCGCAGCCGTGGAGCTTCCCGGCATGGCGGCCATCTTCGTGCCCGCGCTTGCCGTGAACCTCGCGTTCTGGCGCTTCGATTCCGCGCTTGCCTTCGAGAACCCGGTCAGTGCACTGCGGTTGCCTGCGAACGGCACGGGAAGCCGGGTTGTCGCCACTGCTGCCGCTCGCAGCGGACCACGACCTGCGCATCGCCTCGCTGGCGGCCCGACTCGGGGTGCCCGAGTACCGCGTGCGCCGCGCGATCAATGGCGGGCTCGGCTTCCGCAACTTCAACCAGTACGTGAACAGCTTCCGGATCGACGAGGCGAGCACGCGACTCCGCACCGAGCGCCACCTGCCGGTGCTCAGTGTTGCGCTCGACGTCGGCTTTCGCTCCATGTCGTCCTTCAACGTCGCCTTCCGTGAGCGCCACGGTTGCGCGCCTGGCGAGTTCCGCAGTGCACCTGCGCCGGATTCCTGACGACAGCGAACGGAATTCCGAAATCCGGACGATCCGCGCGACATTCGGGCGCGGCGCCGGCAGCGGCACCGCTGCAATGGCGGCCCCACTCACCTGGGGTCGTCTCATGCAAGCCACGCTCCTGTCTCCCATCACCCGCCGCCGGCCGGAGCTCGACTGGATGCGGGTGCTGGCCTTCGCGGTACTGGTGGTCTTCCACGCCGCCGTCGCATTCACGCCCAATCCCATCCCCATGACGGCCAACCCGGAGCCGAGCCTGCCGCTCATGGTGCTGGTGGCCTTCCTGCACGAGTTCCGGCTGTCGCTGCTGTTCGGCGTGCTCGTGCTCGTGCCAGCGAAGGTGTGGCTGGAGAAGCGCTGGACCCACGACCAGGCCGGCTCGCTGCCTGCGTTCTGGCTCGAACTGTTCAGCCACGGCGTGCATCCCGCCGGCAACCTGAGCTGGCACCACTTCTGGTTCGTCGCCTACCTGCTGCCGATGGCGCTGTCGCCGTTGCTCGAGTGCCTGCTGCTGGTGCTGGCGACGTTCGCGACCGTTGCGCTGATCCACGTGACGCTCGTGCGCCGCAGCCGCGTGCTCGTGTGGTTGCTCGGCGACCCGACGGTGCATCGCATGGCGGGGTCCCGATGCGTCGCTCGCGCGCCGCCCGCTTGCAGGCATCGAGCTGCTGCGCGAGGCCACCTGGCGCGATGGCGCATGGCACGGCCAGCTTTACGATCCCGACGGCGGCCAGGTGTGGCGGGCGCGACTGCATGTCGACGATGCCGGCGTGCTGCAGGTGCGGGGGCAGGTGGGCATCACGTTGCTGGGGCGCACCGTCGTCTTCCATCGCGTGACGGCCTGCACGGCATCGACTCGGGCCATGCGCATTGCGCCCGGGCTTGCCGACTGTCGGCCATGACCGGCAGTGCGCTGATGCGCAGCACGCACTGCGTGCTTCCACCTGCAGGCGCGGCCGCACCGGCACTCAGACCGCGCGGCCACCAGCCGCGCCATCTGCCGAACGCACGCTCACAGCCCGCGAACCAGCGCCGCCTGCCGCACGCGCTCGGCGCGCGGCAGTGCGAGGATCAGCGCGGCGGCGACGATGCTCGTGCCACCCACGACGAGGAAGGCGCCGTCGTAGTTGCCTGCGATGTCGTGGTAGTAGGCGACGGCGAGCGGGCCGCCGGCGCCGAGCAGCAGCGAGAATGGCAGTGCCGCACTGCGCACGGCACCAAGATGCCTGCGGCCGAAGTAGGACGCCCAGATCACCTCCTGCATGGGGATCATCCCGCCCCAGCCTACGCCGAGCACGAAGAAGGCGATGTACTCCCACAGCTCGGAGCGCGCCTGCACGCTGAACACGATCATCAGCATCGCGATGCCCGAGCACAGCGCGCTCGCGGCGGCCAGCGGCTTGGGGTTCATGCGGTCGATCAGCCAGCCCCACACGGGCTTGGACACGAGCGCCGGCACCGAGGCCACGGTGATCATCAGGGCGGCGACGCTGCGCGAGTAACCCGCGTCGGTCATGAACGGGATGGTCTGCAGCAGCACCACGGGGATCACCACCTGGAACATGCCGAAGGCGAACACCAGCATGTAGAAGGCCGGCGTGCGCAGGGCCTGCCGGCGCGTGAGCGAGGTGTCGAAGTCCGCCTGCGCGCGCGCGCCGTGCCCGGCCTCGACCTGCGCCTGCGTCTTGCCGTCAGGATGCAGGCCGTGATCCTCCGGTGCGCGGCGCATCATCAGCGCCACGGGTAGCGTCAGCACGAAGGCGGCCAGGGCCATCATCTGCCAGCCGTTGCGCCAGCCGAAGGCGTCGATGAACCAGGTGACCGCGGGCGTGATGGCGATGCCGGCGAAGGACACGCCCATCGAGGACCACGCGATGGCCTGGCCACGCAGTTCCACGAACCACTTCGCGAGGGTGACGTTCACCACCAGGTTGCCAAGCAGCGCCGCGCCGGTGGTGAGCACCACGCCGTTCAGCACCACCCATTGCCACCACTGGGTGATGAACGCGTGTGCATGTAGCGCGGCGGCGAGCACGCACATGCCGGCGAGCATGAAGGGGCGGCCCCCGTGGCGGTCGACATGGCTGCCGATGAAGAAGCCGGTGAAGGCCATGACGAACTGGCCGAGGCTGCGCGGCAGCGTGAACTCGGCCCGCGTCCAGCCGAGCTCGTCGCTCATCGGGATCATGAACGCGCCGACGGCGTAGTTGAGCGCGCCGACGGCGACGAACTGCGCCACGAAGGCCGCGGCGATGAGCCAGTAGCCGTAGTACAGCGGTGCGCGCGTGTTCGCGCTGCTGCCGTTCATGCCCACGCTGCGCGCATGTGCCTACCGGCGCCCGCTCAGCGCGCGGGCACGCGCGCCACGAGGCGCGTGAAGCCCAGGTGGCGGCCGCCGTCCACGCGCAGCATCTCGGCCTCGCGCTGCGCGGAATCAGCGCGCACGCCGGCCTCGACGCAGACTTCCTGCCACGTCAGCCAGTCGCGCCAGCCCTCGCTCACGCGATCCGCCTTCGTGACCTTGGCGCGGCCGCGGTGTTCGATGTGCCGGCGCCACCAGTCGGGGCTGTGGAAGCTGTGGAATGCGGGGTCCCAGTAGGGCTTGAGGTGTGGTGGCACCTCGGAGATCTCGTTGGCGACGCCAGGCACGACGACGCCGAGTTCGCCACCGGGCTTGAGCAGCGGTGCGATGTACTGGGCGAAGTACAGGTCGCCGGTGCCGAAGTAGTGGTAGGCATCCACGCTTAGCACGGCATCGAAGTAGCCTTCGGCGAAAGGCAGGGAGTGCGCCTCCACCCGCAGCGGGAACACCCGATCGGCCACGCCTGCGGCATCGATGCGCGCGAGGTTGTCTGCGGGTGCGATCCACAGGTCGGCCGCCCAGACCTGCACGTCGAGTTCGCGCGCAAGGAAGATCGACGTGATGGCCTTGCCGCAGCCGAGGTCGAGCACGCGCATGCCCGGCTTCAGGTGCATCGCCTGCAGCAGCGCCTCCACGAGCCACAGCGGGTTCGGGCCCATCATGTTCGCGAGTGCCCAGCCGGCATCGTACTTGCCGCTGCGCGGGTACTTCGCGAGCGTCAGCCGATGCCGCTGCTCGGCGCTGATCTCGATGCTGGTGACGGGCGATGTACCGGCGGGCATGACGTTCGGACTCCGGAGACCCGGGTAGGGTGGCTTGTGAACGGGAGGGGAGGATTGCGGCCCTGTCGCGTCGCTGGCAGTGCGACGCGCCGGCTCAGGCCCGCGCGGGCACGTTCTCGATGCGCGTGAGCCAGTAGTCGACGTCACGCTTCGCATCGCCCGTGATCTGCCGCCACAGCTTCACGCGGTTGATGAACTCGAGCCTGCCGGTGTCCATCTCGAACCAGGGCTCGGGCTGCATCAGGATGGCGTCGACGCTCGCAGGGTCCGGCCGCTGCTTGACGAAGAAGATCGGCCGCTGCGCGTTGTCCTCGGCAAGGTCGCTCGTGTCCCACAGGCGTACCTGCGGCACGGTGGGATTCATGCGGATCTTGAACATGTAGCGCACGCGATCGGCGTGGTTCACGCCGGCGCCGTGCCACATGCCGTGGTGCAGGAACAGCAGCGTGCCGGCCGGGCATTCCATGTGCTGCTGCCCGCGCATGTTCTGGTATCGGCCGATGGCCACCTCGCTCACCTTTCGCAGGTGCGTGCCGGGCACGAAGCGCGTGCCACCCATCTCGCGCGTGACTGCGTGCGGGAAGTACATCATCTGCACGTCGAACGCGCCTTCGCGCGGGTCGATCGTCGAGTCCTGGTGCAGGTGCTGGGATACGTTGCGCTGGCCCGCCGCGGCGTAGAAGTGGTCCGGGAAGGTCACGTGCAGGAAGTGGTGATCGAAGATCGGGTCCGGCCCGACGAGGCTGTCGAGCGCACCACGCACCAACGGCAGCTCGAGGATGCGCTGCACTGCGCTGCCCTGCCGATACGCGCTCGCGAGCGGCACGCCGGCGCGCACCTCGGGAATGTCGTTGGTCGCCATCATCTCGCCCAGGAGCTGCATGACGCGGGCGTAGCCGCCTTCCTCGCGAGCCGTGCCGGCCTCCTGCAGGAACTGCGCGTTGAGCGCCTCGGGAACGACGGCGTCGAAGCGCAGGTAGCCCCGTGCAACGAAGGTAGCCATCTGCACGGAGGAGAGTTTCATCGTGATCGGACCCACTGGACGGAGAGGAGGAGTTTCGCCGCTGCCCGCGCGGCGGTCAGTGCGCCTGCGTCAGGCGTCTGCGAGCTTCTCGAACAGGAACTCGTACTTCAGGTAGTCGAGATCGAGCTCCGCGCCGCGCGCGTGCGGCAGCAACTGCGAGGCCTGGAACAGCCGCCAGCCATCCTTCAGCGCATGCACGCCGGTGGCGTAGGGCGGCGCGTCCTCATCGCCAGCCATGTGATCGTGCGCGCCCGTGCCGTCGTAGTTCGCCCACGCCACCACGGGCGAGTCGAGCGCCGAGTTTGCGAGGTAGAGCACGAGGACTTGCTGACGCAGGGCCATGCGGAGACATCCGGCGAGCGATCACGGGAGCTGGCGAGGATAACAGTAGACTCCGGTGCGGCCCTCCCCCGACTCGTGTTCGATGGTGCAACTGCATGCGACACATCCCGCATCCCCTGAATCATGGTTTCGAGTGGCGCGCGGCGCAGCCCATGGCAGCCACGTCGGCCGAGGTTGCCGCTGCCGATGCATGGTCGCTCTCGGCCGCCGAGGTGGCGGCGTTCGACCGTGATGGTTACGTTGCGGTGCACGGGCTCTTCGACACTGCGGAGGCGGCGACGATGTGCGCCGCGATCGATCCGCTGGAGGCCGAGGCAGAGGCGCACCTGCGCTCGCGGCCGAATGGCCGCATCTCGATCTCGCGAGCTGGCGAGATCACGTTCCGCCCGCACCTCGTGCTGCAGTCGGCGGTGCTCGCGCAGGCCTGCCGGCACCCGCGCCTGCTTGCGCTCTGCCGCGACCTGGTCGGGCCCGACGTGCGCCTGTACTGGGACCAGTCGGTCTACAAGAAGCCCGGCATGCCGGAGGAATTCCCCTGGCACCAGGACAACGGCTACACGTTCGTCGAGCCCCAGCAGTACCTCACCTGCTGGATCGCGCTCACGGATGCGACGGTGGTCAACGGTTGCCCCTGGGTTGTGCCTGGCCTGCACCGGCTCGGCACCCTGGCGCACGAATGGACGACCTACGGCTGGCGCTGCCTCAGCGAGCAGGAGGTCGAGGCTGGTGGCGCGGTTCCCGTGCCACTGAAGGCCGGCGGGGTGGCCGTGTTCTCGAGCCTCACCCCACATCGCACCGGGCCGAACCTCACCGGTGGGACGCGCAAGGCGTACATCGTCCAGTACGCGCCCGAGGGGGCCGAGATCCTTCGTCCGGACGGCTCGCGCGAGGCAGCGAACGCCGCAGGCCGGCAGTTCCCGGTGCTGCGCGCCGGGCAGCCCTGCGGAGACGCGGCATGATCGCTCGCATGTTCGGACGGCGACGGCGTCCGCTAGCACACGGTTGCACGCGGCCAGCGCGTGCTGCGCGGGTATTGGCCGTGCTGCGCGCGCTGCTGGACGCGACCGCGCGTGCGACCTTCATGGCCGTCGTGCTGGCGGGCAGCGGTTGTGCGCTGACCGGCGACCGCATGCAGCAGCTGCAGCAGGATGGCGTGTTCGTCTACCCCGCGGCCGCCAGGGCGGCGCGCGCGACGGGCAAGGTGCGGGTGCGCTTCGACATCACTGCAGATGGTCGCGTGGAGAACGCACGGGTGATGGCTGCGGAGCCGCCGGGCTTGTTCGACGCCGCTGCGCTGACCTATGTGCAAGGCCGGCGCTACCTGCCAGCCCGGCGGGACGGCGAGGCGGTGCCGGTCGCGGGGGTGATCGCGCGCATCCGCTTCGACCTGGGTGACGTCGACGCCTATCCCGCGGCGCCCCAGCCCTGAGGATCCGTCCGCGCCACGGCAGTGCGACATGTCTGCGAGCGCGTGTGCGACATCCGCCCATCCGGATGCACTGACCGACCTCTCGGATTAGTGTCCTGCGTGCTCGGCCGGCGGCACTATCCGGCCTGACTGGCACCGGCTGTTGCGGCCTGGCCGGTCGCGATCGCGATGCCCACTTGCGGCAGTCGCAGGGCGCGACCTGGGCGCAGGAGCGAACCGGGTATCTGGGGTTCTGTTGGAGAGGTTCGATGAGCACGACCATCTTCGCCCTTCGGGCGAGGGCCATGATTGCTGCGTTGCTGCTGGCCGTCGCCTTTGCGGCGCCGTCGCCCGCCCATGGCGATGCCGGCGCGCCCGCGTGTCCGCCACCGCTGCAACCACCGACACCACAGGAACTTGCTGCGGCCCAGGCGGTGCCCCCGCAAGACCGTGGTGCGCTCTGGCGGGTGACGAAGGACGGCCGCACCTCCCACCTCTACGGCACGATCCACATCGGTCGTCTGGGCTGGGCCTTCTACGGCCCGCAGATGTCGGCCGCGCTCACCGCGTCCGATGTGCTCGCGCTGGAGCTGGACCTGTTCGACCCGCAACTCGCCTCGCGCCTGTCCGCTGCGTCCCGGCCCGATGGGGTGCCGCCGCTGGTGCTGCCACCCGGACTGCAGGCGCGGCTGCAACGTCGGCTGGAAGCCGCCTGCCTGCCGCCTGCGGCGGTGGCGGCCTTTGCGGACATGCATCCCGCGCTGCAGGTCGCCACCCTCATGACCCTCGTCGCTCGTTCCGACGGGCTGGAGCCCGGCTACGGGCAGGAGTTCATCCTCGCTGGCCTTGCGCAGCGGTTCGGGCGGCCGGTGGTCGGCCTCGAGAGCCCGGAACAGCAGGTCGGCGCGCTGCTCTCGGGGGGGCCCGAGGTCGTGCTACGCGAACTGGACCAGAACATTGCCCAGATCGAGGACGGCCGCGCGCGGCTTCTGATCCTGCGGCTCGCGGACAACTGGGAGCGCGGCGATGTGGCTGCACTCGAGCAGTACGAGCAGTGGTGTGACTGCATCGTGTCGGAAGATGACCGGGCCCGAATGCGCGCGGTGAACGACGATCGCAACCAGCACATGGCCGATGGCATTGCCAGACTGCATGGCGAGGGCAAGCGCGTGTTCGCCGCCGTGGGCGTGCTGCACATGTCCGGCGCCAAGGCCTTGCCAACGTTGCTGACAGGCATGGGCTTCAATGTGGAGCGCGTCGAATTCGCCAATGCTCCGCCAGCCGCGGTCATGCCTGCTGCACCCCTGGCGGCCGCACACTGACCTGGTCGCAGCGTGCGGCAAGGGTCATTCGCCCGGGTCAGGGTCATTCGCCCACGTCAGGGCCGGCGCACGACGTAGTGCGTGGTCAGCTCTGCAGCGGGTGACCCTGCGTCGCCCACGATCACCGGCAGGTCGATGCGTGCATGGCCCACGCGCTGGTACCTGTGCAGTGCGGCCTCGAACCCGGGGAGTGTGCGCACGTCACAGGTGGCCACGAGTTCGCCCGTGACCGGACGGGCGTAGCGCACCTGGGCCTGGGTCATCACCAGGTTGCCTGGCGCACCCGCCTCGCGCAGGCGCAGGAAGATCAGCCCCCAGCCGCACAGTGCGGCCAGCGCATAGATGCTGCCTGCGAAACCCGTGCCGTGGACGTTGCGGTTCGGTGCCAAGGGTGCCGCGAGCCGGATCAGGTCGCCCCTGTACTCGCGCACGCTGACAGCGATGTTCCCGGTGAGCGGGATGTCGCTGTGGAATCTCGCTTCCAGAAGCCGCGCGGCGTCTGCGCGTTCGCTCGGGCTGGTGTATTGCGGAGGGGGGACGTCGTCGGGAATGGACATGCGGGGGTGATCGCGAGCGGTCGGGCAGGGAGTGATGGCGGCGTGCCACCGAAGCCCTCGGCCGGGCCCGCAGGCGCCGGCCGAGGTGGCTGCCTCACACCCCGGGCGTTGCAATCAGGGTCGCGGCCAGGCCGCAGCCTATGCCCACAGCCGCGAGTACCACCATCATCAACATCAGGTTCTTCATCGTCTTGTTGTCGTCCATCGTTTCGGGCCCCGAGCAGTCTTGTGTTGTATCCGACGCCGGATCGGCGCGTTGGCCTTGGCGACGCAGCAGTGCCATGCCGCCGCGCCCCGTGAGGATGGGCCAGCGTCCCCTGCGCCTGCAAGGCAAGGGTAGGCGATGCAGGGGCCTCAGAGGTCCGCGCTGACGCTCAGGCCCACGCGTCGCGGCTCTCCCAGCTGGGTGTAGGTGCGGTCCGCATAGCCGATCCGTGGATCGTTGCCGAACACGAAACCGCGCGTCTCGTGCTCTTCGTCCAGCAGGTTCCTGCCCCAGATCGCGGCACGCCAGCCCTCGCCTTCCCAGGCCACCCGCGCGTGCACGAGCATGTTGTCGTCGGCGCGGGCGTCGTGCGCGTCATCGAAGTAGAAGCCGTCCTTGCCCTCGGTCTCCAGGCGCAGGGAGAGTGCCTCGGTGAGCTGCCAGACCGCGCCGAGGTCGAACTGGTAGCGCGGCGCGTGGGCCTGGTCGCGGCCGTCGAGCTGTTCGCCGCGTGCGTTCACGAAGTCGCGGTACGCCGTGCGCAGCAGCCCGATACCGCCGAAGAACCTAAGTGCATCACCGAACGCGTGCTCGAACTCGAGCTCCGCCCCGGTGTTGCGACCACTCGCGGCATTGCCGATGAAGTCGACGAATTCCGCACTGCCATCCTCGCGCGGCAGCGTGATGGAGCTTGCGATCTGGATGTCGCTGCGCCGCATGTGGAACAGCGCGACGCGATAGGTGGTGGCGTCCGCGAACAGCGAACCCTTCAGGCCGAGTTCGAGCGACAGGCTGCGTTCGTCGCCGTACTCCCGCAGTCCTGCGTCCAGCGTGCCGTCGGTGTTGAAGCCGCCGGCCTTGTAGCCGCGCGCCATGCTTGCGTAGGCGAGCGTGCCGTCCCCGAACAGCTTCGACAGTGCGACCTCGCCGCCCCACAGTGCGTCCTCCGGTGCGAAGCGCACCCGCTCGCTGTCGCGGTAGGTCGCGTCGCGGCGCTCCACGCGCGCGCCGAGTCCCAGGTTGAAGCCGCCACCGAGGTCGGTGTCGAACTGCGTGTATGCGGCGCTGCGCTCCGTCTCGAAGCGCGAGTCGAACGGGCCGGGCAGGAAGGTGTAGATGCGCGTGAGGTCCACGTCCTCGCAGATGCCGTAGAGCCCAAGCAGCCAGCGTGTGCGGCCGCCGAACAGGCGGCCATCGTCGGTCGACACGAGCCGCACCTCGGCGCTGCGGGCGCTGCGATCGCGCAGGTAGCGGTCGGTGGAGCTGTAGCCGTCAGGATGGAAGCCCACGAACACCCAGTCCTCGTCGTAGCCGTAGTCGATGTCGCTGCTGTCGGCGGCGAGGCGCACTTCCAGGTCGGCGGCACTGAAGGCCGCTTCCTTCCACGCGATCGCGGCATAGCGTGATCGCTGGCGATCCCGTCCCGGTTCGTCCGAGGATGGGCGGCGGTCGTTGTCGAGCGAGAAGTTGTCGTAGCCGTTGTCGACATCCACGTGGCCGAGCGTGAGGTCGATCCTGGTCTGCTGGCGTGGTGCGTAGCGCAGGCGTGCGCGCAACGTGCGCTCGTCGAGTGCCGCGGTGTCGCCGCCGCGGCTGCGATTGTCGATGGTGCCATCCGAGCGGTGCTGCTCCGCGGCGATGCGGTACTGCAGGCCGTCGATGCCCGTGGGGCCACCGCCGGCGATGCCGAGGCGCCAGCTCGCGTAGTCCGCGACCTCGGCGGAGATGCGGAACTCGCGCGCCAGCGTCGGTTCGTTGGACGACACGTTCACGAGGCCTGCGAGCGCGTTCGCGCCGTAGCGCGTGCCCTGCGGGCCGCGCCGCACTTCCACCTGGCGCACGTCGAACATCGTCGCCGTGGTGCCGAGCCCGGAGTAGTCCACGCCGTCGACGATCAACCCGACCGAGGCGTTGAGGGGTTCGGCGAACTGGCTGCGCTCGCCGATGCCGCGGATCTGCAGGTAACGGGCACGGGAGCTGCCGCCGGCGAAGCCCAGGTTGGGCGTTGCGCCCAGCAACTGTTCGAGGTGTACCGCTTCGCGGGCCGCGATCACGTCGCTGCCCAGCACGGACACGCTGACCGGCAGCCGGTCGAGCGTGGACTGGCGATAGTCCGCGCGCACGATGATCTCCTCGATCGGTGCGGTTCCGGCCTGCTGTCCTGGCACTGCCGCGACCTCTGCGTGTGCGTTCACGGCGATGACAGGCGCGGCCAGCGAGAAGAGCAGCGCCGTGATCTGCATGGGTGCGGCGAGGGCGTGTCGTGTACGCATGGCGAATCCCGTGGTGAATCCCTGTGGAGAAGCCCTGTGGTGAAACAGGGTCACGGGATCCGGTGGGCGTTCGCACGCTGGCGTTGCGTTTCGCACGTTGGCGCCGGAATGAGCGCCGGCAACCGCGAGTGCGGTGGCCACGACCTATTCCTACGCCGGTACTAACCGGATCAGGTTCGAAGGGTCCGCTCCTGCGAGCGTCTCAGGCCTTGCGGCCTCCCCTTAGGTGACGCGCGCTTTGTAGTCCCTTCGCCCATGCAGTGCAAGCGGGCAGGGCGGCATGCGCGTGCGAAGGAGGCCGCACGCTCGCTGGGATCAGCCGTGCGGTGCTGTCCCGCCCTGATGCGCATCGGCTGCCGGCGGCGCACCCGGGGCGGCCGGATTGCGTTCGAGGTCCGTCACGTCGAGGTGCCGCTTCAGGTCGCCCAGAAGCAGTTCGATGCGCGGCTGCACGCGTGCCATGCGCAACTCGGCGATGTTCATCGTGCGTTGCTGGATGCCGGGCACGCTCGCGATGTACTTCGCACCCGCACCCCCTCGGAAGAAGCGCGCGATCTCCTTGAGTTCAGTCTCGGTGAAGGTCTCGGTGTAGAGCACGACGTAGTCGGACTCGAGGTTCCTCCAGCTGAATTCCTCGCCGAGTGCCTCGTTCACCCGGGCGATCGTCTTCTCCACTTCGCCCTGCTTGTCGTCCGGTGCATTCCACTGCTGGATCTGCTCGGTCAGCAGCAGCGACACCTGCGCCACCATCGGTGCCACCGAGTCCTCCACGCGCAGCAGCTTCAGCAGCTCCCGGGCCGCAGCGGCGTGGGCGGGCTGCGCATGCAAGGCGACCTCGGCGGAAACCGGCGCAGCTGCTCCGGCAACGACGAAGACCAGCGCCGATGCCACCGCGACGCGGCGCAATGGCGTCGCCAGGCGGGCGATCACGTTGGCGAGGCGGGGCGATCGGCGGTACATGGAGCGGCGATACATGGTGCGGAGCTCGGCAGGTCGATTCGGGAATGTGGCATGTGCAGGCATGTCAGGTCGCGGGTCAGCGCGCCGCGGGCGAGTCTTTCACGTCCGGCGCCATCACGGCCTCGGAGTGCGGTCGTCCGGGGTGAGCTCGTCGAGCGCAAGGTCATCCAGGTTCAGGCGGAAGCTGGGTACGAACACGCGCAGGAAGTAACGCACCTCGGGGAGGTCGGTTTCCTCGACGGCGCGGCGCAGGGTGCGCTCGGCGCGCGCGAACTCCTGGTTGCCCGTGCCGATCTCCTGCAGGCACTTGAGATAGGCACACAGCTTGTCGGCGGCCTTCACGATCGGTTTCAGGTCGCCATCGTCCGGCTTCACATAGGCGGCAAAGGCGCCCCGCAACGCCTCGGGCAGCATGGCCAGCAGGCTGTCTGCAGCCTTGGCCTCGATCGCCTTGTAGGCGGCCTCGATGTCCGGGTTGAAGTACTTCACGGGTGCCGGCAGGTCGCCCGTGAGCACCTCGGTGGCATCGTGGTAGAGCGCCAGCGCCGCGGCGCGATCGGGGTTGAGCGCGCCGCCGTAAAGGGTGTTGCGGATCAGCACGAGGGCGTGGCTGATCATCGCCACGCGCAAGCTGTGTTCGGAGATGTTCTCCGGCAGCGTGCTGAACATCAGCCCCCAGCGCCGGATGTACTGCATCCGCGACAGGAACGCGAAGAAGTGGCTCTGCGGGCCGTCGGTTGCTTCTGGCGAGTCAGTATTGGCGGTCATCGCCCTCGTGCCGGTTCCGGAAGCCACAGGGATTCGAGGCGAGGAGAAGGAGATGCAAGGTTCCGCGCTGCAAGGCCGGACGAAGCTCCGCGCAGCGATGGTCCCGACCCGATGGGCAGCACCCCGGACGGAAGTGGCCGCGCCTCGGGCGGGGCACTGGCCGTGGCGAGGCGGCCTGATGCACCAGCCCGTGAACAGGCGGCGGTACAGCCGCGCCACAGCGGGCGTCGCCCGGGTGCCCGATCCTGCTCGAGCGGGTACCTGGCCAGACCGACTCCGCTAGCGCTTGGCGCGGCCGCGCGGCGCGACGGCGGGGCGAGGCGCAGCCTTCGGGGTTGCCGCAGGACCCGCGACCTTGCGGTTCGGGTTCTGGGGGCGGGATTTGCCGAAACTGTGGCGGAAGATCTTGCCGCGCTTGGTGCGAGCGTCGCCCTTGCCCATGGTGTGCTCCAGTGGATGGCCAGAAGGAAGATGGTTGCCCCCGGCGACGGCTGGGCCGGCGGGAAAAACGGGGGCGCGAGGATAGCCCAGCCGGGTCCCCTGCGTCGCGGCTGACCGGCAAGGCAGCCGTGCCTCGGCGCAATGCCTCGTTGCGGGCCGCCGCGGTCGCCAATGCCGTGGCTGCATGTCCTTGTGGCACTGCGTGTGGCGGCGGATGTTCACCTGCCGGGCGGGCGCCGCTCGAACCGCCGCTCCTCGGGATAGGGGAATACGTCCAGCACCGCGCCCGCGCGGACCTTCGCCTGCAGTCCCTTCCAGTAGTCCGCGTCGTACAGCTCGCCGTGCAGTTCGCGGAACATGCGCTTGATGCCCGGGCGGCCGAACAGGAACTTCTCGAACTCCTCGGGGAACACGTCGCCCGGGGCCACGGAGTACCAGGGTTCGGCGGACATCTCCTCATCGTCGTTGTGCGCGGCCGGGATGCGCCTGAAGTTCACCTCGGTGAGGTCGCAGATCTCGTCGTAGTCGTAGAACACCA
>SXGU01423052.1_pt1 | contig 24776 bp, 20 predicted proteins | sample 3174531 | NCBI WGS metagenome assembly SXGU01 (sample SAMN11356863, study PRJNA531348) | freshwater metagenome | isolation source: freshwater sample F1-140 | place: China: Fuxian Lake, Yuxi | collected 2017-12-25
GGCCCCGGCGACAACTACCACCCGGAGAACAGCCACGTCATCCCAGCCCTGATCCGCAAGTTCCACGAGGCCAAGGTGAGCAACAGCCCGACGGTGACGGTGTGGGGCACGGGCACGCCCAGAAGGGAATTCCTCTACAGCGAGGACATGGCCGATGCGTGCGTGTATCTGATGAATTTGCCGGACGAGACATTCCAAACCTTGCTGGGTAGTGACGAGACCAAGACCTGCATCTTCATGCCACCCCTAGTCAACATCGGCGTGGGCGAAGACATGACAATCAGGGAACTGGCTGAAACCGTGAAAGAAGTGGTCGGCTACCACGGTGAAATCGTATTTGATTCCAGCAAACCAGATGGCACTCCGAGGAAACTCATGGACGTGACGAAATTGGAAAAGTTATTCTGGTGCGCTACGACATCGCTTCAGTCAGGTCTATCCATTACATATAAGCAATTTTGTATGGAAAATAAAAAAAAACTTGCATCTAATTGTTGATGTGTTGAGATTTTTATATGCGCCAAATTATATCTTGAGGAAATAAATTGTATATATATAGTGCGCTTCTTCGTCCAATGATTAAAAATTTATACGACCGGACAAGGCGGTTATTAATTAGAAAATTACGGCCACGCACATATATTAAGCCGCCAGCAACGACAGAGTCTGTTCATATCATGGTCGTTGGTGTTTATTTGGCCAATCGACCTAATTATATTAAGCATATAGTGTCAGAATTGGCTTGCAGTAAATTTCATAAGGTTACCCAGCGATGGGCTGCGCTTAATGGTGAGCCGCCGAATGAAAGGGTGGCGCAGGTGACGAAAATTATCACGAAATCGCGAACGCCGAAGTTCACCCTTATTAACCAGCTTCTGGCGGGGGTTGATATGCCTGAGTTTAATTACCTCATAGTATTGGATGATGACGTCGTTCTCCCATATCGATTTATCGATAAGTTTATCATGGCCCAGCAATTTTGCGACTTTGCATTGTGTCAACCAAGTCGAACATATACGAGTTGGATAGATCATGAAATTGTTCGCCAAGACTGTACTCTTCTGGCTAGGCAAACAAGATTTGTAGAAATTGGCCCTGTTTTTAGTGTCAGAGCGGATTTCTTTAAGGACGCGGTGCCATTTGATGAAACTTCACCGATGGGGTGGGGTCTGGATTTTGTCTGGCCTGCCAAAATTGAAAAGCTTGGCCTTAAGATGGGCATAATTGATGCTGTGCCAATTGACCATAGCTTACGAAAATCAGTGCAATTTTATAATAAATCTGAAGCCAATATTCAGGAAAAAAATCTTCTTGAGGTAAGTCCTCATATAGCCAGAGATGAGGCCTTTACCGTGTTATCAAGAATACAATTGTCAGATTATTGGGCGGACACAAAGTTAGCTATCTAATGGCCAATATTATTGTGAAAGCATTCCTGGCTTTTCTTAAAAAAATCGGTCGTCGCTTGCTGCTGGACCGGTTGTTGCATGCGTTGGAAGCGGCCATCCCGCGCTGGAGGTTCGGCTTTGCAAATCTGGGGCGGGGGCCCTACGGTCACAGGCTGGAAATTCGTGTAGCCGGTCAAGTGGCGCTTTACGACCTGTTTCCGAGCTCTGATGGCTGTTACTTGTGCGCCATCGGCCACTATGAGCGCTTGTCCGCCTGCGACGTGACCTGCCTCTTTGCCTCGGGGGCAACGGTGACCGCCAAAAATGTGGGTGATGCTCCCCACGAAATTGAAGGCCAACAGGTTCTTATCCTGCAATTCCCAGTACCTGAGGCGGACCGGGCGGCTGGGCGCACCTGTATCACTCTGGTCCACGCCGGGGGTACTCTTCTGCGGGAATGGGAAGTGGCCCTGGAGGCGGCGCGGTCGGATCGCCCCTTTGTCGTAACGACCCTTATGCAGGACGAGGACCGCTTTTTGCCAGAGTGGATAGCCTACTACCGCTTACTGGGGGCGGACCACTTCTATATCTACGACAACCGTAGTCTGCGCCGAAATCGAATTCGACGGCTGCTGGCACCCCTTATCAAGGCCGGTGTGGTTACGCTGATCGACTGGGACTACCCTTATGTCTCAGGCGCTGCCGATAACAGCTGGCGTTTCTGTCAGCGCGGCCAAATGCACCACTGCTTGTACAAATATGGAGGCCGTTCTGACTGGATGTTGTTTATCGATGTGGATGAGTTCATTTATCCAGTGTGCAGTGAAAACAGCCTGCTTCCGCTACTCGGACAGTACGTGGATGATTCGACCGTAGCTGGGCTGCAATTTAAGATGATCTGGTTCGGCAATTCGGGGCACACAGAAGTGCTGGATGGGCTCGTCATCGAGAACTATACCCATCGCGCGCCTGCCGTATTGCCGGCTGGGAGGGAGAAGTACGCAGTGAAACCAAAATTGGTGGACACTCTATTTATCCATGACGTAAAGCAGCACGCCGATGGCACAAGCATTTTGCCCGTGTCACCAGACCAATACCGAATCAACCACTATTTTGCCACCAGTTCCAAACGCCGATGGCGCCAAAGCTCTGATCACAACGAGGTGGAAGACACCGGTATGGCGCGTTTCATGCCGGCCTTGAGGGATTCGCTCAAACTAAGCCAAAAATAACTATGGTAATAAACGTGTTGACCAACAGCCCGGGGTATCTGCCTTGTCGTTGAAACAGTGTTATTGGCGTTTTCTGGCTTGCCTGCACACACCGACGTTGTGCATGCGCAAACACCTCAATCGCAGGCTTTGCCCGCTACGCCGATTGGCCCGGTCGTCGCCCATGCGGGTGGATATTTGTAACGATAAGCTGGGATTCTTTGCCAATCTAACCGCAATCTTGCAGATTCTCGCCTTTTGCAAGGACACAGGCAGAGAGCCGATGATATGGATGACGTCCAGCCTCTATACCGATGCGACACCCGGAACAGACTGGTTCGGTGATTTCTTTGAGCGCATCCCGGCGAATAACCATCGAATTACTTCCAGTTGGTCAGAGCAATGCAAGCCCTGCAAAATCCAGGGTTTGGATGAACTGGGCTTTCCGAGAAAATTCGTGCGCGATTATTACCGGAACATTTCTCTGAAAAGCGCAAAATCATTGTTTAATGAATATTTCCGAATCAAACCTGAGATCCAGGCCATAGTCGACAGGTTCTGTGACAGACATTTCTCTAGGCGCCATGTGTTAGGCATTCATTATCGGGGCACGGACAAAACGAAGGAAGCGGAAGCCATCTCATTTGATAAGTGCATAAGCACCATCGATAAATTCCTGCAGAGAAATCCAGAGTTCGATTGTCTATTCTTGACCAGTGACCAACAGGATTTCATTGACCATATTTCGAATAAATACCCCAGCCTACACGTTTGCGCTCACGAAGATACGCAACGATCGACTGATGGCATGGCAATCCACATGAATCAGCAATCGGGTGGCAACCACGCCAAGGGGGTCGAAGCATTGGTCAATTGTTTAACCCTTGCGAGATGTGATGCGTTGATGCGCACCACATCATTGTTGTCTGCGTGGGCATCGGTTTTTAATCCTGCCATACCGGTCATATTGCTTAATAAGCCACTCGACGACAGCTTGCTATGGTTCCCAGAGCGGGATGTTGCACAGCGCGCCTTGCAAGAATACTGAACGCGTCAGCATGCCGGAACTTGTCGCATGAACCACTCGGGAGTTCGTCCTGACATCCAGTTCCTGCGCGGCATTGCAATATTGGTCGTACTGATCTACCACTCTGGCTTGATCCCATTGGCTGGAGGATATATTGGTGTTGACGTTTTCTTCGTCATATCAGGGTATCTGATCACCTCAATTATTATTAGAGATTTGGCTGTTGGCCGGTTTTCGTTTACTCACTTCTACGCCAGGCGCGCCAAGAGGCTATTACCGGCAGCCTATTGCACATTAATACTTACGACCTTCTTTGGTGCCCAGATGCTCGGCCCGTCACAGTGGGATGATTTTATAGAGCAATTAGTTGGCACCGTCACTTTTACTGCCAATATCGTCCTGCCGTTTCAATCCGGCTATTTTGAAACGGCAGCAGAGAACAAACCACTATTACATGCTTGGTCACTGTCTGTTGAGGAACAGTATTATTTACTTATCCCGCTAGCTCTGTATCTGATTCCGCAGCGCTGGCATTTTCGTGCGCTGGCTTTAATCGCATTCCTAAGTTTGGGCATCTGCATCACCTTCGTCAGCTTTCCATTCGTCTATTGGCGTCTGCCCGGCATCACTTCTCCAAGTGCCGCTTTCTTTTTCCTGCCTACACGGGCTTGGGAGATGCTGGCAGGCTCGTTGCTGGCATGGTTAATGCTGAAATCACCGGCCTTGAATCTTCCCAACGCGGTAAAAAAACTGGCCTTGCTACTGATTGCTTATTTATGCGTATTTCCGATCGAAAGCATACACCCTCGTGAGAACGCAGTATTGGTCGTGCTCGCCACTGCCATTTTGCTTACCGGAAACGGCGCTTGGCTTGCGCAGAACTTGGTGACTCGCGCTGTCGAAAAAATCGGCGACTGGTCGTATTCGCTATATCTAGTGCACTGGCCATTGTTTGTATTGACAAATACCGCTTATCTTGGGGAGACACCGCAGTCGATCAAAGTGATATTGGTGTTTGCCGCTATTTTGCTGGCTTATTTGCAATACGAATATGTTGAACAACGTTTTCGTTACGGTTGGCAGGTTAACCGAAAAAAAACATTCAAGTGGCTGGCCGCCGCATCTTTACTGGTCGTCTTTACACCGATATCGGCCGATATCATTCGCAGTTGGGCTCATGATCCCAGTGCCAGCATCTTACAGGCCCCAAACCGAGGCTTCAATGAAGCGTGCTCTTCCGGAAAACTGGTATTCGAAATCCCCATGGCATGCAGCTCCGCCAGCCAGCCAGCGTACGCGCTTTGGGGGGATAGTTATGCGATGCATCTGGTACCCGGCTTACTTCGTGAAAAGCCGATAGCCGACTCGCTGATCCAAATCACCAAGGCGGCTTGCGCGCCCATCCTGGGCGTGGCATCGCTGGACAACAATTACAACGAAGACTGGGCCAAGGAATGCTTGGCATTTAACGACAAAGCCATCCGTTACATCGAAAACAATCCCTCAATTCGTTATGTGATTATGAGCTCGCCATTCTCCGGATATTTCGATGAGGGTGAACTGAGACTGTATTACCAAGGTAAGAAAATCGTTGGTGACCGAACGGTCGCGATCGAACAAATGTTGGTAACGCTCAACCGCTTAGTTGCACATGGCAAAGTGCCGCTCCTGGTCGCGCCACCACCCCGGCCCGGCTTTGATATCGGCGAATGCTGGCAACACTTGCAATACGGCTTGCTTGTGCTGGGACGTAAAGATTGCAACTTTAGATACGAGGAACATCAGGCGTACCAACGCGACATCATCGATAGCTTATCCGTAGTCCAGCGTCGGAGTAACGTTAGGCTGGCCCGTTTCGATAACATCCTCTGCAAAGACGACCATTGCGAGACATCGTTGACGAATGGCATATCCATATACAAGGACAGCGGTCACTTATCTGGTCCAGGGTCCGAGTGGGCGGTGCCGCAACTAGGTCTGACCAGACGCCTTGAAGCCTCTCAGGCAGCTAGCAACCCGGCCAGAACTGCTTTGGAATAGGCAACGTAGGATGAGGGCACGCAGTCTGTGTATTCCAACTTCATCCTCACGTAGCTACGCGTGGGCACCACTGTTATCAAGCATGACTCAAGTTATTCATCAATCTGCCGTAAAACGCAGTGATGATCACGAGAACCTCCCACCCAAATTGCATTTGTCTATATGCTGAGAGTCGCCAAAAATCTCTACGAATACCGTGAGCTGATGCTTACGCTCGCCTGGAAAAACATCGCTTTGCGTTACAAGCAGGCTTACTTGGGCATTGCCTGGGCGATAGTCAAACCACTCATGCTGATGTTGATTTTTACCTTGGTGCGCAGCTTCGTTGGCATCGATAGCGGTAACGTGCCCTACCCGGTACTCACCTTTGCCGCGTTGTTGCTATGGACTTTTTTTCAGGAATCCGCGTCAGAAGGCGTCACCAGCGTTGTTGGCAACGGCCATCTCATCAAAAAAATCTACTTTCCTAGAGAGATATTTCCCATCACCAGCGTGCTTACCAAACTGGTCGAACTGGGTATCAGCTTTCTTATTCTTGCAGCTCTCATGGCCTGGTATGGCATCCTGCCATCCATCAATGTGGTCTGGGTGCCAGTACTGATTGCCTACACCATGCTCGCAGCTCTCGCTATCGCATTCATCGGCGCCGCCGCCAACGTCTACTACCGGGACGTTGGCAACGCCTTGCCTGTGCTACTTTCCTTGATGATGTATGCCTCGCCGGTCATCTACCCGCTGCATTTGGTCAAGGACAAGCTTGTGATCCAACAGGCCGCCGGTGAATGGTCCAATTTGCTTTATCAACTCTATCTGCTCAACCCTTTGGCGGGTCTGATCGACAGCTATCAAAACGTCATGTTGCGTAACCTTCCACCGGATTTTCAGACCATGCTGCCCGGTTTTGCCTTGGTGATGTGTCTGCTGCCGCTGAGCTATCTCTACTTCAAACGCGCGGAAAGCTTTTTCGCCGATGTCATCTGATTAATGAAACTCCTATGCCTATCATTGAAGTCGATCATGTAAGCAAGGAATACCGCCTTGGCGCCATGCAGAATCTGCGCCAAACCCTGCTGAATGTCGCTTCGCGTCTAACCGGCAAACACGTGGCAGAACGTCCCTTGTTCAAAGCCTTGGACGATATCAATTTCAGGATAGAACCAGGGGAGGTTGTAGGTATCATCGGCCACAATGGTGCGGGCAAATCCACCCTGCTCAAAATGCTTGCACGCATCAGCACGCCTACAATCGGAAGTGTGTCGATACATGGACGAGTTGCACCCCTGATTGAGGTGGGTGCAGGTTTTGTGCCCGATTTTACCGGTCGCGAGAATGTCTACCTGAACGGTTCCATAATGGGCATGTCACGTGGCGAAATCGACGGCAAATTCGACGAGATTGTTGCCTTCGCCGAGATGGAGGAATTCATCGACACCCCGGTGAAACGCTACAGTTCTGGCATGCAGGTCAAATTGGCCTTTGCAGTGGCGACCAGTGTCGAGGCGGAGATATTAATCGTTGATGAAGTACTGGCAGTGGGCGACCTGGCATTCCAGCGCAAGTGCTTTGACCGGATGGAAAGTCTGATCAAGCAGGATGGGCGCACAGTCCTGATTGTCAGCCACAATATCCGCCAGATCGAGCGGATGTGCGAGCGAGTGCTGCTATTGGATCATGGCAAGATAATAATGGATGGTGCGGCGCGTGATGTTTGCAATGCCTTCTATGAACAAAATGACCGAAAAATTAAAGAACAGTCAATTGGGAAACAGACCAGAATTTCCAAGACCGGCGAGGTGGAGGTACTCGATCTCTTCTTCTCTGATGCTTCAGGACATCGTACGGACACACTGAGCTACGGCAAAAGCTACGATGTGGTTTTGCAAATAAATGCAAGCAAAACGCTACACAATCCGATATTTATTTATGGTGTGCATACCACCGATTTCGTCTATATCACCACGACACTGAGTTCGGATGAAATCAAGGCCAGCGACGTGCCGGCGGGCGAACACGAGATACGCTTCCGCATCGATGCCATACCATTGCTGCCTGGTGTCTACTCCTCCAGAATTAGCATAGATGTAGAAGATCCTATCAAGAACCTATTCTACGGAGATAATCTTTTAAAATTTATGGTGGTTAGCGACGATGTCCAGCGGACATCTCCACTATGCGAAGGCTTCTTTATTTTAAATACTCATTCACATATCACATCTCACTCAGCCATAGAAAGCTAGGCTTTAATAGGGCACATTAAAAACATGAATATACTGGTCATTTCATTTCATATCCCCATGCATGATAGATCAGGAGGGGGGAAAAGATTTCACAGCATCCTAGGCATCCTTGCTTCTGAGTACAGTGTTTATTTGCATGCCTTTGATCTTGATGGCCAGGTGGAACTTTATAGCCAAGCTACTGTGGATGATTACAGGCGCCAACTCCATGTATTGGGGGTCAATTGTACCTCTGGCAAACGACCGAATTTGATAACAATGTTGCGTGACATGCGCTTTGATGTTGTGCTTTTTGAGCATTTTGCTAGTGCATTGTCTCTGCTGGAAAGCGTAAGGCTTTGGCAGCCGAATGCGGTGGCAATAGTCGATTCTGTAGACGTTGTATTTCAAAGGCTTTTCTCTAAGGCGAGATTAACGCAGTCTCCTGATGATTTTAGGATTGCTGAACAAACAAAAATAAATGAACTGGATATATATAATAGAGCAGATGTGGTATTGGCAGTCTCTCCTGCAGAGAAAGACATTCTTAAGAAGGAGATTCCCACATTAATAATTGAGACAGTTCCACTTGTTTTCCCGGTTCGCCCAATGCGGGACTTGCCGAGAAAGTCACGTGACAGGCTTGTTTTCATTGCGGATTTTCAGCATGATGCCAATGTTGATGGCATAGTTTACTTTTGCAATGAAATACTTCCGCTTATTTTAGGGGTTAATGGTAATATTAATCTTCAGATTGTTGGTGGTTATCCGCCGGATAAGGTTAAAAGACTCGCCGGGTCGAACGTCGAGGTATTGGGTTATGTTAAGGATATTGGCAAAATATATGAGAATAGTGACATTGCGATTGCGCCAATGCGGTATGGAGGTGGTATAAAAGGGAAGATTGCAGAAGCGATTGCCTTTGGCTTGCCTGTGGTAACTAATAGTATTAGCCTTAAAGGGTTCGACTTGATGCCGGGAGAGGAGATATTATTGGGCGATACTCCTAATGAGTTCTCTGACTCAGTTATACGTTTGCTTACCGATGATGGCCTGTGTCAAAAAATTAAATATAATGCTTGGGAGCACATTAAGCTGAACTATTCTGAAGATGCTGTTGGTATTAAATTATTTGGTCTTATCTCTAAGGTGCATGAGTATCCAATAAAACGTCTGCCTCTAAATGGGCGTATAATGTTAAAACTCCGATATTATTTGGAAAGACATGTGCTCTGGCGCTTCCGAAATGAATTGGATTATTAGGCGATTCGAGTTACTCTTGATATGAGCGGCATTGACATTCCATTCGGAATTAATCTTCTTGGTTATGTTAGCGCTAATCTTGGGCTTGGTACTGCAGCCCGTGAATATGCACGAACAATTCTTAGCAGGAATATACCGCTTCGTGTTTTTGATATCGACCCAGGGCATGGTCGTGGAGGATTTGACCTAAGTTTCCAGCATCTAACAGTAAAGGATGCGCGGGATCTGCCATATGCCATTAACGTATCCATATTTGGTAGCGTTGGTGGTGTAAGGGCTATCTTTCCGCCTGATGGCCTTGCTGTTGATGGCCGGTTGAATGTTTCCATGGTGTGGTGGGAATTGCCAGACCTGCCCCGGCATATGCAACAACTTGTACAAGTCTCCGATGTGCTGCTGGCGGGTACGGAATTCATTCATTCTACGCTAAGCAACAACGTACCTGGGGTCCCAGTATTGATGGCGTCACACCCCATCTGGATACCAGAAGGTGTAAAGGCTGACCGAGCCCGTTTCAAACTGCCAACGGATGGATTGCTGGTGTTCATGGGTTTTGAGCCCCACAGCGATCCCGCCAGAAAAAATCCCTTCGCCGCCATCGAGGCATTCAAGCGCGCCTATGCCGGGCCTAGATACGACAATTGCCACCTGGTTATCAAGCTCAACAACCCGAATGTTGATGGCAAGCAGCTGGAATTACTGGAAGAAATGCATCGGCAAATTCATGGCCATCCCCGTATTCACATACTCCAGGAAAGTCTTCCCTATGTGGACCTCCTTTCACTCTATGCCAGTTGTGATGTTTTTTTGAGTCTGCACCGTTCCGAGGGACTGGGTTTGGTGCCATTAGAGGCCATGCGCTTGGGGAAGGCGGTTATCGCCACTGGATGGTCGGGCAATATGAGTTACATGAATTATCACAATTCCTGTCCCGTTAGTTTCGATTTCGTCGCACCTGATGATTCTTCCCATATATACGGGCCACGCAGTACGGGTATCCGAAGCCACTGGGCGGAGCCCAATGTAGATCACGCCGCAGCTTGGTTGCGCAAGCTGGCTGATGACCCTGCCTTCCGTGAGTCACTGGGCCGGCAGGCCGCAGCGGATGCGTCGGTCTATCACGAAATGGCTATAAGGGCCGATTTTGTGGATGAGTTGCATGCGCTGTGGGAGAACAGGCACCTACGCCCGGCTAGAGACCGGGGTGCTTTAGTCAAACGGGCAAGGAAGGCGCTACAAATTTCATCATTGAATGGCCTGAGCCCGCCGCGGCGGCTCCTTGGTCGGGCGCAACTTGAAATTCAGCAGCTCCTGGAACGCCACCTACTTTGGCGTCTAGATAAACGCTGAAAAGCTTGCTCCAGGCATCACTATGGCTCCCCGCGTCTATCTGATTATCCTCAACTGGAATGGCCAGCAGGATACGCTTGCTTGTCTGGTTTCCACCCAGTCGATCGATTACCCCGCTCTTAACATCGTGGTGGTGGACAATGGTTCCAGAGACGACTCGGTGAACGCTATCCAAGTCGCATTCCCCGAAGTGACTGTGCTGGAGACCGGCGCCAATCTAGGGTATGCGGGGGGCAATAACGTGGGCATTCGCCATGCGCTGGCTCAGGGTGCGGAATACGTTTTCGTCCTCAACAATGACACTACAGTGGCCCCAGATATCATCCGGCAGTTCCTGCGGGTTGCTCAGTCCAAGCCAGACGCGGCCTTCATCTCACCGCGTATCTACGAAGCGGACCGACCCAACACAATTTATTACGATGGCGGCATGTGGGACTGGCAAACACAGTGCGTGCGCCTGCTAGGCAAGGGTAACGAGGATATCGGGCAGGCCGGTGTCTCTGCACGGGAGACGGAGATCATCCATGGCTGCGCCGTCTTTTTTCCCGTCACCACTATGTCCCGTATCGGCCTAATAGACGAACGCTTCTTCTTGCTGTTCGAGGAGACGGACTGGAGTTTTCGCGCACGGGAAGCCGGCTTGCGCAACTATGTCGCTCCCGCCGCCAAGGTCTGGCATAAGGGAGCAGCTTCTTTCGGTGGCCGCGACACGCCTCTGCGCCATTATTTTCACACCCGCAACTATCTGCTGTGGGGCGAGCGGCATCTTGGCCGCGCCGCTTTTTATCGCTTGCTGGCCGGGCGCATCTTCCAGGATCTGTTCAAGTTTTCTCAGGCCACGGTCAACTTGAGCCTGGCCGACAATATGAGACGCATCTATTGGAACTGGCGACGGGCTTTGAGCAGCTGGCAGGGACGCCGCTCTGACCCACAGTTCTATGCCAAGTGGCTGGGCCTGCGGGATTATTTCCTGCGCCGCTTTGGTGACTGTCCAGCAGAGGTCAGATCACTGTGAGCGCGCCTCTCATCTCCGTCATCATGCCGTGTTACAACGCCGCGCCATTTGTAGCGGAGGCGCTGGGTTCGGCATTGGGCCAAAGCCATGGCAATGTTGAGGTCATCATTGCTGATGATGGATCCTCGGATGGTTCAGTGGAGATCATCCAGCGCTTGGTCGAGGCCGCCCCCAACCGCATTAGGTTGCTGCATACCCCCCGCCTTGGCCCTTTTCCGGCGCGTAATGCCGCCCTCAAGCTGGCTAGAGGCGAGCTTGTCGCGTTCCTGGATGCTGACGACTGGTGGCACTCACAGGCACTGGAAATGCTCCTTGCCGGCCTGGTGAATCAAAATGCCGACCTTGCCTATTGTGGTTGGCAGAATGTGGGAAGGCTGGCTAATACGGATCCCTACATTCCCCCTGCCTACGAAGTAGGGGACTCTGTGGAGGCATTTCTCCAGACTTGTCCGTGGCCCATTCATGCAGCCCTTGTCCGGCGCGAGGTCATTGAGGCCGTACATGGCTTCTCCACCCGTCGTTTCTCGGCCATGGACTATGACCTTTGGCTACGCATTCTTGCACAAACCCAAAAAATTACCCTAGTGCCCCAAGTGCTTGCCTTCTATCGCTGGCACAACGCTGGCCAAATATCTGCCAACCGTGCCAGACAGGTGTCGGATGCCACGGACGTGCGCCGTGACTTTGTCGCTGGCCATCCAGAACTGGTTGCTCACCTGGATGAGACAAAGATACGAAAGTTAATCTTTGGGCCTATGTTGTCTGAAGCCTATACCGCTTTCTGGAAGCGCGACTTGGTTACTGCGCAAAAACTGTTTCGCAAGATCCTCCGGTATGGCTACTACCGGAGCGGGGATCTGAAATACATCGTGCCCGCATTCCTGCCCGCTCGTATGTTCGGCTGGCTGGTGCATTTCGTTGGATGTAAATAAGCCCAGCGTATGGCTGAAGCCCGGCGCATCCCCGTGCTGATGTATCACCGTGTTGGTCCCCGGGAGGGACGCGATGATAGGCACGCGGTCACGCCGCAACGTTTTGAGAGGCACATGGCGGTCTTGGCTACCCAAGGAATGCATGCCTGCAAGGTTGATGATTTCATCGGTTGGCTGGACGGCACTTGCAAACTGCCGGCAGGTAGCTTTTTGTTGACCTTCGATGATGGCTATCAGGGCATTCATACCCATGCTGCGGCAGTGCTGGCCCGTTATGGCTGGCCTGCCACGGTGTTCCTGGTGAGCGGCCTGATTGGTGGCAAGGACGCCTGGCGCGGACGCGACAACCCTGTTGCCCGCGATTACCCGCTCTTGAATACCGACCAGATTCAGCAACTGGCGGAACTGGACTTCACTTTTCATTCCCATTCCCGCAGACACTGGGATCTTACAGCCCTGAACGACGCCGATCTGGCGGACGAGGTGGCCGGCTCCCGCGCCGAGTTGTCCGCGTTGTTGGGCGGGGCGCCCCGCTACCTGGCTTATCCCTATGGCCGCTTTGACGCGCGCGTCGAAGCGGCGGCCCGTGCTGCGGGCTATTCGGCGGCCTTCTCCGTGCAATCCGGATTTAACCGTCCGGGCCAGGACCGGTTCAGCTTGCGTCGTCTAGATGTATTCGGCTCGGATAACCCTGCCATGCTGTTACGCAAAGTGCGTTACGGTAGCAACGACGGAACACTGATCCAGCCTATACGTTACTATTTGGGGCGCATCGCCGCCCGCCTGGGGTTGAAGCAATGACAGATCGCGCAGTGGATCACCGTCCCGGTCAGTGCGGGAATCCAGACGAGGTTTAGACATGTTTAGGTATTACATACGGCTCATCGGGGTCTTGATATTTCTACTTCCTGGCGTCGTGCTGGCGGCTGGGGCCGTTACCAGGACTGGACATTGGCCCACCCAGGAAGACTTTCCCTTTCTCCCGGATTATTGTGCTGCCCGATTCGTGGACCGTGGCAACCCCACCCCACGTTACCTCCATTGGTCGCGGATCCTTGGCGCGTCCTTCGGAGAGACCGTACATCACCTTTGTGCGGGCATCAACGCAGCCAGGATTGCAAGCCAGGCGCATAATTTTCCCAATTACCCGGGCCAGGAGGAATTCTTCCTGCGCCAATCGCTGTTGGAGTTCCAATACGTCATCGACAAGGCTTCTCCCGCCGTGGCCCTTATGCCTGATACGTACAGCTACCAGGGCCAGAGTTATCTGCGCTTGAAGGATGTAGGCAAGGCGATGACCAGTTTCAAGAGGGCAATCGAGCTCAACCCTAAGTACCTGCCCGCCTATGTCGAATTGACCAACCTGTATGTGAAGATGGGAGCGGGACACACAAAGGAAGCCCTCTTCCTGGTCACCGAGGGGCTACGGCATAACCCGGACAGTAAGGCTCTGAAACGCAAGTATCTGGAACTGGGGGGTCGGGAGCCCTTCCCTGAGCCCTATGTCGCACCTTCACCTCAGATGTCTGCTGATAGTGACAAGACTGCACCGTCTTCAACGCCCACCAATGACATTCCTCCTAATGTGACGCCATCACAGGTTCAAGCGGCACCTAGCGCACCTGCACCCATCCCTGTGGCAGCAAAAACCGAAGACGACCGGGCCAATATTGCCCCTGACCCACAGTCCACGCTTGGTACGAAACAGAACCCGTGGTGCCGCTTCTGCCCGGCGCAGGCCGAAGAGGCTAAGTAGCCTGGCGTCAGTCGGATCACGAACGGCATGATCACCTTCGCTTTCTGCACCTATCGACGTGGTGACCGGCTGGAAAAGCTGGTAGCAGCTATGCGGGCCCAATCCAGCCCCGTTTCCTTTGAAATTCTGGCGGTAAATAACAACAGTCCAGACGATACCCTGGCTATCCTGGAACGGATTGCGACACAGCCGGGCGCGCCTCTACGTGTGGTCACGGAAACGACGCAAGGTATCGTTGCGGCTCGCAACCGGGCTGTGGCGGAGTCCTTGTCCAGCGATATGCTTGTCTTCATAGACGATGACGAACTGCCCCATTCTGGTCTACTGGAGGCGGCATGGGACGCCATCCACAGGGAAGGCGCCCGTTGTGCCGGTGGACGTGTCCATGTTGATTTCGGTAAGCAGATACGGCCGCGTTGGCTAGGGGATGAGCTGCTTGGCTTCTTGGCTGAGGTAGACCACGGTAACAGCTCATTTTGGATCAAGGAACCAACGACACCAGTCTGGACAGCCAATGTTGCCTACGACATGGCACTGTTCCGGGAACACCCCGGCCTTCGCTTCGATGCCCGCTACAGCCGCAAGGGCACGGCCATTGGAGGTGGCGAGGATGTGATCATGTTTCAAACGCTGCTGTCCATGGGGGTGCCCATGCGCTACAGGCCGGATATGGCAGTGGACCATTTTGTAGAAGGCTGGCGCTTAAACCGGTTGTATTTCCTGCGTTTACATTACCAATTTGGCGTGCAGCAAGGTTTATATGAGTTGCCAAATTATTCACGCACACTATTCGGAGTCCCGCCCTTTCTGGTGGGCCAAATGCTGCGCCATCTTGGGCTCACCATAGGCTATGCCTTGGCTGGCAGACGCAACTTGGTGCGTCAGGCCATGAACGCTACCCATGCTATGGGCATGATCGAGGGCTACGCGGCGCGTGATGGCGCAGGGGCTCCGAACTGAGCATGGGGAAAATCTGTCTACCAACGCTGGCTGCGTTCTCATGGGGCACCCGGACCCCCCAGCGCCGGCGGTCTTCACTGTGCAATAGCAGATCAATTTCCGATCAGCGGACAACCAAGCCGGTAGCGATATTCAAAGGTAAAGCAGGTACCTGGCACAACCTTTGGAAAACACTCCATGTATCCTGCAGTTAGTGTAGTCATCCCTGCCTACAATGCCGGGCGTTATCTGGCACAGGCAGTACGTAGCGTGCAGGAACAGCAGGTTCAGGCAGCTGAAATCATTGTCATAGACGATGGGTCCGTCGACGACACAGCAGCGGTTGTGCGTGGCATGGGTAACACGGTGCATGGCATATACCAAGCCAATGCGGGCGTGTCGGCGGCCCGTAACGCAGGCATCGCCGCTGCCCGTGGTGAATTCATTGCTTTTCTGGACGCGGATGACGAGTGGCTGCCTGAAAAGGTTGCACGGCAAATGCAGGTGTTTGAGGTCTACCCAGACGTTGCCTTGGTGGCCTGCGACAGAACCGATGTGGATGCCAGAGGCGCTGTCCTGTCTCCTTCCTTGTTTGAAAACAAAGGATTACGGGAACAGTTTGCCCAATTGAGCGGCGCACCTCTACCGCAGGCGCTGGCCCAGATTGTTAGGATTAACTTCATTCCCACCAGCAGCGTTGTCGTTCGTAAGTCCGCGCTGGACGATGTAGGCCTGTTCGACCAAGGCATACGATACGGCGAAGATTTGGAACTTTGGGCGCGGATCGCTGCACGTTACCCCATCGTTTGTCTACCAGATGTCTTGATTCGCTATCGCCTGCATGACAGCAACGCTACCCAAGCCACCGCCAAGCTGCTGAAAGACATTGTCGTGGTGATGGAGAAGATTAGAAGTTGGGGCAGCGCCACTCTAGTGGCCCAGGGTGTTGATGCTGATGCCATGGTAGCCCTGGCGCTATGGGAGCTGGGTTATTGGCATTTCCAGTACGGAACGCCACGCGATGGATACACTCATTTCCTGCGATCCTTTCGCGAGAAGCCCTCTGCCCGGTCTTTGGCTTACGCTGCCGCTAGCCTGATGCCAACGACCGCCCTTGCCCGTATGCGTAATTTGAAGCAACGGATAGTCGGTTAGTTGTCAGTGCGAAGGCCAGCAATAACTTAATAAACTGAAGGCAGATTGAGCATGAGAGTAGCTCTGATAACACGTCCGCAGTTTAGGAGTCCCCGTTATTTAGCTCAGGGACTGGCGCGAATGTTAACAAGGCTGGGCATCAGGAATGACACATATATTAATGCGCTACCATTGCTTGATCTAGTAGCCAGGAAAAACATGGGCCGACTAGACGCTATTAAGTTTTTGTATGCAAAACGGCTTCTAAAAACCCTCGAGAAATATGATGTTATTGTTGTCTGTGAGACGGTCACATTTAGCCATGAGGTTGAATTGATCGCATTACTTAGAGGGTTGGGCAAGCCTCTGTTTATGTATGAGGTGTTTTTTCTAGGAGGGTGTGAGTACTGGTTGAGCAGGCTGCCTAGCGAGTCGTTAAATCAATTTGACGAGTATCTGGTGGTTAGCGGAATACATGATTCACAACCGATGATGAGTGAGAAGGCCCACGTTGTTGGCGCAGATATTTCTCCCATATGTGAATTTTCCCCGCGCCGTCGATTCACGGTGCTTATGGATTTTCCGCGCCAAGGTTATGAAGATGAGCGGGCTGTGCAAGAAAGTGCGTTGAGGAGGCTCAATATTGATCCAATCTGTTTGGATGGTGAATATACCTTTGATCAAATTGAAAAAACATATCGGAGTGTTGACTTGTATTTTGTGGCTTTCCCAGAGGCATTTGGAGTTCCTATAACTCAGCTTCAGAATTATGGCTGTCAAATTGCAGCCCCTTCGCCCCGATGGGTTAAACGCCATGCACTGATTCCAGACGGATCGGTATATGCAGATAAAGATGGCCATAAATTTAATGACAACTTTTTAATTTATGAAGACGAGGAAGGGTTGATTCAGGGGCTTAAACGTGCAAGGATGGCGTCACCGCTGGCCGTGAAGACTAGATTTCTTTCTGATTATCCTCATTACGCATCAGGAAGACTTGATGTTTTATGGGATGTATTGCGTAGCTACATGGTTTAGTTAATTATTTATAGTGTTGAGTTGTGGCAGGTGTTGTCCGGTGCGTTAATTGGTAGGGCCTTGTTTTCCGGCAACATGGGCTGTTTTCGAGATAGAACAAAACTAGCGCTTTAATAAATGACCCCCCCCTCAGAAAAAATCAGAATCTTATATGTTGAAAACGGCATAGGCTACGGCGGCGCCATTGTCTGTTTGCGGCATTTAGTTCGTAATCTTGATAGAGCCTGCTACCAGGCCATGTTGATAACTGGCCGCACTGGACCGGAATACCTGGGTATAGCGGATGAGGCTATCTGGCGTCATATCCCAGATCGTCGACTCGATGTGCCGACACTGCAGCAGAAGTTATCCAAGACGGGTTGGCTAATTCGTTTTCCTGGAATGCGAACCCTGCTCGGCCAAGTATTGGCACGACTTGACGATTTGATCAATTTTCTGCCGTTTTTCATTTCGTTGCTGCTGACAGCATTACGCTTCAAGCCGGATCTTGTTCACGCCAACAATGAGCCGTTGTGTAACCGTGCAGCATTGCTTGTTGGCCGCATTCTCAGAGTGCCCACTGTGGCACATGTGCGCGGCGACCAGAAAGGTTCGCATATGATGGGTTGGGCCTATACCCTGCCAACTCATTTCATCACTGTGTCTCGTTGGGTTTCCGAAAGCATTGGCCGCATCGGGGTGCCCGCAGATAAACGCACAGTTGTCTATGACGGGATAGAGTTAGAGAAGTTGGACCTGAACGCCGACGCAGGCGCATTTAGACAACGCTTCGGAATTCCTTTTGAGGCCACTGCCGTAGGCTTAGTCGGTCTGCTTATCCCTTGGAAGGGGCAGCAGTTGTTCCTGGAAGGCATGCGCAGCCTTCTACCAGACAATCCGAATCTATGGGCCATTATTGTGGGCGGCACTCCGGAGGAGTGCGTGGCTTATGAAGCCGAACTGCGTGAGGTGGCGGCTGATCCCACATTTTGCGGCCGTGTGGTATTTACAGGTCATGTCACTGAGATGGCTCAGGTATACAACGGCCTCGATATCGTGGTTTCAGCTTCCACCGCACCTGAACCGCTCGGGACGATGATTATTGAGGCCATGGCCATGGCCCGCCCCTTGGTGGCACCGGATCACGGCGGTGCTCTGGAGATGCTGGTGCGTGAGCGTACTGGTTTGTTGTTTCGTGCTGGGGACGCAGGGGATTTGGCTGCCCAGATTGGGCGACTAAGTGCCAATCTAGATCTCGGCCGCCAATTAGGATCGGCAGCCCGGGAGCAGGCTTTGCAATCTTTTGCTGTGGCGACTCATGTTCAACAGGTTCAGGGCATCTATGAGCGCATTCTGTCCGGTTTTAACTCGCGGGCAACATGATTTCGATACGCTTCCGTCTATTTGGGCTTGATCTGCCCTTCGTCTGATCCGGATTTTCCATGGCTGAAAAATTTTCTATTGTCATTACCGTGCGCAACGAGGTAGCCAACATACAGGCTGTCGTCGATGGATTGCTTGACCAAAATCTGCCACCTGACGAAATTGTTATCGTAGATGGCAAGAGTTCCGATGGGACTACTGGCCTTCTTCGTGCCTATGAAGAACAAGGTCGCATCCGTCTCTTGGTTGAGGACTGCAATATCGCGCGGGGCCGTAATCTTGGCGTTGCCGTTGCCCGCAATGCCTGGATTGCTGTGACCGATGCTGGCTGTCGGATTGATCCTGACTGGTTGGCTTCGATAGACCGATGTTTAGGCGCGCATCCGGGTACCGATGTGATTGCTGGTAATTTTGCCTTCGAAATTCATAATAAGTTTGAGGAGGCTTCCGTGTTGGCAACCGATGCCCCCGACAGAGAAGTCAGTGATTCAGCGCGTTACTACCCATCCAGCCGTTCCATTGCTTTCAGCAAGGTGGCATGGGCTGCGGCCAAGGGTTATCCGGAATGGCTTTATGCTGCCGAGGACACGCTATTCAATATTCGCCTACGTCAACTTGGCTTCAAGTTTGAATTCTGTAAATCCGCCATCGTTACATGGCGACCTCGGGCTAGCGTGCGTGGCTTCATGCGTCAGTATTTCAACTATGCGTTAGGCAATGGCCGGGTTGGCATTGGCACCCATGGATATTTGACCAATTTACAATTTCACGGTGCTGCTTTGTTTTTTCTTTTAGCTGGTTTGGCGTGGCTGCCCTTGGCTCTGGTGGGGATAGGCATTTTCTCTCTTCATGTTAAGCGGCACCTTTGGGAACAGGCGCGTGTTGCTTCACATGGCTCTTCAACGCCTGTAATGCGTTGGCGAGTTCTGGCGATTATGGAATTGATGCGACTTGTTGGTATGGCCGGCTTCCTTGCGGGCCGTTGGGAACGTTGGCGCGACCCAAGCTTTATTGCTAATCAGCGTGCCTGGATGGGCATCGGTTCGTTGGATGAACTTGGTCCCGGTGGCTATTGAATAAGTAGCTTTCCATTTTGATACCGATGCAACCCTGGGAAGATGCCACGGAGGCTGCAGCGCTGCTGGCGTTGGCTGTGAGCCTGATGCTGGCGATCAAGTCCATTAGGGATTTTTCTCATACCGGCCCGCATCTTCGGGATGAGATAGCCCGGCATTTCTTGCCTGGTTTGGCCATAAGTCTGATACGGCTGATGGCCTGGACTTGGTTGCTAGTCTTCGTGCTGGCGTTTGCGGGGGTCGTTGTATTGCTCGCTTTGGCGTCCATAGCCGGATTTATACCTGGCGCATGGCTATTTTTTGGTAGTGCTGGTCTAGGTATCTTGCTGATCACCATTTACCGATTTTGCTCGCATTTATTGTATTTACCGGCAAGCATCGAGGCCTCATCCAATTACCGCATTAGCCGCTTCCATGGGTTGTGGCGCTGGTTAAGTCCACGACGCCTCATGATGGCGAGATGGCTGTTGTTCTTCTTTCCGGCGGTATTAATTGTTGTCGCGGCTTTTGTCGCTGCCGAGCGTGGCGATTTTGGAGATGCGGCAATCTTGCTTGGGGTGTCGCTGTTGGCTGTTGGCGTTGTGTGTTTAGCCCAGGCCAGCGAACCTCAAGTGGTTTTGGCAAAGGCAACAAAGGGCTGTCGTCCAAACATTCTGATGATTGGCAGCGACACGCTACGGGCGGATCGTGTCAGCGGAAACTACCCTCGCAAGCTGACACCGTTCATTGATGCCTTGGCTAAGCAAGGCGCCTTGTTCAGAAAGTGCTATGTACCTTGTGCCCGCACTGCCCCCAGTCTGGCCTCGCTGCTGACCGGGACTTGGCCGCAGCACCACGGCATCCGTGACAATTTTGTCAGTGAGCAGGAGGCCTTGATGCGTAGCGCGCCCTCGATGGTCAAGTGCTTGCGCGATGAGGGCTATCAGACGACAGCGATCAGTGACTGGTGTGGTGCGGATCTTGGCAAACTCGATTTTGGTTTCGATGTTTGTGATCTGCCTGAAGATCAGTGGAATATCCGCTACCTGTTGCGACAGGGGCCAAAGGATCTCAGGCTGTTTTTGACGTTGTTCGCCTGCAACCGACTAGGTAAGCGCTTGCTGCCGGAGATCTACTATCTGGCGACAATACCCACAACTGCCGATTTGGGGCGGGCATCGCGTAAGCTTATTTCTGAAGCAGCACGGACGGGTAAACCCTTCCTGCTGAATGTGTTCATGTCTACGACCCACGGCCCGTTCGGGTCTGAGTATCCGTACTACACCAAGTTCACGTCACCAGATTACGCGGGTGATTCCAAATTCGTTATGGGTGGCTTGAACGAGCCGGTGGAGGTCGTGCGTAAACAGGGGTGGGGAAAGGATCGGTTTGATCTGGAACAGATCCAGAATCTCTACGATGGCTGCGTCATGAACTTCGACGCCGAGGTGGGAAAAATAATTAGCCATTTGCGTGAGTGTGGTCTGGAAGACAACACCATCGTGGTGATTTATAGCGACCACGGGATGGAGTTTTTCGAGCATGAGACTTGGGGCCAGGGCAATAGTGTCTTGGCCGACGACAGTTCACGCATTCCATTGGTAATGGTGGGGCCGGGTATTCCGAAGTGTGAAGATGTGGTCGCAGTGGTAAGAACGATAGACATCGCACCGACCTTGCTGGAATTGGTGGGTATTGCACCTGATTCTGGTATGGATGGGGTATCCATGCTGCCAATGCTGAAAAAAGTAGTACTTGAAGATGAGCGTATCGCTTACCTGGAAACCGGCATTTGGTTTACCCGCATGCCGGGTATGGATGAAGATCACCTGAGTTATCCCGACCTGCCTGATCTTCTTGCTGTTCCGGACAAACGCGTTGGCACGATTGCACTTGATCCATCGCGAGTAGACGAGATACTTCACGCCAAGGACCGAGCGGTGATTAGAGGGCAATGGAAGTTAGCCAGACTGGCGTTGAAATCTGGTCCCCGATATTTGCTCTTTGATATGCAAACGGACCCTGGCTGTCGCTGTGACTTGGCGAGAGTTCACCCGGATATTGTCGAAAACTTGAAAGCAGAGAGCGCGGCTCTCTGGGACAGCTAAGCCAATGATGCATTTGGAGTCATGTCGAGAGAAGGTATGTCGAACCCAGTTCTTTGGCTTGCAGCCACTCTTCCAGAATCATCATGTTCCAGATCATCTTGCCGAAGTAGGTGGCATGGCCGCTCATGTGTTCATTTCGCAGGTGGTCTATGTAGGCGGGTTGCAGGATGCCGCGCTGCTTCAGGTCTGACAGCCGGTCTTCGATGCGCTCGCGCAGGGGAGCGTAGTCCTTGGCCCAGAGGCCGAAGGGCAGGCCGAAGCCGTGTTTGCTCTTGTTGATGATTTCGTCGGGCAGAAAGCCTTTCAGGGCGGTCTTGAAGAACCAGCGCAGGTATTGGCCTTTCACCTTCCAGTCGGGCGGGACTTCGCCGGAGAAATCCATCATGGCGTCGTCGAGCAGGGGGTAGCGCACGTCGATGCCGGCGGCTTCGGTCATGGCGCCCACCTTGCGCAGGTCGCTGTCGGCCAGGGTGAACTTGATGTCCAGGTGCAGCATGCGATTGATGTAGGAGGTGGTGTCGGCCCGGTCATAGACTTCCTTGAGCAGTCCGCCGGGCTGATGGCGGTCCACCTGAGCGAGGAAGTCGGCGGTGAACATGTCCTCCAGTGGCTGGCGGTAGACGTAGTTGTAGGACTCCATGCGTTCCGGCAGGGGGATGTTGGCTTGGCGGATATAGCTTTGCGCCTTGCGGAATGGGGCCAGGGCGGACAGGCCGGGCAGGTTGGCCAGGGGGTCGATGAGGCCGGAGCGCAGGGCTTGCGGCAGCAGGTGATAGGTTTCGAAGACCTTCTGCTTGGCGTAGCGGGCATTGCCGCCGAAGATCTCGTCGCCGCCGTCGCCGGCCAGCATGACCTTGAAGCCGTCTGCCGCCGCCAGCTTGGCGCAGAAGTAGGTGGGCACGGCGGATTCGTTGGCGAAGGGTTCGTCGTAGTGGTTGGCGATGATCGGGATGGCGCTGACGATGTCTTCCGGCTTCAGGTAGTACTCGTGCATGTCCAGGCCGAAGCGCTTGGCGGCAATGCGGGCGTATTCCATCTCGTCGAAGCCGTTGGCGTTGAAACCGATGGAATAGGTCTGCACCTTGCCGGTCAATTCCTTCAGGACGCCGCTGACCGTGGAGCTGTCGGTGCCGCCGGACAGGAATGCGGCGGTGTCGTCGTCGCCTTTGGCGCGGGCCACGCTTTCCCTGAGGGTGGTGTGAAATCGCCTGGATTGTGCGTCGAAGTCGTCGCGCGGCTCATCCCGGTAATGCAGGGCCCAGTAGAACCCTTTGCTGACTTCGCCGTTTTTCCAGTAGGCCCACTGGGCGGGGAGCAGTTTTTCCACGCCCTTGAAGATGCTGCCCGGCGCGGGCACCTGGGCGAAGTAGAGGAAATTGAACAGGCCTTGCGGATCCAGTTCGCGGCCGACGGCGGGGTGGGCCGCCACCATGTCGGCCTGGCTGGCGAAGACGATGCCATGGGAATTCTGGGCAAAGGCCAGCTTTTCCGCGCCGATGCGATCCAGAGCCAGGAAAACGGATTTGTCGTGCCGATCCAGCACGGCCAGAGCGAAGTTGCCATGGATGTGCTTGAGCGCATCGCGACCATGCCGTTTCCACAGGGTCAGGAGGGCGGCAGCCGGGGGCAGATTCTGAAGATCGGGTGACTCGATGCGGGGCCGCCCGGTGATGGTGGCGGCCAGATTGCCCTCCAGGGCCAGCGGCAGGTTCGCGGCCATGCCCCAGGATGGATCAGTATGGGCATGGGCCGGTCGAACAACGCTGCAATGGGAGAGCATCTCCTCCAGGGTCTGCACAGCATCGGTCGTGCCGTGTCCAAACCAGCCAGCTAGGCGGTGCATGGGCACTCCTGTTGATCAGTCTGTGAATCGCGGAGTTGGAAGATATCAGGGGTGTTTGGCTGCATTTTGTTTGCCGGGAAGCAACGGCGCCTTGGGATAACCGGCCGTGTCCAGCAACTTGTTCCATAAGCCCGCTTCGAATCCCTTCTGATGCGCCTTGCCGACCTGGATGAGCGGCACTTCCAACGTTCCCGCCATTTTTTTTAATTCCAGGGCGATTTCCGGCTCCTTGGAGGGATCTTTGAGCGTGAACGGAATGCCGCGCTGGGTGAGATGTTCGCGCGCCTTGTCACATATCGGCCCACACGCGCTTGAATACAGCACGACAGGATTCTTCTCCCGGGCGAGTTTGGCGTCGAGGCTCTCCTTGTCCACTTCCACCACATTCCCCTTGCTCTTGACCTTGGTTGCCTGCTTGGCGGAAGCCGGAGGTGGCTGGTCGGAGTAGTAAACGCCGCCCTGAGCATCTACCCAGCGGTAGACCTCGCCTGCGTGAAGGAAGGTGCTGGTGAACAACAGCAGAATCAGTAAGTCCCTGGTCATGGTTTTCTCCTTGAATGCCTGGGGAGATTCTAGCCCGGTTGTCGGGGTTTGCTTCCCCCTTCGAATGGGATGTGGTTTAGCGGGATGTGAGACTGGAATGGCGTAGGACGTTCAAAAGCCATGTCAACCATCTACGTAGCGAAAATCACTTGCCACCCACTCCCCACCCCAACCCTCCCCGTCAACGGGGAGGGAGCATGGGCCCTCCCCCGCGTGCGGGGGAGGCTGGGAGGGGGGGCAGTGGTTTTTCTTTGGCAAGGCGCTATTCGCGTGATATTGGCGCGGGTGGCCAGTTGCTTTCCTCTTTGGAAAAGGTGGGAACCCCGGGTTCGAGGCTTTCAAATCACGCCATCCCGTTATGCCTCAGTAGTGCGTCGATGGTCGGCTCCCGCCCCCGGAATGCCTTGAAAGATTCGATGGCAGGCCTTGCGCCGCCCTGGGCCAGGATTTCGCTCCAGAAGCGGTGGCCGATTTCAGGGTTCAGGCCGCCGTTTTCCTCGAACAGGCTGTAGGCGTCTGCCGACAGCACTTCCGCCCACTTGTAGCTGTAATAGCC
>SXGU01480336.1_pt1 | contig 24767 bp, 23 predicted proteins | sample 3174531 | NCBI WGS metagenome assembly SXGU01 (sample SAMN11356863, study PRJNA531348) | freshwater metagenome | isolation source: freshwater sample F1-140 | place: China: Fuxian Lake, Yuxi | collected 2017-12-25
CGACGTCCATGGCCGGGCAACCCGTCCAGTGCACCGTGGCCGGATTCTCGCCCATGCGGACTAGATATTCGGCAGCCAGACGGGTAGCGGGAAAATGGATGTGGGCAAGCTTGGTGATCGCGTGGCGCACACTCTCGTCAATCGATCCTGTCACTTCGCCGCCCTGGGTGTGGGCCAGCGGCACGTTCATGTAGCTGGCTGCCACCGCCGTCGCCAGGGTTTCGAAGCGGTCGGCAACGGTCAGGACGACGTCGGGCTTGAGGTTCTCGAACATGGTCGCCAGTTCGATGATCGCGAGTCCGGTCGACTTCGCCATAGTGGTCGGGTTCTCGCCTTCGACGATGGAGTACACGGTGCCATCGATGCTGAACCCATCCTGTTCGATCACGCTGCGGGCGTTGCCGAAGCGCTGTAGCAGGGCGGACGCCCCGACGATCAGCTGTAGCTCTACCCCGGGGTGTTTCTGCAGCGCCCTCAGGACAGCCTTGATTCGCCCGTAGTTGGCGCGGCTGTTGACGACGATGCAAACCTTGCGCTTGTTGGTCATGTTCATCTTGCTGTTGTGGATACGGTTGGGCGGCCCACTGCTATTCGATATCGTCTGCGCGTAGCAGGCGGTTTGCGGGCACGGCACGCTTCAGGCGCTTTCCCACGACGTTATCAAGGCTTTCCCGGGGCAGACCGCTGCTGGGCTTCTTCAGCGTCAGCATGTCGGCGGTGAGGATCGTGCCCGCAGGCAGGTCAGATACCGGGCTCAGACTCTTTGTGAACAAGGACTTGATGGCCGCAAGGGAAGCAGCCGCCGCATCCTTGTCCACGGGGTTGGCACGCATCGCCGCAAAGGCCCGATTTGCCTCGCAGACCATCGCCAACTCGGCGAAGGTCATGGAAGAGGAACTATCTGGACCGTACATGCGCCGGTCGAAAGTTACATGCGCCTCGAACAGGTCTACCCCGGCTGCCATCGCGGCCAGCGCTGGATAAGGCGTACCGGAGTGGTCCGAGAGGCCGACGGGCACAGCAAAGCGCTCCCTGAGTTCGGCGACGACGTTGAGCCCGACTCGCTCGATGGGAGTCGGGTAGCACGTCGTGCATTGGAACAGGGCCGCCTGACCGCCCCGCCCGCAGATGGCCCCGAGCATGCCGGCCACGTCATCCCAAGTACTCATGCCGGTGCTCAGCAGGATCGGCCCACCCTGCTCGATCATGAGTTCGACGAGCGGCCAGTTGAAGGCCTCGCCGGAACCGACTTTCCACGCAGGCATCCCCAGCGCCGCGAGGAGATGCACCGCTTCGGCCGAGAATGCCGAACTGAGGAACACCAACCCCCTTCGCCCGGCGTGCTCCGCCAGAGCTTGCCACTGGGCAGGCGAAAACTCCATCCGTCGCCAGTATTCCCACCGGGTCGAGTCCTGGCCGCTGAGCGGAACCCGGAACGCCTCGTCCAGCGTGGATTCGGCACTGGCCAGATGCGTCTGGAACTTGACGGCATCGGCGCCCGAATCAGCCACAGCATCAATGAATGAATGAGCGTATCCGAGCGAGCCATCATGGGCCTGTGCCACCTCTGCAATGACGAACGCACCCTTGGCGCCATCAATGACTCGATTGCCGATAGAAATCGCCATGCTATTGATCCGGCCCCAAGAAGTCTCAAGCTGCGGCATAGCTGACGCGCGTGTCATGGAAGAAGCTCTTGACCCGCTCGGGTGATTTTTCGAGAGCGAACATATGGTCGTTGGCCGCGTCCCGGAGCTTGGCTTTGGTCCGGATCGGTACCTTCTTGCCATTATATGTATATTCCATCACTACTGCCCGGTTAAATGAGAGGGTGGTTCGCTGAGAGCCTTGATTGAAGCGGTATTCCGAGCGATGAGGGGGGGGTGTCGATTTGAACGGCAAAATGGTGAAACCTCACTGCATCTGCCCCCGAATCGACAGCGGCATCTATGAACGAATGTGCGTACCCGAGGGAGCCATCGTGAGCCTGCGCGACCTCGGCGATCACAAACGTCCCCTGGCTGCCGTCAATGCTGTACTTGCCGATGGAGAGTGACATTTCAGAACAAAACCCGACAAGAATGTGCTGCTTGGAAGCCTGCGTGGCCGCAGGTCGAACGGTCAACGAGCCAAATTAGCGATAGCACATGTGCACTCCTGCACTGCAAGGCACCGGTCCAAACGAAGCCCTCAGACGCTGGGATTGCGTCATCTAGTCGACTGCTCCGATGTGCATTCGATGAAAGTGGGTTGGGGTACAAACCCTTGCAGATCGAGCGTCCAGACAGCCCCCCCCTCTCCGCCACCAGCCTGGAAACCGAGTTTCTGGAAAATATCGGCTATCACGGCATTTTTCGCAGTCGGAATGTAGGCTCCTGTAATAGTTCTGGCACCACGAGTATTGGCATGACGCACTAGCTCATTGAACATCAGATATTCCGCTGTTCTGGAAAACACGCGGCAACTCATCAACCAATCAGTGATCCTCACATCTCCACCGTACAAGTCAGCAGCGATGTAGCTGACCAGACCGTGGTCAGCAAAACGGTCGGCAAGGAACAAGCAAAGGACGATATGTTCCGGACTGTCCAGCATGGCGTGGATCACGTCATCTGAGAGTCGCCGCGTGGTGAGGTTAAACTGGTTCGTCTTGCTCTCCATTTGCGCCAGACGAGTCACGTCCGAGCTCAATGCAGGACGTACGATCGCCGTCATTTCAAGGGAGCGAAGGAAGTCTCCCAGATCCGACGCACTCGACTTGAGCGACTCGGCGGCCAAACGCGCTTGGTATGACTCACCTCTACGAATGTCTTCCGTCGACAAACCTGAGCTATCGAAATAGTGCAATCTGTCAACCTGTCTATAAAAACTGGCCGGGTCGCCACTCACATTCACCACGCTAACGGCGGGCAGCCGCTGCTTGACAAGTTCACATTCCACAGGGTTGTCATCGACAAAGACCAGACTTGAGATGTCAACGTTCAGCTCTTGGGCGATCGCGTGTAGATTGCTAGCCTTGTCGTCCCAGTTGCAATAAAAAGCGGCAAAGTCGGCCAATTTCAATGGCATGTGAGGATGTCGCTCAAATACCTCTCTTGCCGTTTCTGGGTCATTCTTGCTGCACACCGCCAGTATCACTCCGCGCCGATGCAGCAATTCGACATAGGCACAAAACACGGCATAGGCCTCCCCTTCGCTCGAAGCAGGCCCGAGCGCAATGCCATCAATACCGTCATCACCTATGACGCCGCCCCACAACGTATTGTCCAGATCCAGTACTAGGACCTTCTTCGTACCATTCATCGCACTGCGGACCGCTGCTGCCAGCAGCAGAGCATAATCTGGCAAGTACTTGGGACTGAACGGTTGCTTGCCGTGGTGAAATAGCCGCGGATCGAACCAGTTGGCGCGCCCCACTCGGGCAGCCAACCGATCGACATCCATCCAATGGACAAATCCCGGCGCCAAGGCAAGCAGCCTTTCATTCAATCGCTGAACGAAACGGTACTCCGATGCTGAATCCCGTCTCTCTGCGATACCCAGCAGTTCCTTGTCGCTTAAGGTATACAAATGCTGAATGACAGGCACGGCTCCGGACACATGGAGCGCCTGCCAGAGCGATTCCCAGCGCCTGGCTTCGCTGTCGATCAGCGCTTCCACCTCCCCAGCGTCACACAGCGGACGTAATTGTCTGAGAGCTTCACACTCATTAATCGCAAGGACTGTCAGATCGGGACGAAAATGATGCAGCCTTGAAGTTGGATCGAGTATTTCCTGTTGATAGGATGCATACGGCGCCTCATAAACTTCGATAACTTTCTGCTGCTGAAACAGCACGCACCGCAACGCATGAACCGCCGAGCGCGTCGTAGCATCACCCAACACTGCCACTCGCCAGGCCGGGGGTATGTTCGATGTAGCAGCGTATTGCTCAATTAGATGAGCGACCGTGGTAAACATTTCGCCGCGAATTTCGCTCATGAGAAGAGTAACTGACAGAAGTTCTCCAGCAGCCGTAGCTTTACCGGAGCGCAGCAGCCGCGACACCTCTGACAGAGGTTGGGCTAAGTCAGTGTTCATGGACGCACCTACTTGCCTCTACGGCATAAGAAGGCTGCATGGCAGGGTGTAAGTTCCTGCGGCTTGCCACCGTATGCGTATTCAGCCTTTGCATCCACGATCGAGAAGCCAGCGGCCGTCAATTGCTGCTCCACTTCAGCCGGTGTGCGATAGAGGTAGATATGATCGACATGACCCGCGTTCACTGCGGCGGAGATATATGCATACCCACCTTTATCGATCATCTGATACAGATACCGCACAAAAGCCGATGGATCCTCGAGATGCTCCAGCACCTCTTGGCAAATCAGCAAATCCGCCGGCGCAGGCGTATAGACAACAATATCCTGCACGACAGTGCTGTAGCGGGCACCAAAACCATATGCATCTGCAACGCGCTGGGTGAACGAGAGAGAATATTCACTGATATCGTAGCCAATGCCATGAGCATCCTTGAACAGGGCGAGAGCCTCTTTCGAATACATACCGCAGCCTGTACCGACCTCTGAGAAAGTTCTTACGTTCCCGATACCAGCTATCAGCGATCGGAAATACCGAAGCATCCGCTGATGATGGGGCCACACGTAATGCGAGATATACATCCCCGGCAGGTAGCAGCGCAGCATGAAATCCGGGTTGTGGTAGCAGGCAGCGGCCACGTCCACATAGCTCGACGCCCTATAACGCCCCGTGCGCTCGAAGAATATCTGAGATCTCAACGCATCGGTGCAGAACTCAGCATAGCCATCTATAGCCTCATTCCAGTCAGCCATATTGCCGCCAAACAACTTGACAACCGCATCATCAAATTCAGCCACCCACTCTTGGCCAAATTCCTGGCGTGAACTCTCCCAAGTATCTGAATAGTTTGGATAGCGCTCCTTGATGATGGCGTACATACGGGAATAGACGGTATCGTTCATGGCCTAGAAATGACAAAAAGTTAGAATTTGAGGACCGATTTTGCATCGGCCGTCACGATCTCAGTACCTACGGAATCTGTAACGGACAAATGAATCATCACTATGCACAGAGCCTCGCTGCGACCTGTCACTGTACCAACGATGGTCAGGATATTGGGGACATAACAGGGCCCACGAAACTGACAATTCATCGACTGCAACAAACCATGCTTGCCTGGTAGAGTCATACCAATAAACTCTGACAAACGTGCACCAACCAGCAGCCCGTGTGCGATGCGCTGACGAAAACCGCGCCCCTGTGCATACTCATCATCGCAATGAATGGTGGAATAATCGCCCGACAATCTACAAAAGGCGTCAAGATCGACCTCGGTCAGTTCGATCATTGCCCGGTGAACAGTTCCTATGGCGAGATCATCAAAACAGAACTCATTCATCAGACACCGATATAAAAGCCTTGCCAGTTTGCTTGCAATTCGTCATCCGAGAGTCTTTCTGGGGGGCCATCACAAGGAATGCGTCCAGCCTCATAATGAGGCAACTGCGCCAAGAATGCGTAGGGATCCGATTTCAGGAGAGCGATGCCGACATCGAACATCGCTGAGGCGTCAACGCTGTGAATCTCACCACGCCCAAAAGCTGCGGAACGAATACAGCCATTCGCCGCCAGCGCGTCGATATAACGGTGATAGTCAAAGCTACAACCCAGATCGAGATACTTCACATTGATGACGAACGGCTGCTTAACCTCATTGCCCTTAGCGAACACCCGGGATGTGACTAGTTTGTTGTAATAGTACGGCACAGCGAACATCGTCTCAACATGATGCATCAGGGATACGATATGACCAGAATAGTAGTCGAAGCCCATGCAAACGACCTTCGCGTTGCGCTTGGTCATTCTATCGAAGATGGAATCAGCGCCAAAGGCCACCGGAGATATGTCAGCACAAAGTTCCTTGGCCAGATACCCAAGCGCACTTACCGAGAATATCGGATGCAGACTTCTTACAGAAGAGGGCATCTGTCGGACATATTCGCCAAATATGCCGGTCAAGCTGATTGTCTGCTCGAGTTCGAATGATAAACCATAACGTCCGACTTGCTGGGTAAATGTCGGTACCACTAGTGTGCCACGTTCGCCAATAACATTCTGAAATGCCGAAAGAACCGCGCTAACATATTCATCACGCGTCCTTAGTCCCGCAATCGGACCAATGCCATACAACTGAGTGGATAGATAGACCATATCCCCCGCTTCGAGCCCGACTTGGCGAAGTGCTTTCGACAGATCTGCCGACTTCGGAAGCATACTCAGCTCATTAACTGCCTGACAATTTAGTGTTCAGCAGGGCAATCAGGTCACCAACACGCGCCATTTGCCCGATCTCTTTCGTCGTAAAACTAAGGGAATAGCGCTCCTCGATCGCCATAATGAGATTCATATGATTGAAAGAATCCCACCCGGGAATATCGGCAGCCGTGGTTTGCTCGGTAACGGCCAGTTCCGGGTCGTTGAAAACATCACGAAATACTTGTAGCAATTCTGGTTGCATAGAAATGATATCGATATAGTGAAAAATTATTACGCGGGGTGGAGCACAGACTCGTCATGTGCCTTAACCAAGCTTTTGAAGAGCGGACTGTCGCGCATCAACTCCTGATGGCGACCACTTGCCACTATGCGCCCATCCTCAAAAAGGAGTATTTTATCGCAGTTTCGTACCGTGTCGAGCCGATGAGCGATCAGAACGATCGTGATCGTCGCAGCCAACGCCTCAATTTCCTGCGCAATTTCGCGCTCGGTCAGGTTGTCCAGTGCGCTAGTCGCCTCGTCGAGAATCAGCATGTCGACGTCACGGTAGAGTGCACGTGCGATGGCCACCCGCTGTCTTTGCCCGCCTGACAATCGCACCCCACGTTCGCCAAGCCGGGTATCCAGCCCGTCCGGCAACGCGCCGATAACCTTGCCCAGTTGGGCGCCGCGTACCGCATTGTCAAGCCTTACCTTGTCGACCTCGCTGGCAGCCTGGCCAAACGTGATGTTCTCCAGCAGAGAGTTATCCAGGATGAATGGGTTCTGCGAGACATAGCCTATCCGTGAGCGCCATGCGAGAAGGTTTTCTGCGCAGATTTGTTCCGTTCCTGCGCTTATACTACCTTCCGTCGGTTCGAGAAGGCCTGCCAGCAGGTCGACAAATGTACTTTTGCCTGCTCCCGACGCCCCAACCAGGCCATAGGATTTCCCCCGTTCGAGGGTGAGGTCGATGGCCTCCAGGGCATTGTTCTCGCTGCCGGGATAGCAGTAGCTCACACCAGCGAAACGGATCTGGCGCCAGTCCTTCAGCGTGGGGGCAGTTGGAATGCTGGATTGCGCCTCGGGACGGGCAGTATCAGCCAGTAATTGCGTCAGTTCACGGATGAGTGGCATGGCGTCCAGCAGGCCACCCAGTGTTGTCACAATCGTACTCAGTACCGGCATCATGCGTACGGTCGCCATGGCATACAGCGCCAGGAGTGATGCCGTGCTACCTCCGGTTTCGCCGGTGGATACGGCGATCAGGCTGACCACGACAAGTGCGCCGTAACCAATGAATTCGATGCCCAGGCGTGGCAGATTCTTCCAGCGCAACGTGGCGGCATCCGAGACGGAATAGTCCAGGAAGTGGTCACGGAAGACATCGGAGAAATATCGCTGCGAGCCAGTCATCTTCACATCCTTGATCCCGCTTACCCCCTGGATGCAGGCAAGACTGGCGGCCCGTATTGCAACCTGCTTGCGCTCGGTCTTTTCCAGAACGATCGGACGGGTGATGCGAAACAGTACCCAGCCGAGAAGGATCGCCAGGGTGCAGACGATGATGCCGGCCTTAGGACTGGACCAGAGGAGCACACCGAGAACGAACGCGGCAAAGATGGCGTCGTTGGCGAACTGCAAGGATGCGCGGAGAAACCCCCTCGACCATTGCACGACATGGCCTAGGATGATTTCTCGTATGACAACCGAGTTCTGCCCCAGCGACCATGCGTATGGTGCATCGAGGACCTGGCGGAACAGGGTGCTGCCGAGGCGGTTCTCGCACCTGGCAGCGAACTCGTTCTGCCAGCGCAACTGGTGCCAGGCATACAGGTTCTTGATGCCAACCGTGGCTAACAAGCAGAGTCCGACGACGACCAGCAAAGTGTCACTGCTGTTGGTCGCTATGGCCTCGGTGAGCAAGCGGGCCCACTTGCTGTCCTGGGTCTGCTGCGGATCAACCAGGAGTTGCACGAACGGCACGACGCCGGCCAGTGCAGCCGTCTGCAACACGGCATTGCCGAGAATCGACAGGAACACCCAGCCGGCCCTTCTCCTTTCCTTGGCCGAGAGGAGGCCAAGGCCGGTGCGCATCCCCGAAATTAGGCCTTGCGTGTTCATCGCCCGCTGTCTGCCAATCGCAGGACGGAGACCGCTATACGATTGATAGCGTCATGGTGGCCATCCACCAGTTTCGGACCTTTGCTGTCATCGTGGCTGGTCAGCCAGTGCACAAGCCCGGCCGGTTCCCGTATCCGGGAAATGCCGAAATCGACAAATGGCAGGCAATAGTAGGTCGGGTCCGCATCCGGCAACTGCAGGGAGGCAGCGGGGATGCCACACAGGGCCATCTCGAGCAGCACGACGGAGGAAATGCCGATTGCCGTACCTGTCGTCAACATGCAGACATCCATCGGCTCGATGTCGAGTTCGACGGCATGATGTCGATGCCGCCAGGCCCATCTTCGCCACTGTTCCAGGGAGTCCAGGGGATGATTGCGTACGATGATGCGGTTGCCGATCCCTTCCCCCCGCGCCGTATCCAGTAGCCATTCAGCCAGTTCGAACTCGTCTATGCGGGCATTCGGAAACTTGCCGGCCACGGGTTCGGAAAAGAAGCGGATGGGTAAGTGTGCCCTTCGTTCCGTATGCCTCACCGTGCGGATGTGCATGATCTCCTCGAAGAAGGGGTTGCCCACGACCTCGATTGACACCAGTTCCGGCATGGCCGCCTGCGCCTCGATGCGCATTCGTTCATCGATGACCCAGAGCGTATCGGGCAGGCAAAGATCGTCACCGTCGCGAAATCTTTCCCGGTAAGCCCACCACATGTCACAGATCGCGAAGCTGGGAATGCCCCGCTGCCGCGACTTCAGCAATAGACGCCGCTCAAGCAGGCAGAGACGGCTGGTACCGCAAATGACGGCATCCCAATCCGCACTTCCCAGGTGGCGTTCTAGCAAAGCATCCAGATCAGTGCGATCAGCCGCAATGGGTTCGGTGACCTCTTGCGCCCAGGCCGGCACACGCAGGTTTTTGCAAGATTCCTTCACCTCGCGCAATACGGAAGGAGTGCTGATGAACCAGGCCTCGATCTCGCTGTGGTCGTGCCATGCCCGAAGAATCGGCTTGATGATGTTCAGTGCCCCGGAATCGTGGGCTGCCAGGAGGATACGCATGGCTATACAGACGGATTGTGGTTGAAGGTGGCCAGGCGGCCCTGCAGGGCGATGCCACCCAGGGTGTCATGGACATCCACGGCAAGGCGTAAGTTGTGGCTGAGGTGGTCAGCGAGATTGGCCCATACATGGGCCATGAGGCGCGGGGGTGCATCGAGAAAGTGCTCGGTTGGCACCAACTCTGGCGCGTAGCCATCGATCTCGATGGGTTGCAGACGGTCCATCTGGGCGCGTATTCCACCACAGTCCCAAACGCGGATCCGGGCCTTCTCGAACAGCATGTCCACCTCGAATACCGTGGCGATCCGCCCATCCACCCCATGAAGCCGCACGCAGGCCCCGCCAAGCGTAAACGTGAGGGTCAGGGTCGGGTCTTCCGAGCCCCTGTCATGGATGGGGGGCGCAGCCAGACGGATATCGCCGGCGGCATCGCCCAGTGCAGCGGCGAGGATATCCAGGGCATGGCTTGCGTTATTCCAGAAACCACCTGAATATGTCGCGTTGGCCATTAGTAGCGCCCCCAGGGCACCGGCGCGAGCTTCCCGCAGCCAGCCTGCCAGGCCGGGAATCCAGCGGCGCAGGTAATTGACCGCCAACATGCAGCCCCCCCGATCGAGCCTTGCCACCGCCTCCCTGGCGTCGGCGACGCTTTGCGCCAGAGGCTTCTCGCAGAAGATGAGGCGAGGAGGTGCTGCTGACAACTGCACCAGCAAAGGCAGGTGTGTCTCGCGCGGGCTGCTGATGCAAACGATGTCCAGCTCACTGCCCGGGAATTCATCGGGGTGGACGATGCTGGCAGCGAGATCCCACGTCGACTTGACCTTGGCTGCCTGTACAAGGTCACGATCGGAGATGACGGCCAACTCCAGTCCGGGGTGCGCGAGGCAGGCTTTGACATGGGTCTGGATCACCTCACCCTCAGGACGGTCATAGCCGCATGCCATGCGGCCGAGGCCGATGATGCCGACCCTGAGTCGGCTCATGCCCAGCCCCTCAGGGCAAGGCAAGCCTTGGTCAATTCCGGTTCAGACAGGGCGAACTTGATCAGGTTCTCGGCGCCGAAGAATGGGTCACCTTGGCCAAGGGTTTCCTGCGCCTTGCGCAGGAGAACATAGTCTTCCATGTAATCAAGGCTCAACCAGACGGAATGGCTTAGGTCGTCCGGATAGAAATCAATGAAGCGTGGGTTCCAGCGCGCCTGATTTTCAGGACGGTAGAACGGGAGGGAAACATGTTCACGGTCATCGGGTGCGCTTGTTTCCTTTTCGATCTGGTACAGATCGGCCGCATTGAATACCTGCACATCGAGTCCATGAGGCGAACCGAGGCTGGGTCCGGTGGTATTCGCCAGATAGTGATGGGTCACCCGCGTACGGAGAAACTCGGTGATGCAGGCCGACACGATGTTCGGGTCCACCAGCGGACAATCCCCGGTGATCTCGATGGCCACGTCGGCGTCCACACTGGCAAGCGCCCCACAGACACGACCAAGCACATCGTTCTCGCTGCCGCGAAAGACATGGATACCCAACTGCCTGCCCAAGGCGACGACCGGATCATCCGTCGCATTGATCGTCGTCGCCAGAACGATGCCATCCAACTCCGGAACCTGCTGCAAACGCTCGATCAGTAATCGCAGCATCGGCTTGCCGCCGGCTGGCATCAGGACTTTCCCGGGAAGCCGGGAACTTGTCATTCTCGCTTCGATGGACGCGATCTTTCTCATGGCGGCCCATCCGCAACAGGAATATGGTTGCTGCCATCTGCTGCGATGAAGCGGATGCAGTGCTCCTTCCATTCATCCGCGGTGAGCACCAGGGCATCGAGGAACGGGATGTAGCGGCTCATCCGGTGCGATCTGAGAAGGCGGCATGGCGGCAGTGACTGGACGCAGGAAGGTTTGTCGTACGGAAAGGGCCACTGCATGATGAAGTGCAACAGGAAATGGAACAGGGCTGCTTGTTTCTGCTCGTGTTCGCTGCTTCCAACCTCGCCCTGGGCGGCTGCAAGCTGCGTCAGGTTGGCGAAATAATCGTCGCGCGTATCGCTGTCGACGGTGAACCCCTTCCTGCCATAGTAAACATTTGCGCCGACGACGACCTTCTTGCCCATCATGACCATTTCCATACCGGTGGTGGACGAGAAGGCGACACCGTACTTGCAGCTTTCCATGAGGCCATAGGTGTTCACGCTCTGTTCACCAGGAATCATGGTTAGACGTGGATGGCTAAGGAACTCGGCCAGCGTTTCTTCGCTGCGTTCCTTGCCGCCGTAGTGGGCAGCTTCTCCCGGATGCGCGCGCACCACGACATGCAGACAGGTATTTTCCAGAAGGTGGCGAACGGTTTCCAGCAACCATTCCCTCATGCTGGAGAAGAGGCCGAGCAGACCATCGTAGCCCGCGTCATATGGCACATTCGTGCATACCAGGATGAAAGGTGTACCTTGCGCGAGGCCGATGGCAGTGAGCGCCTGGTCAGCAGTCTGGTCGGGGGAGACTTGCAGGGTCCATGACCAGGTCTTCTTGGAGGCCATTCTGCGTTCATTAAGCAACCCGAGCGCGCGGGACGTCGCAAAGGAATAGAACGGCTCACAGTGATAACCAAGCCGTTCCCGCTGATTCCAGGCGGTGTCGAGGTCATTGAACGCGCGAAAGTCATCCCCGTGGTTCATCACGCGGACATTGCGGAAGGCGAATTTCTCAAAGGTATTGACCGGAATCCCCTGTTTCTTCGCCATGCGGCAGAACTGGGCAGATTCGAATGTCGTCCCGTTCGCAATCAGTGCGACGTCATAGCTACCCGCCGTACGTGAAAAGTGCGCGTAGGCCTGGCATTGCGCGCGTCGCGCCTGTTCCTCGTAATAGGTCCAGCGCCAGAACGTTTCCGGGTCATCCATGTCCAGGGTCTCGCGTTTCACGCACATGACCACGTCACTCTGGACCTGGGAGCGTATGAACGTTTCGTCGGGCGGTATGCAGTTTGCGTCCTCGTCCGACAAATCCACGCACCGAATGCGCCCCCTGCTCCAGGTTTCCACCTTGGCCAGGACAGCCGTCAGATACGGCTTGGCGGATGCGTGGTCGGCGAGGGGCTCCTTGATCGGGCTCTGCAACTTCGGCAGATAGCCGAAGGTGATCGTGTGCCCGCGCCAGGCGAGCAGGATGGCGACCATGAAATCCAGCGTGAACTGGATGCGATAAGCGCAGAACATGAATATGCACTTGGGGGCGGGTTTCCCCTCTCCTGTCGGAATGTCGAGCGCGCGCAGCCACAGCGGCAGGTGGACGCCGAGCGACCACTTATCGTTGGGCATGAGATGGCCCAGTACGCCGCGGAATGCAGAGGTAATGGCAACGCCTGCGGACGATGGATGGCGCTGGGCATAGTGCCTGCCGGGGATGGCCTCTGCGTGCGCACGCACGCGCGCCGACAGTGCCTTGAGTTTCCGTGTGAGCTTCATGGGTTGATTGATGCGTTGCCAGTTGCAAAGTATTGCAGCTTCAGATCGACCGAATAGCTCGGCGCCGAACCTCCAAGCCAATTCCTGATGCACAGCCGTTCCCGGTCCAGTGCGGTGTCCGCGCCGCCTAGGTGTTGCAGGATATCTTCGTAGAGAACAGCACCGCTGGAGTCACACCGCACCTCCAGTACACCGACATCGGCGGGCGTCGGCGCGAGTGCCAGGCCGATGCAGCAGACGGCATCGAAGCGTTGGCTATCGTTCGGGCGGGACAGGTCTGCAACCGACTGCAGCAGCCGAGCGTAATCCTGTCGGGACTGGGCCTGATGTACGAAATCCCAATCGGAGTAATAGCTGCGGTCTCCGCAAATGACCGGCAGGCCGTGAGCAGCCGCTTCCAGGGCGACGGTGCCGTGCACCGTGACGATCGCATCGGCGGCGAGCATCGTCGTCAGAGAATCCGTCGCCTCGGGGGCCAGCCAGATATGGCTGGGGAGTTCGCCAAGAAGACTCTTGAGTTCGAACCCGCCATACCATCTTTCCGTCGGGTGGGGCTTGAGCACCCAGTCGACGTGCTTCACCTCGCGAATGACGCCGAGGGTGAATTGCATCCAGTCGAGGAAATCCGTGAAGTTCCACATGGCAAAGGTATGCGGGAAGTCATACCAAACATGGGAATACACGACGACCAATGGACGCGTGGATTTTCCCCCGAGGGCGACACGCGCCTCGGACGCGCTGGAGCGGCGCAGATCGGGGCGAAACGCGTAGCGGGCGTTCACGTCCGAAGAGGTCCCGGACACGCGCACCCGCATGTACTCGGCACCATAGGCGTGCAGTGCGCCCTTGTCGGCGGCCGGTAACGCCCGGTAGGCCGCAGCAGGAAGATATTCCACTGGGGTCTTGTAATCTTCCTGTCGGCGAAAACGCCGGATGCGGATGCCTTCGCAATAAGCAGTGAGGTGATACGCGGAAATGCCTCGTGCCAGACCACACCAGACGAGGCTGGCGAACTCACTCTTCCAGGGATGGCTGAGGACGATATGAGAAACCGGCGTGGTGTCCAGCACCCGGTTGTAGATGGCCAGGTTGCGTAACGTCTCCGCCAGCGTCTTTTCCCAGATGGGACTCTGCAGAGGGGGCTGCGGATGCCGTACGATCTTCAGGACGGTGTCGTAGAATGTGTATGCAGGCAGCCCAATTGGCAGTTCGAGGTCCAGCAGGCCTGCATGGCTGCGCACGTTTGCCAGCATGGCACGTGCTGCCGGGATGAAGGCATCGACAGCGTATTCATCCTCCTCGATGCAGACAAACTCGCGAAAGCCGAGTGCCTCCAAGGTGGCTCGGGTACCGTCGTTGTGCTTGCGCAGAATGCCCAGCAAGCGGAAATCCTCGATGCCGTGCAGGGCCTCCAGGAAGAGTCGCACCCGCATGAAATGGTTGGGGTTGTCCCACATCCCATCGGTGATGACTACCTTCCCCGCCTGGTTGCTGTTGAGCCGCTCCATGTGCGTGTAGAGGGCCTCGACCTGCGGCCGCAACCAGGCAGCACGCCCGCGCTCGGCGCGGGAGCGCAGAAGACGCTTCCACGAATCCGGAGACAGGAGCTTGGAAAAACGGTGGAATTTCATAGTGATGCCGTTTAGCCCGGCAGTGCCACCAGACGATGCCGATTGGCGTAGACCTTGCGCACGGCGGCGATCAGCCGATCCGCATCGGCATCGGTCACGTCGTAGGAGCAGATGTGGAATTCCACGAGCTCCTTCCTGTGCAGGCGCTCTGCCACGGGACACAGCCCTTGCTCATAGCGGCGTTGTGACAGGTTGAAAGGGTAGCCGCCGCTGCCGATCGCGATGCGTTGCTGGAACAGCGGCAACCAGTAAAGTGGCGCGACGTAACCTTCGTTGACCGGAAACCCCTCGGCACCAAGAGCCTTGCAAAACAGCTCACGGGGAATGCCGACGATCGACTCGTCATAACGCATCACCCAGACGTAATAGACGTGACGACAGCCGTCCCGCACCTTCGGTGGCGTAAGCCCCGGTAGATCTGACAATCCGGCCGTCATCCGGTTCGCCAGATATTCCCGACGATCCACCAGGCCGGCCGCCTTCTTCAGTTGCTCGCGCCCCACTGCGGCACTCATCTCCGTCATACGGTAGTTGAAACCGACCAGATTCGTGAGGTTGCCGACTGCAAGGGGCTCGACGACGTTTTCCCCGTGGTTGCGAATGATCTGCAGGCGTAGCGCAAGATCGTCATCGTTGGTGGTACAAATCCCGCCTTCGCCCGTATGGAAATGCTTGTGGTAATTGAGGCTGTACACGCCAATGTGGCCGATGCTGCCGGTCAGGATGCCCTGGTCGTTTGCCAGAGGCGCCTGGGCGTTATCCTCGATGAGGATGAGCCCCTTCTCGTCGGCGAGCTGCCGCAATTCGTGCAAGGCGGCCGGATGCCCGAACAGGTTGACGGCGATGATCGCGCGGGTCCGCGGCGTCAGAGCCTCGCGCACCTTCTGCGGGTCCAGGCAGAACGTGTCGGGTTCGATGTCCACGAAGACAGGGATGCCGCCGTAGATGAGCGGCGCCATCGCGGTCGCGGACATGGTCAGCGGCGGCACGATGACCTCGTCGCCCGGACCGACGCCAGCAGCCCCGATGGCGGCGAACAGGCCGGATGTGTTGGAGTTTACGGTCAGGGCGTGGCGCACGCCGAGGAGGGTGGCGCACTCCGCCTCGAAACTGCGGATTTCCGGGCCACCATGGAAATGGTCGCACCAGGCGCCGACGAAACCGGAGAGCACACCCGAAGCCAGCACCCGATCTACGGCCGCCCGTTCTTCGGGCCCCACAGTGCGGTACCGCGCAAGCGCATAGTCAATGACTGGTTTGCCGCCGAAGAGTGCAAGGTCTTCCATGATTACGGTCACTTATCCTGAATGTGTTGCGGCTGGAGGGCGGTGCCGCGCTTCAGCGGCTGCGCGGCGATCTTCCCGAGGATATCGGGCAGGTACTTCGGCGCCATGCCGAGGCCGGGGCGGATGGAGCGGGTATTGCGCGTCGTGAAGGCCTCACCCGCCGCGACATCCTCGACCACGTAGAGCGAACGGCGGAACCTGCGGTTTTCGATCTCGCTTGGCGAGCGCTGGAAATCGCTCCGGCCGAGAGCCTCCCAGGCCATGTGGCAGCTCGCAGCCAGCTCCGCCAGTTCGTCGGGCTCGAGGGAAAAAGCCGCATCGGGGCCGCCATCGGCGCGGGCCAGCGTGAAATGCTTCTCGATGACGCAAGCGCCCAGGGCGACTGCCGCTGTCGCGACGACTGTGCCCAGCGTGTGGTCGGAGAGGCCGACTGGGACCGCGAAGCGGCGCGCAAGCATCGTGATCATGTTCAGGTTGGCTTCGCTAGCCGGAGTGGGATATCCGGACACGCAGTGCAGCAGCACGATTTCATTCGCGCCTGCCGACCTGGCGGCTTCCAGCGCCTCGCCGACTTCCTCTTCGCTGGCCATGCCCGAGGACACGATCAGGGGCTTGCGCGTCGCCGCCACGCGCCTGACCAGCGGCAGGTCAAGCAGTTCGAAGGAGGCGATCTTGTAGGCCGGCACGCCGAGCTCTTCGAGGAAGTCCACCGCTGTATCGTCGAACGGGCTAGAAAAAACTGTCAGGCCAAGCTCCGCAGCCCGGCGGAAGAGGGCGGGATGCCAGTCCCAGGGCGTATGCGCCTCGTCGTACAGTTCGTGGAGTGTGCGGCCGGCCCACAGCCCCCCGTCGATGGTAAATTCCGGGCCGTCATGGTCGATCGTAATGGTGTCTGCCGTGTAGGTCTGCAGCTTCACGGCGTCCGCACCCGCGCGGCTTGCGGCCTCGATCAGCGACAGCGCGCGCCCGAGGTCGCCATTGTGGTTGCCGGACATCTCCGCGATCACGTACGGGGGATGTCCGGGGCCGATCTCGCGACCGGAGATTTTGATGGTGGTCACGTTTCCACCTGCAGACCAATGCACAAGCGATAAAGGAAGTCCCTATAGCCGGCGGCACGGAAGGCCGCCAGGGATGCTGAGTTTCCGGGCAGGACGTTCGCGACGATGCGCCTGACCTCCGGCCGGTTACGCCGTAGCCATTCCGTCGACTGCCGCACCAGCCCGCGGCCTGCGCCAGTGCCGGGAACGCGGAAGATCGAGATCGTCGCTTCATCCCCTGCACAATCGAAGCGCACGACGCCCACCGGCTGCTGATGGGCCTCGATTAGCAGAAAGGTTCTATCGTCATCAGCCAGCGTGTCCTTCAACCAGGCCTCGTGCGCGGCATAGTCGGGAACGCCACCGCTGACCGATGCGTTGCTAATCTCCGGGCTGTTCCGCCATGCGAAAAGGTGCCTGCCGTCTTCCTGGGTCAACGGGCGGAAGCTGAAGGCAGACGGGACCAGTGCGTCGGCAACGCGGTCCGTCCCCTTGCCGTCCACCAGCGCGACGGAACGGGCAGAAAGACCCTTCAGCAAGTCCGGATTGCTGGCCACCACCGCAAGCCACGCCGCCATCGAGTCGGAGTCAGGTACCGGCATCGATGCCTGGCCAAGAACTACTCCATCCTGGATTAGCGACGCAAGGATCGGTTCCTGATTATCGGCGATGCCGAATGCTATCGTCGGCAAGGTCAGGCAGGCCCGTTCCCAGTTCATGGTCCCGCCGGCGCCAAGGGCGAGGTCGGCCGCCGCCAGAAGCGCGGTGAAATCCTCCGCCGGACAGTGGAAGCACACGTTGGCCAGTGCTGCGCACTGCTCCCGCAGCTCGGCCGCGCGCGGGTTCTGGGGGCTAGTCACCACGTCGATCCGTTCATACGCGCCTGCAGGGCGCGACACGGCCTGCAGGGCCGCAAGCGTGTGCCCACCCGGGTCGGTGGCACCAAAGGAGATCAAGAGCCTGCGTACCTTTCCGTCGCGCACGCGAAGACTTTGCCTTGCCACCCGAAAATCCTCGCGCAGCAGTGCATAGCGTGGGCCTAGCAGCCTCCGGCACGAAGCGGGTACGAGACCGTCATAGCGCATTGCGGCGTCACGGATGTAGTTCTGATCAAGAAGGATGTCGCAGTCATGGGGCCGGTCAGCCTTGTCGTCGATGACCATGATTTGTTCTGCCAAGGGGCGCAACACGACTTCCCAGCGTGCATCGAGCCCGTAGTGGTCAACCACCAGCCAGTCGACCGGACCCAGCGGCGACAAGGCGGCCCGGGTTTCTGCCAGGTCGTCCGCGAGGCTGGCTGCCGTTGCTTGCATGCGGTAGACGGGGAACCCAGCTTCTTCCAGCCAGTCGCAGAAGTGTCCAGGCAGCGACCGGCAGAGGAAGCTGACTTCAGCACCACGCTGCACCAGGGCCCGCGCCAGCGTGGCACAGCGGACCACATGGCCACCACCCAGCTGCGATGAAGCGTCGACGCGAAAGACGATCCGGTTCATCTGCCCTGAACCGCAGCCTCGATGAAATTCTGCCGGACCGGGATGCCGGCAGCAGCCAAGGCCTTTTTCGCTTCGGCGGGCGTCTGCTCCGTGAAATGGAAGATGCTGGCGGCGGCAACGGCGGAAGCGCCGGCTTGAAGTACGGCCTCCACCATGTGCTGATAGTTGCCCGCCCCACCCGAGGCTATTACTGGGATATTCACCGTTGACACCACGGCAGCGATGAGATCCAGGTCGTAGCCGGTCATGGTTCCGTCCCGCTCGATCGAGGTGATGAGGATCTCGCCGGCCCCTCTGTCCTCGAGCTCGCGCACCCAGCTCACCACGTCGCGTCCGGTCGGCAACTGCCCAGCATGACTGTAGCATTCCCAGCCGCCGTTCCCGCCGCGGCGCACATCCACGCTTGCCACCACGCACTGCGCGCCATGACGGCTGGCGATGGCGGAGACCAGTTCCGGATCATCATAGGTCGCGGTGTTGACGGCCACCTTGTCAGCTCCTGCACGCAGCAGCCTTTGCACCTGCTCCAGGCGCACGACCCCGCCGCCCACCGTCAAGGGAACGAAACAGTCCTGCCCGAACTCGTCGATGGACTCGAAGTCAAGGTCATCGCCACCCTGATGGGCCACGATGTCCACCAGCACCAGTTCATCGACCTCGCGCTGGTTGTATACCTTGATAACTGGTAGCACAGGGCCGACACGGCGCCAGCTGTTGAAACCAACTCCCTTGACGAGGCCAAACTGCTTCCACAGCAGGGTAGGGATGACGCGCACCTTCAGCATACGGAACCTTCAATGAAGTTCTTCAGCAGCCGGAAGCCGGCACGCGAACTCTTTTCCGGGTGGAACTGCGTACCCCACACATGCCCCCGCCTCACCGCCGCCGTAATCGGCACACCATAGTCTGTGGTCGCCAGCACGTCGGCCTGGGTTTTCGGAGCAAAAGCGTAGCTGTGCACAAAGTAGTAGTCGGTGCCGCCGGGGATACCATTAAACAGGTGGTCATCCATTCGCGTGGGGGTAATTCCGTTCCAGCCCACGTGTGGCACTCGCAGGTTACAACCGAATCTACGCAGGTGCCGCACCTGTCCCGGGATGAAGCCGAGGCCAAGAGTGCCCTGCCCGTCAACGGCGCCTTCGGTGCTGCTGTCGGCCAACAACTGCATACCCACGCACACACCCAGCAGCGGCCGACCGTAGCCCAGCACCTCGTCGCACAGGGCGGAGGTCCAGCCGCCTTCATTCAGCAGGCGGGCACAATCGGCAAAGTTGCCCACTCCCGGCAGAATCAGGCAGTCGGTCGCGTGCATGTCGGCCGCGCGGTTGACCAGTACCGGCGCCGCACGCAGTTCTTCCAGCGCACGCAGCACCGAGCCAAGATTGCCCACGCCGTAGTCGATGACACCCACTCTCATGACAGGAAGATCAGACGTTATCGTAGTTGATCTTGGTGAGGTTGCCGTCACGGTCCTTTAGCAGGGCACCACTGACGTCACGCTTAAAAATCTTCTTGTTGGTAAATTTGTCGCAGATGCGGATGAACTCGTCATCTGTCAGATCCAGTGGCCGCAGAATCTCCTTGAGCGGCTTACCTAGGTATTCCCAGGGGAACAGGCCATCCAGACGCTTGACGGCTTCCAAGCCGTCTTGGCGCGTGAGGCGGCCACGGCGAATATGCAGGCAGGCCAAGTCGGTCGCACGACCGAAACCGAACTTAAGAAACTTGAAGTAATCGTGAATGCCGGTCTGGTAGTTGTCCAGGTTCTCGTAATTCACCATCGATCCTTCAACAACTTTGTCATAGGTCTGGAAACCGTTGGCTTGAGCAATCAGGGTGTTGGACAGACCGTCCCAAGGGATGTAGTGGCCGAGGAACAGGCCGGTCACGCCGACCCGCTGCAGTTCCTCGTCAGTGGGGTAACTGTAGCTGATGAGGTGCCGGGTCTCGATTCCCTCCATCCCGACGAGGTCAGTTACCCGCATTCCGAGCAGGCCGCCGAATTCTTCCAGCCAGCGCCGGTTGAGGACGTTGTTCTCGGCCGCCGCGGCCGGCCCGCCGTATTCGTTCTGGGAGTTCTCGCCCCAGACGATCAGGGGCACGTTGAACTGCACCGCCGCGCGCACCGGGATCGTGAAGATGCCGACGTGCTCGGGCCAAGAAATGTCCCCCACCTGCGTCAGGCCAATGCGGTTCAGCCGAGCCCGAATGAGCGGGTTGGGCGACATCTGCACGTGGTCGACGCCGAGACGCTTCAGGTTCTCGATGTTTCTGCGACCGAGTACCGATTCGTCGCAAGTGGTCGAGGTCACGCACAGCGGGTTCATCCCCAGCTGCAGCATGCGCACGACCTGATAGGTGCTATCTTTGCCGCCGCTGACTGGGACGATGCAGTCCCAGTTGCTGCCGGAAAGATTCCGGTACTTGTCGACGATCTGTAGCAGCTCCTGATAGCGACTATCCCAGTCCACCGTCTGCCGGTTTTCGTAACTCCGGCAAGCATTGCAGACTCCCTCTTCGTCCAGGTGCAGGTCCGGCTTGGTATCCGGAATTACGCAGCGTTTGCAGTATGTCATCATGACAGTTCGTTCCGGTTCAACGGACCTCCAGCAGGAACCAGGTAATGTCGTCCTGGGGGAAGCTGGGATCCCTGCGGTAGGCGAAGCCGTAATCGACAAGAGCCATCTTCGGATGGCGATCTATTATCTCGCCGGCGAAATCGCGCTTGAACAGGCGGTCGCCGTGCCCACGGTAGGGGATTGCCACCGGCGCGGGGTTGTAATATTCAGCCACCAGCAGGTAGCGGCCGCAAGCGGCGATCAGCGAATCGTAGACGTCGGGCAGGCAATCAGGGTTTATGTGGATCAGGACGCCCTTGATCAGTACCAGATCCCAGGTACGCGGCGGCTGGAACCCAATGATGGAGTTGTTCATGATATTGGCAGCCGGAACCACTTCGGCCAGTTGCGTCGCAGCCTCTGGATTGATCTCGATGGCATGCTGCTCCTGGCCAGGATACAGCAGCTTCAACGCCTTCAGGTTCATGCCGATGTTGGCGCCGAACTCGATACAGCTCACGGGACGTCTGGCCTGCCGCAGTGCTTTCGAAAAGAAGTTGAGGTTCGATGCCAGCAAAGCGTCGCCCTGGTTGCGAGAAATGTAGTCGGTGCCGAATGCGCCGGCCCAGAATTGTTCCTGCTCGGTCTTGAAGTCAATCATGCCATCCTTCTCTGGAAAGGGTATGGAACAGTGCCTGGGCCCTCGCCCAGTCGTCTTCCGTGTCAATATCCACCACCCGCCATTGCGGGATGGGATAGCCGACGCCGCTGCTGTGAATGCACGCGTTGTTTAGCCAGGCATCCGTCCGCCCCCAATAGAACTGGCCGGCGTCATGGTACGCGGGCTTCAGGTCCTGGGTACGCATCAACTCGAACTCGGGAAAGAAAGGCGACATGCGCCCCACGCCGTCCCGCGCCAACGCACGCTGGATGGGCGATGGGTATTCCGTGACCGGAAAACAGTAGTCCGCGCCGGAACGTTCGAGCAGCGCGAGCGTCGCGAACAGGTCGGCGATTTCGATGAACGGCACCGCCGCGTAGATGCAGCACACGCGGTCTGCCTTCCATCCCATGCCAGTGCAGGCGCGGATCGCATGCACGACGACCGGCACCGTTGGCGTGTGTTCATCGGCCAGTTCAGCCGGCCGGACGAAGGGTATTTCCGCCCCTTCGTCACGGGCGATGTCGGCGATCTCTGGATCATCTGTGCTGACAACAACATGCTCAAACAGGCCTGAGCGACATGCCGCCGCGATTGCATACGCGATCATCGGCCGGCCGGCGAACGTGCGGATGTTCTTGCGCGGGATACGCTTGCTGCCCCCCCTGGCCGGGATTACCGCGATGGTCACGATGCGAGCACCCTTTTCACTGCGGCAATAACGTCATCCTGCTGCTGGTACGTCAGCCCTGAGTAAAGCGGCAGGCTGATCGCCTCGGCATAGTAGCGCTCCGCTTCGGGGCAGAGCCCCGGGGCGAAGCCGGTGGAACGGTAGTGCGGCTGCAGGTAGACGGGGATGTAGTGCAGGTTCACTCCGATACCGGCCTCGCGTAGCGCTTCGAAGGCGCGCAGGTGGAACTCCTGGCCTTGATCTCCTGCAAGCCGGATGACATACAGATGGCGTGCAGATTGGGTATCAGGATGCTGCCAGGGCGTGACCAGCGGCAGGCCGGCGAGGCGCTCGTCATAGCGGGCCGCGAGCTGTTGCCTGCGTGCCACGAACGCAGGCAGACGGGTTATCTGGCTGGCCCCGAGCGCAGCCTGGATATCGGTCATGCGGTAGTTGAAGCCGAGGACAACCTGCTGGTAATACCAGGGGCCGTCCGGCACATGCGTCATCCGCTCGGGGTCTCGGGTAATCCCGTGGTTGCGCAGCAGGGCCATCCTGTCGGCGAGCACCGGGTCGTTGGTGAGCGCCATGCCACCTTCGCCGGTGGTGACTATCTTCACCGGATGGAAGCTGAAGACGGTGATGTCGGAATAGCGGCAATTGCCGACTAGCTCCCCACTGTAGGTGCCGCCTACGGCGTGCGATGCGTCCTCGATAATGCGGAAGCCATACCTACGACCTAGTTCGCCGATCGCAGCCATATCGCAGGATTGGCCACACAGGTGCACCGGCACCACCACCTTGGGCAAACGGCCCTCCCTCTCCGCCTGGAGCAGTTTTTCCGCCAGGCGCTCGACACTGAGGTTGTAGGTACGCGGGTCGATTTCGTCGACATCGACCCGCGCGTCGCAGTAAAGAGCACAGTTGGCCGATGCCACGAAAGTGATCGGGGTTGTCCAAAGTATATCGCCGGGGCCAAGGCCAAGTGCCAGGCAGGCAATGTGCAATGCCGATGTCGCACTATTGGTCGCTACCGCGTATGCAGTGCCACATATTCCTGCTACGGCTTGCTCGAATCGGGGGACTACTGGACCCTGCGTCAGGAAATCCGAGCGCAAGACCGCCACGACCGCGTCGACGTCGACGTCGGCAATGTCCTGGCGCCCGTAGGGAATCATCAAACCTTTCCTATTTTCACGAGATTCGTCTCAACCCAGGCTTGTAGGTCGGTAACGCTCATCCACTCTACGTTACTGTCCGAACAGTAACTGAAGTCGGCGCCAACCTGTTTGCCATCCGCGATTCGCTCGGGATCCTGACTCCAGTTATGGATGGCTGGCAGCACCTTGTAGTGCCCCTCGTACTCGTAGGTATGCGCCGCATCTTCCTGGCTGATCATCTGCTCGTGAAGTTTTTCGCCCGGACGTATGCCGACTATGTCATGCCTTGCATCGGGGTCGACGGCCAAGGCAATATCCGCGATCTTCATGGACGGAATTTTCTTAACGTAGATTTCTCCTCCCACCATGTCGTCGAATGCGTGCCAGACCAGTTCCACACCTTGTTCGAGGGTGATCATGAACCGGGTCATGCGCGGGTCAGTGATCGGCAGCGCACCCTTGCCACGTTGGGTGATGAAGAATGGAATCACGGAGCCGCGGGACCCCATGACGTTGCCGTAACGCACAACAGCGAAGCGTGTGTTGCGATTGCCCGAATAGGAGTGGCCGGCTATGAAAAGCTTGTCAGAGGCGAGCTTGGTAGCGCCATACAGATTGGCCGGGCTACTGGCCTTATCGGTCGATAGGGCGACAACGCGTTTAACTCCACGGTCGATGCAGACGTCAATCAAATTCATTGCGCCGAGAATATTGGTCTTGACACACTCGAACGGGTTGTACTCCGCTGTCGGCACGATCTTCGTCGCCGCCGCATGCACCACGTAGTCGATACCGTCGAGGGCTCTGGACAACCTATCTTTGTCACGCACATCACCAATGAAAAAGCGAACCCGAGAGTCATCCGCATAGAGCTTGGCCATCTCCCACTGCTTCATCTCGTCGCGAGAAAAGATCACCAACCGGTGTGGGTTGTAGCGAGCCAGGGTCATCGGCACGAAGCTATGCCCAAAAGAGCCAGTTCCACCCGTGACAAGTATTGACGAGTTACTCAGCATGTCTGATTCCAATTATTCGTGACAATCCATCGCATTGTGACCATGTCGTTTAAGCTTCCCCCGAAATTTCGTATTCAACCCAGATTGTCCATTAGCCAATTTTTGTGGATTTGATACAAGCTGAGAGCCTTCGCTGCGGAGCAAGGCCGAGGCCGAGGCCGAGGCCGATTCTAACGGATACCCAAGTAAACTGGCTCAGTTCGCGTTAAGTAGTGACAGGCTCATGCTATGAGCCCATGGGGGCGGATAGTGACCTCATCGCAATGGTCGGGAGACCGAGATGAGGCAACGGGAACTGACGAGGTTACTGAAATTGCTGGGGCAACTGACGC
>SXGU01492363.1_pt1 | contig 24749 bp, 25 predicted proteins | sample 3174531 | NCBI WGS metagenome assembly SXGU01 (sample SAMN11356863, study PRJNA531348) | freshwater metagenome | isolation source: freshwater sample F1-140 | place: China: Fuxian Lake, Yuxi | collected 2017-12-25
AAACATTTCGACAAAATCCGAACCTGAAATGGTGAAAAACTTGACCCCCGCTTCACCGGCAATGGCTCTGGCAATCAGGGTTTTACCGGTTCCCGGAGGACCCACCATCAAAATGCCGCGCGGTATTTGTCCGCCCAGTTTTTGGAACTTCTGTGGATCGCGCAGAAAATCAACCAGCTCGGCTACTTCTTCTTTAGCCTCTTCACAACCGGCAACGTCACTAAAGTGGACGGTCATTTTATCTTCTTCGAGCATTTTGGCTTTGCTCTTGCCGAAGGTATTGCCGCCCATGCCTTGCATTCTACGCATGTAAATGACCAGTACTAAAATCATTAACAGCATCGGAAACCAGGAAATAAAGATTTTCATCAACAAGGTCTCCTGTTCCGGCGGTACTGTCCTTATTTGTACGCCGGCACTGAGAAGATCGTCGATTAAATGCCCATCGCCGGGATTAAAGGTCTCATAATTTTGACCGTCCGAAGTACGAACGCCGATCATCTGACCGGACACTTCCACACGCTCAACCTGTCCATGCTTTACCTTGCCGATAAAATCCGAATAGGCCAAGGAATCTTGTAGTGGAGGCGTGGTGTGAAGGCGGTCATAGATTAAATATCCCCCGACCCCCACAATGCAAAAAAACAAAATATTAAACAAATACTTCTTCATGTGACTCTCCTGTTACGACTGCCATGGATGGTGGAAGTGTCGTAATCGGTAGGGAACCGATGCGACCGACTGCCATAGATATTATGGAAGTGTCGCAATCGGTAGGGAACCGATGCGACCGACTGCCACTAAGGGTGGAAGCGCCGCAAATCGGTAGGAAACCGACGCGACCGACTGCCCTGGAGGGGGGGAAGTGGTGCAATCGATAAGGAACCGACGCGACTGCTTACTAACGAGCGTTAATCATAAAAAACTCATTAATTGCTTACCATAGCTGAGTTTCATTTTATTGAGCGCTTTTACTTGAATCTGCCTAACCCGCTCTCTGGTTAAGTTAAGTTCCGCGCCAATTTCCTGCAAAGTCATTTCGGTACCGGTGTTGATCCCGAAATGACAACAAATCACCTTTAATTCTCGTGGATCAAGAACTTTAACCGCTTTGGCTATCCACGTTTTAAGATCCGATTGCTCTATTTTCTTAAACGGGTGAGTAAAAATATACTGCTCTAAAACATCAATCGGTGCTAACGAATCTTCATCGTCCTCTAAGTTTTCCAACGATACCGCCGTTTGCGAGATGGATAAAATAGCATTTATTTGATCGTCAGGTATGTTTGCGTATTCAGCCAGTTCTGTAATAGAAGGCTCGCGGCCGTTTTTTGCCAGCAACTCATTCTGGGCACGTAGTACCTTATGGATATTGGCCACCTGTTCGCAAGGCACCCGCACGACTCTTTCGCAACGAGACAAAGCCCTGGACATAGCCTGTCTGACCCAATAAGCCGCATAGGTCGAAAACTGAAAACCCAAGTGGTGATCGTATTTGTCGATAGCTCTTAATAAGCCGGTTTGACCTTCCTGGACCAAATCGTCGAAATCTAAAAAGCCGCATTTGTACTGGTTGGCTATAAATAAAACCAAACCGGAATTGGCCTCGGCTAACGACTGCCTTGACTTTAACCAAAGACGTTCGGCGACAACCATATCCTTCACACGGCGCTGCATATCGGCCGCGGACAAAAACAAAAATCTTTGATCAAATTGACCGGCATGCATGGATTCAATGACCTCATTCTGGTTTATTTTACCCTGCCGAGGCGAAGCTTCCAGCCGTTTAATCACTAAGTCGGGATAATTTTCAGCGGATTGATAACAACTATCCCGGTTCTTAAAAGCATGAATAATAAGATCCGTCAATGCGAATAAATCGTCAAATGAAAAAGGAAAGGTTTGCAGTAGCTCGGTTAGATGCTGTTTTTCATCGGTATCGACGTCATCACCGAAGCCTCTGCCTGAAAACGACAAACTGGCCGGCAAGTAAGCGTTTTTGATTGCAGCTAACGAGTCTGTCAGCGCTGAGGCAGACTGCTCGGATTTAGATGCATTTACTTCGTATTTTTCGTAGCGTTGGAGCAACCATAATGCAGTGACGGGAAATTGTGACAAACTATTAATTAACCTGGACTTACCGGATTCTAAAGCACTCGCCATTTGAAAGTTGCAATACTCGGGACTTTCATTTCCAACATTGACGCCATTAACAATCGCCGTTTCCGGTTTTAACAAAGATTTATTTAAATTCATCATCGTAGCCCCCCAACCTTACAACACTGTTTTTGAAACTTAATTGAGCCAACACCTGCTGTGGAAAATAATGCGGTTAACCGAGTTTATTAGCGTTACATAATAATCCCCATTTCATCGAAAATAAATCCTTCTCTATGTAAGGTATCTCCGGACTGCCTTCCACACATCAGCTAAAACAAAAACCGATCTTTAAAGGATATATCCAGTTTAGCGAAATGACCGTATTGCGGAAGTCGTTACCCGCCGCCGCTCATACGCCAACCGAAATCTTATATCCAAAGCGCCTACGCAAGCTTCTTAAATCCATTAACAGCCTATACCTTTGACTTTACGGCTGTTCCCCAAAGTCTTATTATGGCCTTCATTTGTCGCTGCTCAGCTATTAAAGGCAAAAGGACACAGATAACCAGTAGGCATCTGCGCTTCACTTTTCACCTACCGAGCATAACGACATGCATAGTCATCATTCTTTGAGTCGAGGCATTCCTTTTTGCAAAAAACAATTATCGCGCTCTGAAGAACTACATATCGAATAATTAAATAGACGGTTTTTATGCCGTTATGTAGAAGATGTTTTATTAGCACTGAATTCGAATAGTTCATGAAAACCCTTTACCCTGAAATAAAACCCTATCACAGTTTTTTCCTGGAAACCGGCAGCAAACATACGGTGTATGTTGAGCAATCGGGCAATATTGACGGCATTCCGGTTATTTTTCTACACGGCGGGCCGTGTTCCGGCACCAAACCCGATCACCGGCGTTTTTTTAATCCGGCGCTTTATCGCATTATTCTATTCGATCAACGCGGCTGCGGCCTGTCGTTGCCTTTTGGCGAGTTGGAAAATAATACGACTCAGGATTTAATCGACGATATGGAGCGTATCCGTCATCAACTCCTTATCGATCAATGGCTGGTGTTTGGCGGTTCGTGGGGCGGAGCACTGGCTTTGCTGTATGCCCAGCAACATAAAGATAAAGTGGCGGGCCTGGTTATCCGAGCGGTATTTTTGGCCAGACAACAAGATTTGGATTGGTTTGCTAAAGATGGCGCCGGCAAAATTTATCCCGAACAATGGCAGCGCTTGGTTGAAACTATTCCGGAGCAAGGACGCGATAATCTGATACAAGGACTTTATCAAGTGTTATGGGGAAAAGATCAGGTGGCGCAAAGGCGGGCCGCCAAAGAATGGATGGCATGGGGCGGACAGGTCGCCTTAGGCAATGATTATCAGCCGAATCCGAAAGAGCAACATGCGACGGAAAAAATGGTGAAACAGGTACGCATGGAATTGCATTATGCCCGGCATCATTATTTTATCGAGGAAAACCGGATTCTGGACAATTGCGGGATTTTGGCCGGTATTCCAACCGTAATTATTCATGGGCGCCAGGATTTTGTCTGTCCGATAGAAGCCGGTTACCGCCTGCATAAAGCCTTGCCGCAGGCCGAATATATCGTATTAGCCAATGCCGGTCATGTCGCCCAAGGCAAGGACATGATTAATGCGTTGATAGATGCAACCGATTGGTTCGCGGAACAACATGTGTTGTAAGCAAAAATCACGCTAAATTTACATTCAAATGCCCCAAAAAAGCCTAAATGCTTTATCATTAGCGTCTATTAACCGGCATTAACTCAGGACATAACACCCAGAAGGCATGATCCGCACGAAGAGTCAAAACTCATGCGGTTCGTGCCTTCTTAGTGAATGAGAGGTCGAGCGACACCTTTACGCGGCCGGAAACACACTCTCTACAGATAAATGAAATTACATGATCACGAGCTATGCCAATTAGGCTTAGCGGTTATACAAGTGGAAACACAGGCGATTGCTGCATTGGCTGAGCAGATTAACGACGCCTTTGTGCTCGCCTGCAAGTTGATGTTTACCTGCAAAGGCCGTGTTGTAGTGACCGGTATGGGTAAATCGGGGCATATTGCCGGAAAAATTGCCGCCACTTTAGCCAGTACCGGAACGCCTGCGTTTTTTGTCCATTCGGGCGAAGCCAGTCATGGCGATTTAGGCATGATTACTCGGCAGGATGTGGTGCTGGCTTTATCGAACTCCGGAGAAACCGAAGAAGTTTTAACGATATTGCCGATTATTAAACGCTTGGACGTCCCGTTAATTGCGATGACCGGCAACCCGGACTCAACGCTGGCCAAATTCGCCACCGCTCATATCAACGTGGCTGTTGAGCAAGAAGCTTGCCCGCTGGGGCTTGCACCCACTTCCAGCACCACGGCTGCCTTGGTAATGGGCGATGCGTTGGCGGTTTCTCTGCTTGAAGCGCGAGGCTTTACCCGCGACGATTTTGCCTTATCCCATCCCGGCGGCAGTTTAGGTAAACGCTTGCTATTGCGGGTCGGCGATATTATGCATGCCGACGAACAAGTGCCTCTGGTGGCGGAGTCTGCACTGATTAGCCATGCCTTATTGGAAATGACCGAGAAAAAATTGGGCATGACCGCAATTGTCGATACGAATAATCGAGTTATCGGCATTTTTACCGACGGCGATTTGCGGCGGATGCTGAGCCGCAATCTTGATCTACATAAAACCGCTATTACTGAAGTGATGACTGCGAATTGCGCGGTTATTACAGCCGATATTCTGGCGGCGGAAGCGATGCAAATTATGGAACAGAAAAAAATTAATGCGCTCATTGTGGTTGATGAACAAGGCAAAGCCATCGGCGCTTTGAATATGCATGATTTGATTCGGGCAGGCATTGTCTGATGACGGATATTCAAAACCAGTTGCTTATCCTGGAAAAAGCCAAAAAACTCAAATTGCTGATTCTGGACGTGGACGGCGTCTTAACCGACGGCCGTTTGTTTTTCGATGCCCAGGGTAACGAATACAAGTCGTTTCATGCTCGCGACGGCCACGGCATCAAGCTGTTGCGGCAGACCGGCGTTGAAGTCGCCGTCATATCCGGCCGTAAATCAAGCTCGGTTGCGCTACGCATGAAAAATCTGGGCATTGAACATGTGTATCAGGGGCATGAAAACAAAATCGCCGCATTTAACGAAGTTATTGAAAAACTGGGCATAAGGCCCGAGCAAGCGGCTCATGTCGGCGATGACTTATTGGATTTGCCTATTATGATCAGGGTGGGCCTGGCGATTGCGGTCAATGACGCCAATTTTGCCGTAAAACAACGGGCCGATTGGTGTACAACTTTACCCGGAGGCCTGGGTGCGGTACGGGAAGTCTGCGATTTTATCATGCAGGCGCAAGGCCGTTTTGACGAAGTCTTGAATACTTACCTGACCCGCTAGAACACGATGACCCGGTTAAATGGACATTACACCTATCTGTATTTGGTCATTATTGCGGCATTGAGCTGGGGCCTGATCAAATTGACCGGAATCGATGAGTCTACCCGTATAGCGATTCCTCCGCATAGCCCCGATTATTTCAGCAAGGGCTATACCAAATGGGAAATGAGCGAATCAGGCACACCCAAAAGTAAACTGTTAGCCGATGAAATGATTCATTACAGCGATGACGGCACGACTCATATGGCGAAACCCATTATGACTTTTTATAACGACAAAACGCCGCCGTGGATTATTCAATCGGAAACCGGTATTTTGTCCGCCGACGGCAAAGACTTATTGCTAAATGGCAAGGTTTATGTCGACAGGGCTTCGGCTGAAGGCGTCAGAGCGCTTAAAATTTATACCTTCAATCTCAGAGTAAAACCGGAAACCAGTTATGCAGAAACGAATGAGTGGGCGGAGTTGATCAGCTTGCCGAACTGGACGACCGGGGTCGGCATGAAACTGATTTTTGCGCAGCCGATTCATCTGGAATTGCTTTCTAATGTAAAAGGTAACTATGAAACAAAATAACCCCCCCCGCTACCTTGCGTTACGTGGAAGCCGCTACTGTTTATTGGCATTGGCGCTTTATACGGTAAATGTTCATGCGCTGGAAAGTGACGGCGACCAGCCGATTGTGATCGATTCGAATACGGCGACCTATGACGATGTCAAAGCCATCAGCACTTATACCGGCAACGTAATCTCTATCCAGGGCAGTATTCGGGTGAACTCGGATAAATTAGTGGTTTATTTTATCGACGGGGAAGCGGATAAAATGGTATTTACCGGTAATCCTGCAAGGTTCAAACAGACGCCTCACGAGGGCGACCCGGATATAACCGGTGAAGCCTTAACGGGTGAGTATTACCCCAAAAAGAATTTGTTGGTTTTGATTGATAAAGCCACTGTCTGGCAAGGCAGCGGCGCTTATTCCAGCGATTTTATCGAATACGATCTCAAAACCTCATTGGTTAAAGCCGGAGAAAAAGCGTCGGCCACCAAACGCGTCCATGTTGTCTTGCAACCGAAAAATAAACAACCGCCGGTGTCCGGGCAACAGCCCTCGAAAGGCGGCAATCAATGATGAAGTGCAAAACACCCAACCGCGCCTGTAACTTTGCTTAACTGATACGTATGACTCGACTGGCCGCGCAACAGCTAATTAAAAACTACAATAAACGCAACGTGGTTAACGGCGTTTCATTGCATGTCGATACCGGTGAAATTGTGGGTTTGCTAGGCCCCAACGGTGCCGGAAAAACCACCAGTTTTTATATGATGGTCGGCTTGATTAAAACCGATAAAGGCGAGATTACCCTGGATTCGCAAGTCATCACCAACCACCCCATGCATTTGAGGGCTCAGCTGGGCATAGGCTATTTGCCGCAAGAACCCTCGGTTTTTCGAAAGCTGAGTGTGGCGGATAATTTACGCGCCGTGTTGCAAATTCGCTCCGATTTAACCGAAGGCCAAACGGAATTAGTGATTGAAGACTTGTTGCAGGAATTCCATATCCTGCACCTGCGCGATCAAATTGCATTGGGCCTGTCAGGCGGCGAACGCCGACGGGTAGAAATTGCCAGAGCATTGGCGACCGATCCACAGTTCATATTGTTGGATGAACCGTTTGCCGGTGTCGATCCGATCTCGGTGGATGATATAAAAAAAATCATCGCGCATTTGAAAGAGCGCGGCATTGGCGTCTTGATTACCGAGCATAATGTCAGAGAAACACTAGGCATTTGTGATCGTGCGTATATACTTAACGACGGCAGGGTGATTGCGGAAGGCGGCGCTGAAGCCATTGTTGCCAATGAGGAAGTACGTAAAGTTTATTTAGGCGACAATTTCAGTCTTTAACTTTTAACCTTGACCCTTACCCTTTTAATCTTGCACCTTTAATCTTAAATGAAACAGTCCTTACATCTTCGAATGGGGCAACAGCTGTCGATGACGCCGCAATTGCAGCAGGCGATCAAGCTGTTGCAGATGTCGACATTAGAGCTGCAACAGGAAATTCAGCAAGCTCTTGAGTCGAATATGATGCTGGAAATCAATGAGGAAGAAAACCTCGCTCAGGAAATCGAAATCACACCCGAGAAAAAAATCGATAATGCGGATTTGCTGACCAGTCAGGGCTCTCAAACCGATATACCGGATGAGTTACCTATCGATTCTTCGTGGGACGATGTTTATGAATACGCGATGGAATCCGGCGCCAACTCCGCGGAGACGGTTGAATTTGAAACTCAGCGCAGTAAATCCTCAACCCTGTCGGATCATTTGTTGTGGCAAGTCGAATTGACCTCGTTTTCAGAGCGGGACCATGCTATTGCATTGGCGATTATCGATTCGATCAATGAGGACGGCTACCTGATCAGCAGCCCCGAAGAAATCTTTCAGGGCTTGCAGAATCAGCTGGACGATCTGGATTTCGATGAAGTTAACGCGGTACTGCACAGAATACAAAACTTTGACCCGGCCGGTGTCGCCGCCATTGACCTCAAAGATTGCTTGAGATTGCAAATAAAGCAGTTGCCCGAATCCACGCCCTATAAAGAGGAAGCGCTGACGCTTGTCACCCGCTATCTGGATTTGTTGGCTAACCATGAGCAGTCAAAACTGACACGCAAATTGGGCGTTACCGAGCGTCAACTGGATGAGGTCGTCGCCCTCATCAGAACCTTGGATCCGAAGCCGGGCGCGCAGATACAGGACTCGGATTCCGAATATGTTATTCCCGATGTCTACGTGGTAAAGCAAAACGGCAAATGGCAAGTCAACCTGAACCCCGACATTGCGCCTAAATTACGCATCAACCCGTTTTATTCAGGCATGATAAAAAGGGCGGACAATAGTAAGGATAACGCCTGCATGAAAGACCATTTGCAGGAAGCCAGATGGTTTATTAAAAGCCTTCACAGCCGTAACGATACCTTATTGCGAGTGGCTCGCTGTATTGTGGAAAAGCAGACCGGTTTCCTTGAACACGGCTCCATTGCAATGAAATCGATGGTATTAAGGGATATTGCGGAAGAACTGGAATTACATGAGTCGACTATTTCCAGGGTGACCACACAAAAATTCATGCATACCCCTAACGGTATTGTCGAGTTTAAGTATTTTTTTTCCAGTCACGTTTCAACAGAAGGAGGAGGAGAATGTTCATCTACGGCCATCAGGGCCTTTATTAAGGAACTCATCAGCAATGAAAATCTGGCAAAACCGCTAAGTGATAGTAAAATAGCCGAGCTTTTAAAAGAAAAAGGCATTAATGTTGCTAGAAGGACAATTGCCAAGTATCGCGAAGCGATGCTCATTTCATCATCAAGTCAGCGTAAGCGTATTTTATAACGCCGCCTGACCAATAAATCATTCATCATTAAGGAGTTTATCTCATGCAAGTCATCGTAACAGGACATCATCTTGAAGTAACTGACGCGTTAAAAGCACACACCGATTCAAAATTCGAAAAACTGGCGCGTCATTTTGATAATGTTACCGATGTCCACGTGATTTTAAGTGTGGAAAAGTTAGTTCAAAAGGCCGAGGCAACATTGCAATTAAGTGGCGCTAAGCTATTTGCCGAAGATCATCAGGAAGATATGTATGCCGCCATTGATGCTATGGTGGATAAATTGGATCGCCAAATTATTAAACATAAAGAAAAAACCGGCCACCATAGATAAGATAGCCCCAAGGCGAAAGGCAAAAGGTAAAAAATGTTTTTGAACCTCGACCCCTTCGCCTTTTACCTGATGTTTTTATGAAACTATTAATCGTCAGCGGTCTTTCCGGCTCCGGCAAAAGTATCGCCTTGGATACATTGGAAGACTGCGGCTATTATTGTATCGATAATCTACCCGTGACCTTGCTGGGAGACTTTATCAACCACGTCATGCTGGCGGACGATAAAACCTATGCAAAAACAGCCATCGGTATTGACGCGAGAAATCAAAGCGAAAGTCTGCTTAATTTTTCCGACAGCCTGGAACTGATCCGCAACAATCGTATCGATTGCGAAATCATCTTCATGCAGGCTGAAGAGAGCACCTTATTAAAACGCTATAGTGAAACGCGTAGGCGGCATCCGTTGACGGATTTAAATATACCGTTACGGGAAGCGTTAAAAATCGAAAAAGAAATGCTGACTCCGGTTGCCAGACATGCCAGCGTCCTGATCGACACCAGCCGAACGCATTACCATCAATTACGCGAATTGATCAGGGATCAAATCGGCGAACGGGATGTTAGGCATATTTCCTTACAGTTTCAATCGTTTGGCTTTAAACATGGGGTGCCGCTGGATGCCGATTTCGTGTTTGACGCGCGCAGCCTGCCGAATCCCTACTGGATCCCGGAATTGCGGGGATTAACCGGAAAAGATCAACCGGTCATCGATTTTCTTAACGAACAAGAGCTGGTTGCCGAGCTTTTTAGAGATGTCACCGGCTTTCTTGAACGTTGGATTCCCCGCTTTGAGGCTGAAGGGCGCAGTTATTTGACCGTAGCCATAGGCTGTACCGGCGGACAGCATCGCTCGGTTTACCTAGTGGACGCACTCGCCAAGCAGTTTAAAGGGCCTTTTTTTAATGTGATTATTCGTCACCGGGAATTACAGTAATTTTTGTCGGCGCTCCGTTACCGTCAACTGACAACAAGAGCCCAAGAAAACTGTGTATTTGACCGATAAGAAAGGCGCTTACCGTTGAAATTCCAGCGATTTTTTACGCTTAGTAAATTTATGGTATTGCAAAATAAATGACATAAGGTAAAAATACGCCTGTCGGTTCATGATGATTTTCGCCATTTTAAAAATAAGAATAAATGGTTTTCACACCTATGAAACCGGCAATCCAACATAAATAAACATTAATATGAGGAGAGAATTATGAAAAAATTAGCATCCCTAGGCGCAGGTCTATTACTTCTTTTAAGTACTTCTGTTTTCGCTGAAGAAAATAATGCCGCTTCAGCATTGGAACACGCCAACGCGGCGGTCACTCACGGTAAAGCGGGTCATACGCCGCTTTTAATCGAACACGCAAAAGCAGCCCTGGAAGATGCCTTAGCCGCTTCTATCGTTACTAAGGGCGTCACAAAAAATCATTTAGATGCCGGAGCTAAGGAATTGCAAGAAGCGATTGACCACGGCACTATGGGACACGTAGGCGTAGCGACTACACATGCTGAAGCCGCTGTAGAACACATTAAAGCCGGAAATAAATAAGCTTTATCGCGTTTTTTAAAGAAAAGGGCGGGTAATTCCGCCCTTTTTTTTGCAAGCGCCGGTGCGCAATGCAAGGAATTCCAAAACTAAAACCTAAGGCTTCAAAACCGCGCTAAGTTCCGGGTGCGCCAATAGGGTCGGGCAAGGCAATAAGCCTATATGCTGACCTTTGAAAGGGAAGTGATAACGACTTAAAGATAACGGCAATGCCTCCGCCTCGCTATACGCCACGATGATATAACCGGCCTGATGACTCTCGGCCCAAGCGGACAACGCGGAGAAATCCGGGATGACAGTAATCTGGGCTTTGAGACGACCGGTAAAATGGTATTGACCGTGATACTTGCTACCGTAAAAAGCAATAGCCCTGTTTTCATCCATTAAAGCACCGATAGCCTGCGCGGTCGCTTTAGTATCGTAGCGCTCGCCCTTCACTGCAAAAAAACCTCCGGAAATCGTTATTAATGCGATAACCGAAGCCGCGCAAATGTAAAAAGCCGAACCCTGCGCGTCCTTTGCCCGGTTTAGCCCGAAAACTACCGCAGTAACAAGCAACAGTCCGCCCCACACCGGAGAAACTAACGATAACTCATCCCGCCAATGATAAACATCATTTAACCACGGCAATAACATTAATACCGCACCCAGCACCCCGAAAGTCGTCATGATGATAAGGTGGGCGCGTTTCCAGCGCTCCGGTTCGGTTATTTCATCTATCGTCCGCGCCATTATCAAAGCCAAGGCCGGAACCAGCGGTAATAAATAATGGATGCGCTTACCGCTAACGAGAGAAAACGCAATAAAAACAGGCATCGCCCAAGCCAGACAAAAGCGGATACCGATATCCTGATAAGTCATTTTGCGCAATCCGGCCCATAAAGGCCGCCAAAGCAACCACGGCAACAACAATAACGGCAAAATCTGTAAATACCACCACCACGGTAACTGATGCGCAAACGACTTGACCAAGCGTCCGCTGGTCTGGCCCAGAAAAATCGCTTTTCTATAAGTCTCGCCACCGGCAATTCCAGCCGGTATTGCCCAGCATAACGCGATAACGGCTCCGATAAAAACGGCGGCCAGCAGTCCCAAGTACCAATGTTTCCAACGGAATTCCGCTGTTTTTGGCCGATGCCACCAGGGAGCCGATAGCGCAACAGGCAAAATATGCAACAAGATCACCGGGCCTTTACTAAGGACGCCGCCACCGATAGCGATTCCCAACACTATCCAGTATTTTAAAGACAAGCCCGAAGCGACGAGCTTCAACAGACTGTAGATACCCAATAAGGCAAAAAACGCTAACAGCATATCGAACATGGTCAGGGTGCCGTAGATCATCCAGAAAAACGATCCCAGCAACAACAGCGGCGTAACCGCTGCAAGCTGCTTGCGTTCGGGCCATAGCGTAGCGGCCACTGCGCTGGATAAAAGCAGTGCGGCCAAGGAAAAAAGCGGGGAAATCAGGCGTAGCGACCAATCGTTAACGCCAAACAAGCACCAACTTAAGTGCATCAACCAAAATAACAGCGGAGGTTTGTGGCTATAGGCTTCCCCGTTTAAGTAGGGAACCAGGAAATCGTTTCTAAGCCACATTTCCCAAGCGACCGCTGCATATCGGGTTTCGTCGATCGGAAATAACGGCCGAATATAAAGACTAATACCGGTTAACAGCCCCCAAAGGAGGAAAATCCAAAACCTGACAGGCAGCAACTGATACATAGAAGTTATTACTCAAGGCTTAAATTTTTACGCTCATGAACTACAAAATACAGATTACGGAAATAAATGAACAGTCCGCTAAGTTGCCCCACAATAAAGACCGGATCTTGCCGGTAAATCGCATAGGCCAGCAGAGTAACGCCCCCGCCGATACTGAAATACCAAAAAGCGATAGGAAATACGCTTTTTTTTTCTCGCTCGCTCTTAATCCATTGCACAATAAATCGGGCCGAAAATAACGCCTGCCCGATAAAGCCAACGATCAGCCAGATAGTCTCTTTATCTATATTCATTCAGTTGTCTCCGGCAGTGTTGCCCGCTTTTGCAACCATATCACGCCGAATATATCGACAATACCAACCCAAAGCCGGTCTAAAGTGCCGTATTTCGAGTAACCATGCACCCTCCCCCTATGATTGACCGGCTCGGAAATTACCTTTCCACCGGCTCTTAAAACCAGTGCGGGCAAGAAACGATGCATATGGTCAAAATACGGCAGCCCCAGAAACTCATCTTTTAAAAATACCTTTAAGCCGCAACCCGTATCCGGCGTATTGTCGCCTAACAGACTGGAACGAACCGCATTAGCCAATTTCGATGAAAACAGCCGCCAAGCGGAATCATGACGTTTGTTTCTCCAGCCCGCCACCATCCATAAATTGCCGCTGCTTTCTCTTTGCTGCATCAATACCCCATACAAGCGAGGAATATCAGCCGGATCATTTTGGCCGTCGCCATCCAGTGTTGCAACATAAGGATAGCTTGCCGCCTTAACTCCGGTATAAATGGCGGCGCTTTGTCCGCAACTTTGCCGATGCCGAATCACTCTCAGCGCCTTAATATTTTGCAGCGCAAGCTTTAAAACAGTCGCTGTGTCGTCATTACTGCCGTCATCGACGTAAATAATTTCATAGGCTTCGGCCTGACTCATTGCCGTAACAATTTCCGCAATTAAAGAATTGATGTTATCGGCTTCATTATAAACAGGAACAACAATTGAAATTTTCACAACCCTTTCCTCTTTTAAATATCCATAAAAAAGGGCCGCATCCTTCGAATGCGGCCCTTTTTATTCCCTATGCGTAAACTAAAATTACCGCATGGAAGTAGTCGATTAACGTTTCGAGTACTGTGGACGTTTTCTGGCTTTGTGTAAGCCCACTTTTTTACGTTCTACAATACGTGAATCGCGGGTAACGAAACCGGCTTTTCTAAGTGCCGGACGCAGGGCTTCATCATAGGCCATCAACGCACGGGTCAGGCCATGACGGATCGCACCGGCTTGCCCGGACGGACCTCCGCCTTTAACAATGACATTAATATCAAATTTACCTTCCATATCAACACAACTTAACGGTTGACGGGAAACCATCTGGTCGGTTTTACGACCAAAATATTCTTCGATGTTTTTTGCGTTAATAGTGATTTTTCCGGTTCCTGTTGTCGCATAAACACGTGCTATCGCACATTTACGACGACCGGTTCCGTAATACTGAGCTGCTGCCATGATCTACCCGCTTATAATTCTAAAACTTGTGGCTGTTGAGCCTGATGATCGTGCTCAGGACCTGCATAAACTTTCAATTTCTTGAACATTGCACGACCCAGTGGATTGTTCGGTAACATTCCTTTAACCGCTGTGGTAAGAATGCGATCAGGGAAAGTTTTTCTCAATTTACCCAAGGTCACGGTTTTAAGATTACCGATATAACCTGTGTGGTGTTGATATAATTTATCGTTTTCTTTATTGCCGGTAACGCCTATTTTCTCAGCATTTACGACGATAATATAATCACCGGTATCAACGTGCGGTGTGTATTCTGGTTTGTGTTTACCGCGAAGGCGAAGCGCAATTTCAGAAGCAAGACGACCCAGCGTCTTTCCTTCTGCATCGACCACGTACCAATCGCGCTTAACTTCTGCTGGCTTTGCACTAAATGTTTTCATCGTTGCTTAGGCTTCTGTTAAAGGCTCAATATAAAAAGCGAAATTATACTAAGATTCACCGCACTTTTCAAATTTATTTCTGACTTGGAAACAAGTATTTTCCGCCTGATTTATAATTTAATATTCAACGAATGTAACTTTCGGTAAAGATGCGTCCGCTCCATACCCACAGCGGCCGACAATTTTGCGACACTGCCTCCGGTTCGCTCAAAATGGTATTCCAGATAAGCTTTCTCAAAATGATCTCTGGCCTCTTTTAACGGCAAATTAAAAAAATCAGGCACCGAATGAGACATAACGGTATCGCCAATTACCGAACCCAACGCGGCTTTCACCTCGTCCAGCTCAATGTCTTCGCCCGCCCCCAGAATCATCAAGCGTTGCACCAGATTTTTCAATTCCCGCACGTTACCGCGCCAACTGTAATTGCGTAAAAAATTTTGCGCGGCCATCGAAAACTTGCGAAACGGCAATCGATCCTGACTGACAAAATAATCGACATAAAAACTCAGCAATGCCGGCACATCCTCGCTGTGCTCCCGCAACGCTTGAATATCGAGCGAGACTTCATTCAGCAGATAATACAAATCCTGCCGGAAACGCCCGGCCTTAACTTCCTCATCCAGACCAATGCGGGTTGACGCCACCACCCGAACATCGACCCGAACCGCCTCGCTGCCCCCGACGCGCAAAAAGGAACTCGACTCCAAAGCGCCCAGCAGCCTGAGTTGAGTTTCCTTATCCATGCCGCCGATTTCACCTAAAAACAGCGTGCCTTTATGCGCGCGCTCCAATAGGCCCGGATAGATCTTACCGGCATCCTCTTTACCGAAAAATTCCACCGCCGAATTCTCCGGCGAGATACTGCCTATCGCCACATCGATAAAAGGACCGTCCCGGTGCGCGCTGTTATTATGCAAATAGCGCGCGTACATCTCCTTGCCAACGCCCGCTTCGCCGACGAATAACACTCGGGCATCGTGCTGAGCCAAACGCTTTAATTGATCCTTAAGCCTGGCCACGGTAGCGCTCTTGCCGACCGGCTCTATATCGGCAGCCAATTGCTGCTTAAGCCCCGCATTTTCGAGCTGTAAATTACCGGCTTCCAAAGCCCTTTCGACAATCAATAATAATTTTGCTAAAGACAAGGGCTTTTCAAGAAAATCGTAAGCCCCCAGCCTCGTTGCCTCGACCGCGGCCTCCACGGAACCGTGCCCCGACATCATCACCACCGGGCAAAGCAGCGCCTCTTCGGCGACCCATTCTTTCAGCAAGGTAATGCCGTCGGTATCCGGCATCCAAATATCCAGCAGGATTAAGTCGGGGATTTGGGACCTTTTTAACTCCCTCGCGGCGGCGGCATGCTCGGCCGCTGCGACTTGATAGCCCTCGTCCTCAAGTATTTCACAAACCAAGCGGCGAATTTCCGGTTCATCGTCTACAACCAATATACGCGGTATGTGTGTATTCATATTTTTCGGCATCTCAAAAATTATACGCCGGAAGCTGAATGATAAATCCCGCCCCCACTGTACGGCTGGTATCGATCCATATCGCACCGCCATGTTCTTCAATTATTTTTTTGACTATCGCCAAGCCCAAACCGGTGCCCTTGGCTTTAGTGGTCACATAGGGTTCAAAAATTTGTTCGATTTGCTCATCCTTAATGCCCGGTCCGTCGTCATAAAGCGCTATTTCGATAAAATCGGTATTGTTTTTTTGCACCCGGTGCAGGCTTATTTCAATCAAGCCTTGAGCATCTATCGCTTCCAGCGCGTTTTTAATCAGGTTATGCAGCACCTGTCTGATACTAACCGGATCGCCCTTAATCATCAACAAACCGCTGTCGCAATCGGCTTTAAATTTAACCCCGGACTTTAGCACATAAAGCGCCAGCACCTCTTGCACCAAAGCGGGCAAATCAATATCGACCGTTTGTTTTTTGGAAGGTTTGGCATATTCGGAAAAATCATCGACCATTTCTTTCATCGCCACAACCTGCTGCACGATGGTTGTGGTCGAACGTTGCAACATATCCGCATCGCCGGCGGTCAATTTGTCCGCCAACTTGTGCTGTAGGCGTTCCGCCGACAACTGTATCGGCGTTAACGGATTCTTGATTTCGTGCGCCAGCCTTCTCGCCACCTCTCCCCAAGCGGCATTTTTTTGCGCCTGAATCAAATCGGTCACATCGTCGAACACCACCACCGCCCCGACTTGCCGACCTTCCTGGGAAAACAGCGGCGTACCCCTGCACAGTAATTCCTGCCGACCGTTCGGCCCCAAAAAAGCAATCCGCTGTTGCCAAATATCATCGGCTTGCTCCAGCAAGCGCTGAATGGATTTTAACGGCTCGGTCAACTCGGCATAGCTTTCAACCAACTCCAACAACGTGCGCCCGACAAACTGATTCACGGAAATATGAAAAATCCGGTAAGCCGCCTGATTCGCGGTACGAATTTTATGCTGCGCATCGAAACTGATCACCCCGGCGGTTAAATTCGCCAGTATCGTTTCCAAATAAGCCCGTTGATTTTCCACCTCAACCCCGGCTCTTCGGGTTTCATCGCTGGCTCTGGCAATACGATGCGTCATCTCATTGAAAGACTCCACCAAAAACCCTAAATCATCCTGGGCAATAACCGGCAACTCCTGGTCGTAATGCCCTGAAGCCACAGCCTGCGTGCCTTTCACCAATTCTTTGACCGGCGCGACGATATTGCGGATGCTGATAAAAGCAACCCAAATGGCCGCCAACAGACTCATCAATAAAACCAGCGACAAGGCCAGAGAAAAACTTAACTTCAAGGAATGCCTTAAAAAATGCATTTCCTGATAGCGCACAAAAGCGAACTCCACCGAATCGGCCAAGTCGGCAATTCTTAGCGGCACCGGATAGAGAGCCTGTAAATATTGCGGCTCTTTGGCTTTAACGGTGACGATAACCCGAATCATCAATGCATCTTCACGCACCGGTGCCAACGCGACGAATTCGGAATTCTGCCGCAACTGCAACCAGGTATGCTCATCCGGCAAACTCGGCAGAATATCGCTGGGATTGATGCTGCTTGAAGCAACAATCCTGCCCTGCCGCGAAAACAAGGTCATTTCGGCCGCTCCGGAAAGTTCGCGCAGATTATCGATTTCCAGCGTGGCCTGCGTTTCCCGCATGTCCACCAATTTCCCGGTCAATTGTTGAGTTTGTCGCAAATGCCAGCGCATGCGCTGGTCTAACGAGGCCTGACTCAGCTCCAGAGCGTCTTCCATGGCCCGGTCTATCTCCACATTAAACCAGCTGTCGATACCCTGATGCAGAAACTGCATCGAAAAATAAAACACAATAGCGGCGGGCGCCAAAGCCAGCACCACAAACAGCGACACCATCCGCGTGGTTAAGCGCGATCCCGCCTCGCGCTTTTTTAACTGCCGCGCCAGCGAATAAATATTAGCGCCGACCAAGCCCAACAACACCACCGATCCGAGCGCATTGACCAACAGCAGCCAGGAATACATCGCGCTCAATTCCGACGATTCCTGCGTTGCCGAACTCAGCAACTGCAACAACAGCAGAATCAAGCCAAACAGGATCAAAATAGACAAACTGATCGGAGGTTTTATTTTGTCAAAGGCCATAATGTCCAATCGCTGGATAAATACCATTGAGGGTTAGTATAAGCAATCGGGCGTAGCGGCAAAGGCAAAGCGTCCCGGTCGAGCGTTACTTTGATGCCGACCAGGTAACGCTTTCCCGGCACATAAAGCGCCTTATCCAGCACCTGAAAATTCCGTATCGTTGACATCGCATCCTGCGCCGCCGACAGCGAAGAAAAATTATACAACTCGCCGCTGCTCTCATTCCTGACCCGGTACATATTCAATAACGCATGATATTGAATGCGGTAACGGATGCCGGTGTTAATCAGCGTGGTATCCCAAAAATAATCGCGATGTTGCAGCGTTTTGATATGAATATCCCAAAATAACGGCACACCGTTTTGCAGCGCCTCCTTGGCCCGAGCACTGAGCTGGTACTCTATATCCGCGGACAACACATAGTTGTCGCCCTGCCGTGCGACCTCGGCAGTTTTCACGACCACGCCAAACCTTTCGGCTGCATTCAGAGGAGACGCGCCGGCATCGCTTAAAGCAGGCAACAGCCACAATAAGACGCCACAGAAACCGGCGGGAAAGAAAAAGTTTTTTAACAAAATGGAATTTATTTGCAAGACTTACGCTTTTTGGTTATTCAGGTCGGCCATCTCTGCGCGATCCACACTTTTACTGTTCAAATAGTCAATGAAATGCAACACGTCCAGCACCAAAGATTCGGGTAAGGGTTTAGCCGCCTGATAAATTTGTTCGGCAATCGACATCGACACTCTCCTAAACAAAGGACATTCAGTTTAGCTTACTAAGCCGCGCATAATAAAACCCGTCCATTGCCGAGTCTCCGGTAAGAATCTGGCGTCCGCACACTCCGGCGGTTCCCCATTCGGCTTCGATAGATAATTCAAGCGCATCGCTATGTTCGGCTAGAAAGGCTTGGATCTGTTGCTCGTTTTCTTGCTTTAAAATGGAACAGGTGGCGTACAACAACACTCCGCCGGGCGCCAACAGCGGCCAAACGGCTTGCAGAATGGATTTTTGCAAGGCCTGCAACGGCCCGATGTCCTCGGCTCGGCGCAATAACTTAATGTCGGGATGCCGGCGAATAACGCCCAAAGCCGAACACGGCGCATCCAATAAAATCCGCTCGAACAGCGTGCCGTCCCACCAGTCCTCCGGTTTTGCCGCATCGCCGACCACCAACTTGGCTTGCAGCTTCAAACGCTGCAAGTTTTCGCTGACCCGCTGCATCCGGGATTCGTCTATATCGACCGCGACCAATTCTTTTAGCTGGGCTTGGCTCTCAAGAATATGCACGGTTTTACCGCCCGGCGCGGCGCAGACGTCCAACACCCGCTGCCCCGGCTGCACGTCCAGCAAGCCGGCCGCCAATTGCGCGGCGGTATCTTGAACCGAGACCAGCCCGTCGGCAAAGCCGGGCAACACATCCACCGGCACCGGCTTATCCAACTTAATCGCCGACGGGCAAAAGCTGACGGCTTCCGCCGCGATTTCCTGGCCGATTAATCGTTGCAGATAGTTTTCTCGACTGATTTTCGCCAGATTGACCCGCAACACCATCGGCGGCTGTAAATTATTTTCCTGCAATAGGCTTAGCGCTTGCTCGGGCCAATCCTGTTCGATTTGTTTAATCAACCATTCAGGATGACTAAGCGCAGCACTCTGAAATGCATCGGCTTTATGCTCCAGCCCTTCTTGCTCGCGCAAATAAGTTCTGAGCAACGCATTGATCAGCGACTTGGCCCACGGTTTTTTGCGTACCGCCAGCACCGTTTCGGAGACTGCCGCATGCGGTTTTACCCGCATGAAGTTGAGCTGGTACAAACCAACCAAAGCCAGCGCCTTAACGTCTGCATCTTTTAGCGGTTTATCCAATAATTGACTTAACACAAAATCCAAACGGTGAAATTGCCTACAAACGCCGTAACATAGCGCTTGAATGAAAGCCCGGTCCTTGCCCGATTCTATACTTAAAAAGGCATGGTCCAGCGCGGCGGTTAAAGACTGCCCGTCTTGCAAAACCCGTGACAAGACACGGGCCGCGATTAATCGTGTATTCACTGATTATTCAACCTAATTGAACGCCGTTAGCATCATGAGCGTTGAGAAAAGCCTGGATGGGGGTACGTTTTCCTCCCGGCAACTGCACTTCCAGCAGCCGCAAAAAACCTGAACCGGTCGCCACTTCCATAGTTTTATCAACACAGCGGACAACGCCGGGTTCCATCGGTAGCGGTAAATCGCCGTCGACCGCCTCGGCCTGCCAGATCCGCAACACATCGCCCCGATACAGCGTTTGCGCCACCGGCCAAGCATTTAAACCTCTGACCTTTAGCGCCAAAGTCGCGGCAGGTTGCGTCCAGTCGATAACGGCTTCGCTTTTTTCCAGCTTTTCGGCATAAGTCACCAGCGCCTCATCCTGCGGCTCGGCCTGAACGGTTCCGGCTTCTAGTTGCGCCAATACTTTGCTCAAGCCTATGCCGCCCAATACCGCCAATTTGTCATGTAAATCGCCGGCCGTATCGCCGACTTCAATCGCACATTCTTCTTTGTGCAGCATATCGCCGGCGTCCAGTTTGCGCACGATCTGCATGATGGTCACGCCGGTTTTTTCATCACCGGCCATCAATGCCCGTTGAATCGGCGCGGCGCCGCGCCAACGCGGCAACAATGACGCATGCACATTGATGCAGCCCTGTTTGGGTGTATCCAAAACCGCTTGGGTTAAAATCATGCCGTAAGCGACCACCACCATCAAATCGGCATCCAACGCGCTGAGCTGCTGCAAATCTTCACTGGTTTTCATAGTAAGCGGCTGAAAAACGGGAATGCCTGCGCTTAAAGCCAGCTCCTTGACCGGACTGGGCTGTAATTTGCGACCCCTGCCCGCCGGACGGTCGGGCTGGGTATAAACGGCGCAAATCTCGTGTTTCGACTCCAGTAACATCCGCAAGCAAGGCACTGCAAATTCAGGGGTTCCGGCAAAAATAATTTTCATGCTCGACTCGCTTCCGCTTTATGGATTTTTTCCAATTTTTTCTTAATCCGCTGCCGTTTTAACGGTGAAATATAATCGACAAATAATTTCCCGTCCAAATGGTCCAGCTCGTGTTGAACGCATACGCACAACAAATCCTTGGCGCTTAACTCAAAAGATTTACCCTCTCTATCGAGCGCCTTAACGATAATATGTTCAGCCCTGGTCACTTTTTCGAAAAAACCGGGCACCGACAGACAGCCTTCTTCAGACTCTTTAACCCCGTCTTTTTCGATAATTTGCGGATTGATCAGGCATAAAGGCGCGTTCTTTTCCTCGCTGACATCGATCACAACTATCCGCTGATGCACATTCACCTGAGTAGCGGCCAGCCCTACCCCATGCGACGTGTACATGGTTTCAAGCATATCATCGACCAATTTTTTGACTTTATCATCGACCGTTTTTACGATTTCCGCCTTCTTGCGCAACCGTTCATCCGGAAACTCGAGAATAGATAGAATACTCAACAAACTCACCACTGTAATAATTGAATAGTAGAATTTTATATGTTTTTAAACCATCTGGGAACTCTCGCCGTTCGCCGTTGCCGCCTATCGGCTTCTCGTAATCCTTAAAACAGCCGGGTAGCTACGCGGTTTTAATCTCGCGTCTTATCAAAAACCCCTCATGCCGAAATCCGGAAACCCCATGAAAAAAAAACGAAGAAATCACAAGGCTTATATTAGAATCCCGCAGTATTTATCAAACCGGAGTTAATCAGTGAATTTAAGCCAAAGCAAAACCTGGAGTACCGAACACTCCGCGCAACTTTATGCGATAGACAATTGGGGACAAGGCTATTTTTCCATTAATGCCGACGGGCACGTCTCCGTAAAGCCCAGTTCCGATAAAGACGTGACTCTGGATTTATACGAAATCGCCCAATCGCTAAACGACAAAAAGCTGTCCTTGCCGGTGCTGGTGCGCTTTACCGACATTTTAAAAGACCGCGTTACCCGGCTGTCCGCCGCCTTTCAAAAAGCCTGCATTCATAACAACTATCAAGGCCGCTATACCCCGGTTTACCCGATCAAAGTCAACCAACAACGCCAAGTCGTCGAAGGCATTTTAGCGTCCGACAATATCGGCCTCGAAGCGGGCAGCAAACCGGAATTGCTGGCGATTATGGCGCTGTCTAAAAAAGGCGTGGTGGTTTGTAACGGCTACAAAGACCGCGCTTACATCCGGTTGGCGTTGATCGGCCTGAAAATGGGCCTGAATCTTTATCTGGTTATCGAAAAACCCTTAGAGCTGGAATTGATTATCGAAGAAGCGGCGCGGCTTGAAGTTAAACCGCAATTGGGCGTCAGAATCAGGCTGTCCAGCATCAGCGCCGGCAAATGGCAAAACAGCGGCGGCGAAAAATCCAAATTCGGCTTTCATGCCCACGAAGCCCTGCAACTGCTTGAGCGTCTAAAACAAGCCGATTTGCTGGACAGCTTAAAACTGATGCATTTTCACATGGGCTCGCAAATCGCCAACATTCGCGACATTAAAATAGCGCTCAGAGAAGCCGGGCAATTTTATGTCGAACTGCACCGTTTGGGCGTCCCCATCCAAATCGTCGATGCCGGCGGCGGACTGGGCGTCGATTACGACGGCAGCCATTCGCGGCGCGAATCGTCGATCAATTACAGCCTGGATGAGTACGCGCAAAATATCGTGCGCAGTTTTGCCGATATTTGCGCGGAAAAGCAGGTTCCGCAACCCGACATCATCACCGAATCGGGCCGTGCGCTGACCGCTCATCATGCGGTACTCATCACCAATGTGACCGATATTGAATCGGCTTACAGCAATCACACCGAGTTGCAAGCCCTGCCCGAGCCGGACAACTTGGTCGAACATTATCATGACGCGCAATTCGATTTATCCGAAGCCCGCGCCGGATTTACCCAAGACCGGCTAAGCATTACCGAGCTGGCCAAGGCGGAAAATAACTATGCGCTGTTGTGCAGCCAGCTTAAAGACAAACTGAATCCCAATAACCAGAACGAAGCGGCTATTTTAAAGGAGTTGAACGAGAAACTGGCCGACAAGGTGTTTTGCAATTTCTCATTGTTCCAGTCGATGCCCGACATCTGGGGCATCGATCAAATCTTCCCTATCATGCCCATCCATCGCTTGGGCGAACAGCCCGTGCGCCGCGCCGTGCTCCAGGATTTAACCTGCGATTCCGATGGCCGCATCGACCAATATATCGTCGGGCAGAATATCGAAAAAACCCTGCCGGTGCATGAGATAGACCGCAACCGGCCGTACCTGATAGGCTTTTTTATGGTCGGCGCGTATCAGGAAATATTGGGCGATATGCACAACCTGTTTGGCGATACCCATTCCATCAACATAGAACTGGACAAAGACGGCTATCATTTCTACGACCTGCATGAAGGCGAACATGTCGATGATTTGCTGGACTATGTGCATATCAGCTGCGACGAGTTAAAAACCGCCTACCGGGAAAAACTAGCTAACAGCGATCTCAGCGAGCAACAGCGGCAGGATTACGAGCAGGAGCTGATTGCGGGATTGACGTCTTATACTTATTTGGAGAAATAGGCATTAACCGAGGCCGAAGCTTATGATCGGGCGCGATGCGCCCCGACCGACTCTTTGACCTCGGACTGCGTGGTTTATGTTTTCAGGCGTAGGGTGTGGTGAGCACAGCGAACCGCACCTTGGGATACGGAAGATCACTGAAAATACTCCCCACACTCGAAGTCCGACCAATCAACATTGCTGCACCAGTCTTCAGGATAAAGCCCCAATCGAACAAATTTGTGAAAACTTGAATGCGGCCAGTCTTTTACCCGCGACACCCAACCATGCTTGACCGGATTCCAATGGATATAGTCGAGGTGACGTTGGAAGTCCAGCTCATCGCGGATAAGATGATCCCAAAAACGGCGTTGCCATAGACCCCGTTCGCCACGCTTTTGACGGCTTTTGGAAATTGTTTCGCCCGTCTCAATATTCCGGGAGAAGCCGCCTTTTATCAAACCCCAACGGGTCGAATAGTCGGCGTCTCCGGTCGGTAAGCTCAAAATGCAATGCAAGTGTTCAGGCAAGATCACAATGCCGTCAATACGGAAAGGATGTTTTGTTTTTACCTCTGCAAAAGCTGCACGCAAGACATCAATCCGATTAACCAGCAGCTTATTTTCATGGCGTTTGCTCAGGTTGACCGTAAAGAACCAAGTTGCTCCAGGAATATAAAAACGGCGATAGGTGCTCATGGATGACAGGATATTGATAAAAACAAGGATGTAGGGTGCGGTGAGGCACGAACCGCACCGGGGATACCCCGAGGCATCGGAGGTTCTCTGTCGTGCGGTTCGTACCTCACCACACGCTACGTCGGAGCGCACTTATTTTCATGGCGTTTGCTCAGGTTGACCGTAAATAACCAAGTTGCTCCAGGAATATAAAAACGGCGACAGGTGCTCATAGATGGCAAGATATTAATAAAAACAAGGATGTAGGGTGCGGTGAGGCACGAACCGCACCGGGGTTATCCCGCGGCATCGGAGGTTCTCTGTCGTGCGGTTCGTTCCTCACCACACGCTACGTCGGGGCGCACGGTACGAA
>SXGU01564462.1_pt1 | contig 24737 bp, 19 predicted proteins | sample 3174531 | NCBI WGS metagenome assembly SXGU01 (sample SAMN11356863, study PRJNA531348) | freshwater metagenome | isolation source: freshwater sample F1-140 | place: China: Fuxian Lake, Yuxi | collected 2017-12-25
ATTGTTCCTTGTGGAAGGGGACTCTGCGGGTGGTTCGGCAAAACAGGGCAGGGACCGCCGCACTCAAGCTATCCTGCCGTTAAAAGGCAAGATCCTGAATGTGGAAAAGGCCCGCTTTGATAAAATGATTTCTTCCGAAGAGGTAGGAACGTTAATCACCGCATTAGGTTGCGGCATAGGCAAGGACGAATACAATCTCGCCAAGTTGCGTTATCACCGCATCATCATCATGACTGACGCCGATGTAGACGGCTCACACATCAGGACATTACTGCTGACGTTCTTTTACCGTCAATTACCCGAGATAGTCGAAAAGGGTTATATCTACATTGCCCAGCCGCCCTTGTACAAGGTTAAAAAAGGCAAGCAGGAGCATTATGTCAAGGATGACGCCGGTTTAAATGAATATTTGATTCAGTTGGCGCTGGATAAAGCGCAGCTTTTTACAGATGAAACCGCTCCAGCCATTCAAGGGCAGGGTCTGGAAAAACTGGCGAAAGCTTTTACCGATGTTGCCGGTATCATCAATCGTTTATCCAGACGATATGACGATGTGTTCCTGGAGCAACTTTTCTATATGGACGTGATGAATGATGAATACAAGCATGATCAGCAAAAGCTCAATAACTGGTTTGATGCTATGGCGCAAAAGCTGTCCGATTGCGAGAGCAAAGCGGTATTTTCAATAGAGCTGGATTATAAAACGGCTTATGATTTTTCAGCCGTAGTAAATAAACGCCTGCATGGCATTACCAAGACTTTTGTTTTGCCATCGACTTTTTTTAACGGCAAGGATTACCAGAAAATTGCCCAATATGCGGAAGAAACCGCAGGTATGTTTAATGATGGCTCTTTTATACAGATGGGAGAAAGGCAGCAGCCGGTTAGCAATTTTAAACAGGCATTTGAATGGATGATGAAAGAAATCAAAAAAGGCCAGCACATTCAACGTTACAAAGGTTTGGGGGAAATGAACCCTGAACAGTTATGGGAAACCACACTGGATTCCAATAACCGCCGTTTACTGCAAGTCAAGATTGAAGACGTTATTGCCGCCGACGAGATTTTCACGACCTTAATGGGCGATGTAGTTGAGCCGCGCAGAGATTTTATTGTTAAAAATGCGCTGGATGTTACTAATCTGGATGTGTAGACAGAATAAAAGCAAGATTTCCGCAGAGATTAAGAGGCCTGATAAGGGGGCTTACTCAGGCGACAAGTAATTGACGCGCAATAAGTTTGCACTACTGTTATTTATATAAGCATTTATGTTTTTAATTTCAATGACATATAAATTTATCTGCTGGGTTTAGGCCCTCATCCTTTGTTAGAATTAAAGTTAAAGAGGTATCAGGGGAGGTTTTTTAAATAAATCTCCCTCAAATCCCCTTTTTATGTCTCTGGGTATTTTTTCAACAGGGGGAAATGAATAATTACGTTTACTTTATATTCATTCCCGGTTCGCTTTGCCACGGCTTGGTCATAGCGGCAAAACAGCGATATTCCATGATATTTAATGCCACAAAAGGCAATCAGCAAGCCCGATAATTAAAAAGTCGAAACCCGGCTAAATATCGCCCATAATAGCCGGTTATTTTCACTTGAGTGTTGGATATTTACACCCGTTATGAAGCTGGAAAAAATCAAACTGTCGGGTTTTAAATCCTTTGTTGATCAAACAGTTATACCTATTACCGGTAACCTGACCGCTATTGTCGGCCCGAATGGTTGCGGTAAATCAAATATTATCGACGCGGTGCGTTGGGTCATGGGCGAGAGTTCGGCCAAGCATTTGCGTGGCGGCAGTATGGCCGATGTCATTTTTAACGGTTCCTCGACGCGCAAGCCGGTCAGCACGGCGACGGTCGAGCTGGTGTTCGATAATTCCGAACGCAAGCTGGGCGGCGAATATGCGCAATACGACAGCATCGCCATCAAGCGGCAAGTCAATCGGGACGGGCAGTCTTCGTATCTGCTCAACGGTTCGCGCTGCCGTCGCAAGGATATTACCGACCTGTTTTTGGGCACCGGTTTAGGGTCTAGAAGTTATGCGATTATCGAGCAAGGCACTATTTCCAGGATGGTGGAAGCCAAGCCGGAAGAGTTAAGAGTGCATATCGAAGAGGCGGCGGGCATTTCCAAATATAAAGAGCGTCGTCTGGAAACCGAAACCCGTATGAAACATACACGGGAAAATCTGGAGCGTCTCGACGATTTGCGCGAGGAAGTTGACAAGCAACTCAAGCATTTGCAAAAACAAGCGGAAAAGGCGGAAAAATACACCGAGCTTAAAAAGCAGGAGCGTCAGTTTAAACTCGAACTGCTGGCTATGCGCTGGAATGCCTATCACCAAGCCGGGCAACAACTGGAAAACCGGCTCCACGAGGTGGCCGCCGAGCATAACCGACTGTTTGTAGAGTTGCGCGAGATTGACGGCAGCCTGGAAGCCAAGCGTGCCGAACATAAGGTCCAACAGCAGCGCTTGAACAGCGCTCAGGGTGATTATTATTCGGTTGTCGGAGAGGTCAGCAGGCTTGAGCAGGCGATTAAACATAATGAAAGCAGTCATGCGGAAACCCTGCTTGAAATCAACCGCACCCGGCAGCAGGCCGATCAGGCGCAACATGAACTGGAAGCCGACTTGCAGGCCCTGGAAGATATAAAACAGGAATTGCTGGAAGCCGAAGGCAGCCTGGAGGTTGCCGAAGAAAGACAGGAGGCGGTGCTGCAGGACCAGCAGGAAGCCGCCCGGCAAACACGATCATGGCAGCAGCAATGGGACGCCTACCGCACGGAAAGCGCCCAATACAAGGAACAGGCCGAAGTGCAACGGGTAAAAACCGTACAGATGGAAAGTCAGAACAGGCAGTTGCAAATGCGCCTGGATAAGTTGGGCGATGAGCGCGATGCGCTCGTCGCCGGCGATTTACAAAGCGATATTGAAACACTGGAAGCCGCTATCGAGATGATCGAGGTCGAGCGAGATACGGTTCAGCAGCAATTGGAACAGTTACAGCAGACCATTCGTGAGCAACGGCAACAGATCAAACAGGTTCACGATGACTTGCATACCCGCCGTTCCGAAAGTCACAGTATCAAAGGCAAAATCACGTCGCTGGAATTATTGCAGCAGCATGCGATGGGTAAGGATAACAAGCATCTGAGTGCATGGCTGGCCTCTGTCAATATCGCCGATAACCGGCGTCTCGCGGAGTTCCTAGACGTGGAACCGGGCTGGGATACCGCTGTTGAAACCGTGCTGGGTGCTTATCTGGAAGCCATTTGTATTGACAGCGCGGATTCGCTTATTCCCATTCTGTCTGACTTAAAGGACGAATCACTAACGCTGTTTGAAACCGTAAATACCTCTGCCTTCGACAAAAGCCAAACGCATCCTGCCGTCTTGTCGGATAAAGTCTCCGCCCCCTGGGATTTAAGTGATCTATTAACCGGTGTTCTTTGCGCCGATAATCATGAGGCGGCAAGAGCGTTATCCGCCGGTTTAAAGCCGTGGCAGTCGGTTATTACGCCGGACGGCGCCTGGTTTGGTCCCGGTTGGGTGAGAATTATTCGCGCCAAGGACAGCAAGACCGGCGTGTTGCAGCGCGAGAAAGAATTACGCCTGTTAAAGCAGCGTCAGATCGATCTGCAAGAAGAAATCACCGCGCTTGAGGACAGGCAAGAAAGCGCCGAGGCGGCCTTAAAAGAAGCGGAAAGCCGCCGCGAGTCCGTGCAGCAACAGGATAACCGGCTCGGTGCTGAATTATCGTTGAAAAGCTCCGAATTCAGCGCACAGGCGGCCCGGTTGGAACAACAGCAGCGGCGACTCAATCAAGTCTGTAAAGACATTGACGAGATCAACGCCGAGCTGGTTGAAAATACCGGGACTATCGCCGAGTACCGCTTATTGCAGGAAGAGGCCGAACACATCCTGGCGCAGCAGGAACAAAAGAAGGAGAGCCTGGAACTGTCAAACCAGGATTTGCAGTCCCGTCATCATCATATTGAGCAAGCCGTTAATGAGGCCAGGCAACAGGTTTACAGTATTAAAGCCCGGATTGATTCCTTGCATGCCTCAGAAGCGGCGACCACTAAACAGATTGCCCGTTTGCAACAGCAACGGCAGCATGCGCTTGAGCGCATTAGCGATCTGGAGAAAAGACTTCAGCAAACCCTGTTGCCGCTGGATGGAGAAAAAAAGCAACTGGAACAGTGCGTCATCAACAAGGAGCAACTGGAGCTCCGATTGAAACAGCAACGGGTGCTTCAGGAAGAGATCGAGACGGAGATAGCTGCGTTGTCCGAACAACAGTTGCGTACACAACGGGCTCTGGAAACCCGGAAAGAAGCGCTGGATAACAAGCGCTTTGAATTGCAGGAAAGTAAGGTCAGGCAACAAACCATCAATGAGCAGCTTAAAGAAATCGATGCGGATGCCGGAGAAGTATTGAAGAACCTGCCCGAACAGGCCGAAGAGAGCAACTGGAAGAAAAAAGTGGATGAGCTGACCTTGCAGATTGAACGTCTGGGTACGATTAACCTGACGGCTATCGAAGAATACAAGTCGCAGTTCGAGCGGATGAACTTTCTTAATGAGCAACATGCGGATCTGATTCAAGCCTTGCAAACGCTGGATCAGGCGATCAGTAAAATCGACAAAGAAAGTAGGCTGCGTTTTAAGGAAACATTCGATAAAATAAACAGTGGCTTGCAGGAAAAATTCCCGAAACTGTTCGGCGGCGGGCAAGCTTATCTGGAGTTAACGGACGACTGCAAGGATGCAGGAGGTAGAGCAAAGCAGGGAGCACTTGCCGAGCAAGACTTGCTGGAATCCGGCGTCAATATTATAGCCAGACCGCCCGGCAAACGTAACAGCTCGATCCATTTGCTGTCAGGCGGAGAGAAAGCCTTAACGGCAGTGGCGCTGGTGTTTTCAATATTTGAACTCAATCCCGCGCCTTTCTGCCTGTTGGATGAGGTCGATGCACCTCTGGACGATGCCAATGTCGGGCGGTTTTCAAAAATGGTGGAAGAAATGTCGGCATCTGTGCAATTTTTATATATTTCACATAATAAGGTTACAATGGAAATTGCAAAACAGTTGGCAGGTGTGACGATGAAAGAGCCCGGTGTATCCCGGATGGTCGCAGTTGATATTGAAGAAGCAGTGAGTCTGGCGGAAATCTAATGGATAAAGAATTGTTAAGAGTGGTAATTATTGCGACCGGCCTGATGGTCATGGTGGGCATGTTGCTGTGGAGCTATCTAAAAAATAAAAAAGCTTCAGAGGACATGGATTTTTTTGATGACCAGGAGTTTATGGGAGAAATCAACGAATCGTTAGTCGTGCATACCGATAATGACGATTTCGATGTCGTACCTGTAAAATCGACCAGGCATGAGGTTGATGACGCATCGGATCAACTGCTTGAAGACTATGACGAGATTGAGCTTGAAGAGGAGGATAGCGAACCGTCGCCACGCTTTGTCGCCCCGGCAATCATCCAGTTCAGCATCGTTGCCAAAGCGGAAGAAGGCTTCAACGGACTTGATTTGCTGAATGCTTTTCAAATAGTCGGGCTGGAATACGGCAACCTAAAAATATTTGAACGCTTGGACGATAACCGGAGGGTGGATTTTTGCGTCGCCTGCATGGTCGAACCTGGCACCTTTCCCAGCACCAATTTAAAACATTTTTTCTGCCCCGGCATCGTGTTTTTTATGCAGCCCGGCGTATTGGATAATCCGGCGGCGGTGTTTGAAGACTTTTTAGAGACCGTTAATTTATTGGCGATAGAATTGGACGGCGACGTGCTGGATCATCAAAGAAAGCCGTTGACTAATGCGACGCTTCAACTGATTCGGCAAAGTTTGTGATCCGTTGACGGCAAATGGATGAGCATCGGTCAATCTGTGTAAATCCGTTTTTTTCGCACAGGCTGATGTGAAACAACATGAACGAACATTACCGGCAACTCGTTGCCAAAATCAACCAATGGGATCACGAGTATTATGTGCTCGATAATCCCAGCGTCCCTGATGCGGAATATGACCGGGTGTTCCGGGAATTACTGGCGATAGAGGCCGAACATCCCGACATAGTCACCGCAGAATCCCCTTCGCAGCGCGTCGGCGCGAAGCCGATAGCTGAGTTTCGCAAAATAGAGCATCGCGTCAAAATGCTGTCGCTGGCTAATGCGTTTTCTCTGGAAGAAACCTATGATTTCTTTGACAAGGCGGCGAAGGAACTGGATATAAGTCCCGAATCGCTGATGGTTTTTAGCGAACCCAAGCTGGACGGTCTGGCGATAGCGATACATTATCATCAAGGCTTGTTCAGTTATGCCGCTACGCGTGGTGACGGTCAGATCGGCGAAGACGTCACCCATAATATAAAAACCATCAAATCCGTACCGTTGAAATTATCCGGCGATAAATTACCCGAAAAACTTGAAGTGCGCGGCGAAGTCTTCATGCCCAAAGCGGCTTTTGAGAAACTGAATCGGCTCGCGCAAGACAATGACAGCAAGGTGTTTGTCAATCCCAGAAATGCCGCGGCAGGAACCGTCAGGCAAATGAATCCCAAAATAGCTGCCGAACGCGATTTGCAATTTATTCCCTACGGCATTGGCGAGTATCAGGGCGAGCGCGACTTTAACCGGCATTCGGAGATCATCGACTATCTGACTACGCTTGGCTTCAGGAAAAGCCTGCATTGCCAGGCTTTCCACGGCAGCTTTGAAGCCTTTGAAAAGAATTATCGGCTGATGGAAGCGGTCAGGGACACGCTGCCGATGGAAATAGATGGCATCGTGTACAAGATAGACTCGTTGGCCCAACAAACGTCTCTCGGTTTTATAGCGCGTTCGCCAAAATGGGCGATAGCCAGAAAATTCCCGGCGCAACAGGTTGTTACCCGCTTGCTTGCCGTTGATTTCCAGGTCGGGCGCACCGGCGTATTAACACCGGTTGCCAGACTCGAACCGGTATTTGTCGGCGGTGTAACGGTCAGCAATGCCACGTTGCACAATATGGATGAGATCGAGCGGCTGGGTTTATGTGTTGGTGATCGCATTGAAATTCACCGGGCAGGGGATGTCATACCTAAAGTTGTTAAAGTAGCGGAGCAAGGTACGGACCGACAGCCGATCAAAATGCCGGACCGTTGCCCTGTGTGCGCCGCTCCCGTCGAACGAACCGCAGGGCAGGCGGCTTTTCGCTGTACCGGCGGCTTGACCTGCGCCGCGCAAGGCGCCGAGCGCATCCGGCATTACGCATCGCGTAAATTTATGAATATCGTCAATCTGGGCCCCAAATTGATTGAAGTGTTATATGACAAGGGCGTTCTCAAAACCATTGCCGATATATATACGCTAAGCTTAAGCGATATTGCCTCGCTGGAAGGGCAAGGAGACAAGAGCGCTCAGAATGTCCTGGATTCGATAGAGGCTTCAAAAGCCACCAAACTGGGCACATTTTTAGGGGCATTGGGCATACACGAAGTCGGCGAAGAAGGCGCCAAAAACATTGCCAAATATTTTAAAAATTATGAGGCCATCGCTTCCGCCTCACTGGAACAGCTGATGCAGGTTCCCGACATTGGGCCGGTCATGGCGAAGAATGTCGTCGATTTTTTTAGCAACGAGAAAAACCAGGCTATTGTTGCAGCCATTATCAAGGCGGGCGTCACCTGGCCGGATGAAGAAGGCGAGCCGGTTTCGGAACAAATTCTTGCCGGACAAACCTGGGTATTGACCGGCACCTTGCAAATGCCGCGCAATGAAGCCAAAGCGTTGCTGGAAAGCTTGGGCGCCAAGGTCGCCGGTTCCGTTTCCAAAAAAACCACTTGCGTGGTTGCAGGGCTTGATGCCGGATCCAAACTGGCAAAGGCTGAAGAGTTGGGTGTTAAAGTAATTGATGAAGCGACGTTTTTAAAAGAGTTTAACCTGGAAGCATAATGTCTGGCGCTGTTGCCAGGCATTATGGAAATGAGCAATCAGTATCTGAATTGATCGGATTACATCAAAGGAACATCCTAATGAAAATAACAGAATCAGAATTGCCGGCAGCTTGCGCCTATTTGCAATGCCAGTTTGCAGCACATTCCTGGTGGCCCAAAGAACAGCCTGGCGAGGCCCTGCACGAATTTAAGCTGATGCAAGGCAGCGCGAGCGGCCTCAGTGTATGGTGCGAAAAATGGCTGGATGCAGGACAGTTAAGGCTGCTTGAAAAGGCGATAAAGCGCTGATTCGATGTGTAAGCGGAATACCCGCTTTTGCCTGCACCGATTTTCTATTCCCACCATCTTCCTGAAATTACCGGCAGTTGAAGTCGCTTTATGGTTAAAAGACCCCGGCCTTAAGCGGTAAATTTTATTAATGCTACAGAAAATATGATAAATAACAGTATAATGAGGCGTTATTTTTACCTATATTTAGGTGTTGTTTATGCAAATTATTCAGGAAGCACTCACGTTTGATGATGTTTTATTAGTGCCCGCGCACTCAACGGTGCTGCCACGCGATGTGGAAATCAAGACCCGGCTGACACGAGGCATTGCACTTAACATTCCACTTATCGCTGCAGCGATGGATACGGTGACGGAAGCCAGGCTTGCGATTGCGATGGCTCAGGAAGGCGGCATAGGCATTATCCATAAGAACATGACCGTTGAGCAACAGGCGCGTGAAGTTCGCAGTGTTAAAAAATACGAGAGCGGGGTGATTAAAGACCCTATTACCGTTTCGCCGGATGTCAGTATCCGCGATGTGATTAAATTAACCCGGTCCAAAAACATTTCCGGCGTACCGGTGGTTAACGGTGATGAGCTGGTCGGCAACGTTACCAGCCGCGATTTGCGATTTGAAACGCGTTTCGATGAGCCGGTTTCAAAAGTCATGACTCCCAAAGAGCGCTTGATCACGGTTAATGAAAATGCTGATCGTAAAGAAGCCATTGCCTTGCTGCACAAGCACCGTATTGAAAAAGTTCTGGTGGTCAATGATTCCTTTCATTTGCGCGGCATGATTACCGTCAAGGATATTCAAAAAGCCAAAGATTACCCGCAAGCCTGTAAAGACGAGCAGGAACGGTTGCGCGTCGGCGCGGCGGTGGGAACCGGTCAAGGCACCGAAGAGCGCGTTGCGGCCCTGGTTGCAGCCGGCGTTGATGTCATCATTGTCGATACCGCGCATGGTCATTCCCAAGGCGTGCTGGACAGAGTGCGTTGGGTGAAACAGACTTATCCGGCTGTCCAGGTCATCGGTGGTAATATCGCCACGGCGGCGGCGGCGCTGGCGCTGGTTGAAGCCGGCGCGGACGGTGTTAAAGTGGGCATAGGTCCCGGTTCCATTTGCACGACGCGCATTGTCGCCGGTGTCGGCGTTCCGCAAATCACCGCCGTCAGCAATGTCGCCGATGCCTTGAAAGGAACGGGCGTACCGTTGATTGCCGACGGCGGTATCCGCTATTCCGGCGATGTTGCTAAAGCGTTGGCGGCCGGGGCGCATGCGGTGATGTTGGGCGGCTTGTTTGCCGGTACCGAAGAAGCGCCGGGTGAGATCGAGTTGTTTCAGGGACGCTCTTATAAATCTTATCGCGGCATGGGCTCTTTGGGCGCTATGTCGCAACAGCAAGGATCTAGTGATCGCTATTTTCAGGAAGAAGCCGATTCGGTGGAAAAGCTGGTGCCGGAAGGTATCGAAGGCCGGGTGCCCTATAAAGGCAGTTTACTGGCGGTTATTCATCAATTGTTGGGCGGTATTCGCGCCAGCATGGGCTACACCGGCAGTCAAACCATTGCGATTATGCATGACAAGGCGCAGTTTGTGCGGGTGACCAGCGCCGGTATGCGCGAAAGCCGTGTGCATGATGTGACCATTACTAAAGAAGCGCCGAATTACCGGATGGAGTGAGTTTAGGCGAAAGACGAAAGGCGAAGGGCTAAAGGTTGAGATTGATCTAATTTAAAGCACGGTTTTTTCGCCTTTAGTCCTTTGCCCTCCGCCCTTAACCTTTCGCCTAATCTATAAAGAGTTCTATCGTGAAACAACACTCCCCAAATATCCATAGCCATAAAATCCTGATTCTGGATTTCGGCTCGCAATACACTCAATTAATCGCGCGGCGCATTCGTGAAATCGGCGTTTACTGCGAAATTTATTCCTGCGAATGCAGCGCTGAGCAAATCGAAAAATTCGCGCCCAACGGCATTATTTTATCCGGCGGTCCGGAAACGGTCACCAGCGGCGATACGCCCAGGGCACCGGCTTGCGTTTTCGAGTTGGGTATTCCGGTGCTGGGTATTTGCTATGGCCTGCAAACGATGACCGAGCAATTGGGCGGCAAAGTTGAAAGCTCCGATCACCGAGAGTTCGGTTATGCGCAAATCAGGGCGCGTGGCCATTCGAAATTGCTCAGCGGCATTGAAGATCATTTATCGACGGAAGGTTTTGGCTTATTGGATGTTTGGATGAGTCACGGCGACCGCGTGGTCGATTTACCGGCCGGTTTTACGCTGATTGCCAGTTCGGACGGCGCGCCGATTGCCGGTATCGCCAATGAAGACAAAGGTTTTTACGGCTTGCAGTTTCATCCCGAAGTGACCCATACCAAACAAGGAGGACGGATTTTATCGCGCTTTGTGTTGGAAATATGCGGTTGCGAAGCGCTGTGGACGTCCAGCAATATTATTGAAGACAGCATTGAGGTCGTGCGTAAAACGGTCGGCACCGATCAAGTAATTTTGGGTTTGTCCGGCGGCGTCGATTCGTCGGTAGTTGCGGCGTTGTTGCATAAAGCCATTAAAGACCAGCTGACCTGCGTTTTTGTCGATACCGGTTTGCTGCGTTTGCACGAAGGCGATCAGGTGATGGCGATGTTTGCCGAACATATGGGTGTTAAAGTGATTCGGGTAGACGCTGAACAGCGCTATTTGGACGCGTTGAGCGGAATTAATGATCCTGAACAAAAACGCAAGATTATCGGTAGTTTGTTTATTGAAATCTTCGATGAAGAAGCGGCGAAAATAACCGATGCCAAATGGCTGGCGCAAGGCACGATTTATCCGGATGTGATCGAATCGGCCGGTGCCAAAAGCGGCAAGGCGCATTTGATCAAGTCGCATCACAATGTCGGCGGTTTGCCGGAAAATATGCTGTTAAAACTGGTTGAGCCGTTGCGTGAGTTGTTCAAGGATGAAGTCAGGAAGTTGGGCGTGGAGTTAGGTCTGCCCGCGGATATGGTTTATCGTCATCCGTTTCCCGGTCCCGGTTTGGGCGTCAGGATTTTGGGCGAAGTGAAAAAGGAATATGCCGATTTATTGCGTCAGGCCGATGCTATTTTTATTGAAGAGCTGTATCGTCATGATCTTTACGACAAAGTCAGTCAGGCATTTGCGGTATTTTTGCCGGTCAAGTCGGTTGGCGTGATGGGCGATGGCCGCCGCTATGATTATGTGATTGCGATACGCGCGGTTGAAACCATCGATTTTATGACCGCTCGCTGGGCGCATTTGCCGTATGAATTTTTGGATCTGATTTCCCGCCGTATTATCAATGAAGTTCCGGGTATTTCCCGCGTCGCTTACGATATCAGCGGCAAGCCTCCCGCAACCATCGAATGGGAATAAACTCCGCTACCGATGAGGCCTGGATGCGCTATGCGATCAGGTTGGCGCAACGGGCCGAGCGGCAAGGCGAAGTGCCGGTCGGCGCTATCGTGGTTAAGGATGAGCGATGTATTGCGGAAGGCTGGAATATTCCGATAACCAGCCATGATCCGACCGCCCATGCGGAGGTGGTTGCGTTACGGGGCGCTGGCATTCAGGTTGCAAACTATCGATTGAACGATGCGACTCTATACGTGACTTTGGAGCCCTGCGTAATGTGCCTAGGCGCGATGAGCCATGCCCGGATTAAGCGGCTGGTGTTCGGCGCGTATGATTCTAAACGGGGCGCGGTGTGCAATGCATTGAGTCTGACCGATGCGAGCTTTTTAAATCACCGGATCAGTTGGGACGGCGGAGTACTGGAAACGGAATGTTCGGAAATGTTGAGGGATTTTTTTAAAGCCAGGCGATAACGGTTCGATTATCGGCGGGTTCTGTTCTTTTATGGAAGCCCTCCCTGGAAAGAAGCATAAGTATCTACACAAGTACCAGCTCCTTCTCCCTTGACGGAGAAGGTTGGGATGAGGGGGATATAAAGGGTTGTTTTTATTCTCCTCATCCCAACCCTCTCCAGCAGGAGAGGGAGTTAGACCGCTTTGTAACTATTTGTATTTATAATACAAAAAAGTTGTGTTGATGCTTATGGGAAAGAAGGGAGGGCAAAAGCCGTAAATAGTTAATATATTGATAAAAACATCAAATCAGTCGGAAAGATCAGGACTCCCTTAACTGTTTGTAGGCATTAATCAATGCATTAGTCGAGCAGTCATGACTGTCGATGATTTGGTCGTTTTGAAGTTCGGGCAGGATGACTTTGGCGAGGGTTTTGCCTAACTCTACACCCATTTGGTCGAATGAGTTAATGTTCCAGATGACGCCTTGAACATAAATTTTATGTTCATAAAATGCAATCAATGAGCCTAAGGTCTTGGGTGTCAGTTTACTAAATAAGAAGGAATTGGAAGGCTTGTTGCCATCGAATACTTTGGAAGCTACCAACACTGTGTCGGCTTGGTCCTCGGGCGATAATTCCAGTTTAACTTCTTCGGCGGTTTTGCCTTTCATCAAGGCTTCCGGTTGGGCGAGAAAATTTGAAATCAAAATGTCGTGATGGTCGGGTAGCTTGTACTGGCTGTTTGCGGCGGCAAGGAAGTCGCAAGGTATCAGTTTGGTGCCTTGGTGGATAAGCTGGAAAAAGGCGTGTTGACCGTTGGTGCCGGGCTGGCCCCAAATAATTTGACCGGTGCTGTAATCTACATGCTCGCCATTAAGGTCTATGCTTTTACCGTTGCTCTCCATGTCGCCTTGCTGAAAATAATCGGCGAAATAAAGCATGGTTTGATCGTAGGGCAATAGCGCATGGGATTCGGCATTGTAGAAATTGTTATACCAAATGCCGAGCAAGCCCATGATGACCGGTATGTTTTTTTCAAAAGGCGTGGAGCGGAAATGTTCGTCAACTTCATAAGCGCCTTGTAAAAGCTCCTCGAAGTTATCCATGCCGACATATAAAGCGATGGATAAGCCTATGGCTGACCAGAGTGAATAGCGTCCGCCAACCCAATGCCTGAATTCAAACATATTATTGGTATCTATGCCGAATGCGGCAACATTTTCGGTATTTGTAGAAATGGCGACAAAATGCTGGGCAATAGCCTGTTGATTTTTTGCTTTATCAAGAAACCAGCTTCGAGCCGACTGTGCATTGGTCATGGTCTCTTGCGTGGTAAATGTTTTAGAAGCGATCAAAAACAGCGTGGTTTCCGGGGATAAATGCTTTAGCGTTTCAACAAGATCGGCTTGATCGACATTGGAGACAAAATGAACCTTTAATGCTTCAGAAGCATAAGGGGTAAGGGCGGTCGAAACCATCTTCGGTCCTAAATCGGAGCCGCCTATGCCAATGTTAACGATGTCGGTAATGGCTTTGCCGGTATAGCCTCTCCATTCGCCTGAGCGAACCCGAGTGCTGAAAGTTCGCATTTGGGCCAGAACGCTGTTGATTTGCGGCATCACATCCTGCCCGTCAACGTAAACAGGCTGATTGCTTCTGTTGCGTAAAGCGGTATGCAGAACGGATCTGTGCTCGGTATTGTTTATTTTTGCCCCGCAAAACATGGCCTTGATTTTTTCTTTCAGTCCGGCATGTTGGGCAAGGTTAATCAGCAAAGGCAGGGTTTGGTCGGTTATTCTATTTTTGGAGTAATCAAAAAGGATGTCGTTAAAACGGAGAGAAAATTTGGAGTGACGATTTTTGTCAGCATTGAAGCTGTCACGTAGCAGGATGTTTTTGGTTTCGTCGTGGTGTGATTTTAAAGCGGTCCAGGCTGTAGAGGTGGTCAAGGATGACATGCGTAAAGCTCCGTTTTTGAAAAAAAGATAGTTTAAGTCTACGAAAAGCAGGAAAGGATAGCAATAGTACAGCAGCGCATTACCTTTTGCTTATATAATAGCGTTTGTAGATTGATCTCCCATCAATTCCTTTATCTGGCTAAATCTATGTGCTAGAGTTGTCAATTGCTGTGGGTCAAAAATACAGCATAAGACGCTTGTTTTTGATTAAGTTCAAACGGTATGGGCGTTTATTTTTTCATAATAATAATTTATCAAACTGGAAGGCATTATGAATAGTACACATATTTTAAGAAAGGGTTCCCTGGTACTTCTAGGATTGTTATTTTCCGCAACGCTATGGGCGCACGGTGGAGCCGCGGGTACCGATACCGATCAATGTAAATTTGAGCTGGAACCGGGGCATTGGCTGCATTATACCGCTTATCAGCCTAACGCATTTCCCGCTGAAGATTTTTGCGCCAATATTCCCCGCGATAAAGAAATGACTTTACTTGTGTTCGATTATCAGGATATGAAATATCGTGACATGTCAGTTGAGTTTGAAGTGACAAAAGAACCGGAAGGAACTAGCGTATTCAAGCTGCCTGCGGCAAAGCATAAAAAAGGCACGGTTGAATTAAAATTACCAAACGGCGTACCCGAGCCGGGCAAATACCTGATTCATATTACTTTGGTTCCCGATTCGGGCGATAGATTGGATGCGCACATGGGCTTTAAAGCCGGTGGCGGTCCAGCTGTGAGCAAAAATAATCTGCTCTTGTATGCATTTTTCGGATTAGCCGGTCTCTATGTCGTTTACCTGTCACATGCAGGCTTCAAACGCAAGGTGGATGAAATAATAGCGAATATTAAAGGTTAAACAACCATTTGAGTCTCGCTAGGGTCTGTCGATGCCATTTGCCGTTATTCTGAATGGTATGGCATCATCGCTTAAATAACCCGCTTTTAGTGCCTACAAGGATGTAGGTGGGGGTTTAACAGCGAAAGCTTTGATTTTTTGAATAAGATGAGGAAATGAATAATGGTGAAGTTATTATCGGCTGGAGCACTGATTTTTCTTTTTTCCGCGCCTGTATCGGCAGTGGAGTATCAAGATCATGATGGGATGCTCATGGATCACGGTGATGGCCATTTAATGGACATGGCCGGAGGCATGGTTATGGGCCAAAATACCAGCACATTGCCGGGTGGCTGCGACAGTATCGCTGAGAGCAAGGAAATTACTGTGCATGCCGGTCATAAATATGCCGAGAAATTTCCGGGAAGAATGTTTGCATTCGATACTCAGGAATTTAATTTTAAGCCGTGCACCAAATTGACTGTGCATTTCATCAATGATGATAATGTTCGTCATCAATGGATGATGCATGGCTTGCCTAAGTATTTATACCCCAAAGGCATGTTCCATTTGGAAGTCTCCGGTCCCGCCAAAATTTCCGGAACATTGATTCTGCCTCCCGGCGATAAAACTTATCTGGTGCATTGCGACATTGCGCAGCACATGGAAAAAGGCATGAAAGCCCAATTGAAAGTGGGCAAAGGCGATGGTGACCTACCCAGTATTCCCGGCGTGACGGCTTATGTCGTAGCCGATGACTATAAAGGAAGTTTGCCTGCGGTGATGGCCGCAGTTGCTGCGGCCGCTGAGGCGGTACCGGCTGTTGTCGCCAAGAAGCCGGCTCCGGTCGAGCAACCGCCAAAAGAAGATTCTTTTATTTCCGGCGTTACTGTGATTGGTTTGGCGATAGGTCTGGTGCTTGCTCCGTTTTTAGCCAAAAAGTTTAAAGGTATGAGCGCATCGGAGGTGGTCGCCACTCTTTTTGACATGCTGAGGACAGGAATCGATCAGCTTGTAAAATTGCTGTCTAAACTGGTCAAGCTGGTTGCTTCCAATAAAAATAAAATATTGCCGGGAAGTTAAATTCGGCCAATATAAAAACCCCTGCGCTCTTTGAGCCCAGGGGTTTTTTTTGAGAGAAAAAAGTGCAAGACATCGGTTTTGAAATAGGCGGGCTGTTTACCAGCGCATTCATCTCGTCAACGTTAGCGCCGGGCGGCTCGGAAGCGGTTTTGGCTTATATGGTAGCGGCCGGGCATTATCAGGTTGAGCTTTTGATCATCGTTGCGACCATAGGTAACACGCTGGGCGCCATGACAACATGGGGCTTGGGCGTGCTGGCGGCTAAAAAATTCCCGGCTGCTGAGCTGCTCTCGGAAAACAAACAAAAAGCGCTGGATGTACTAAGAACGAAAGGTATTTGGACGCTGTTTTTTACTTGGCTGCCGGTGGTTGGAGATGCCTTGTGTTTTGCCGGGGGATGGCTAAAGCTACCGTTCTTTCAAGCCTGTTTAATTATACTGCTGGGTAAACTTGGCCGATATGCGGTTATAGCTTGGCTGTTTATCTGAAGTTAAGCTAGAGCTGTGTACTAACTTAAAAAAGTTAATTGCTTCTACGTTTATATGAAACTTAGAAAAATTTAAAAGGGGTCTTTGTGCTGCGCTATTTTCCACATGTTAACGTCGATTATGCCCATAGAAAACGCGACTATTATATAGCGGCGTTTACATTTTTTTGCGTGGCGGTCTGCTTAATCAGCGATGCAAATGCGACCTTGGAAAAGCAAAATGCCTTGGGTGTTTGCGCCTGGGTGTTCCTGGTCGGATGGCTGCTTGGAGAAGATAGGGAAACGAGAATGCAGGTTGCGATTGCCGTTATTTTTGCCACTATCGGTGAGCATTTTGCCTCGCCTTATATGGGGGGCTACACTTATCGATTTGAGAACGTGCCGGCTTATGTTCCACCCGGTCACGGCTTAGTTTATTTAACCGCTGTTGCGCTCGGTCGTTCCGGCTTATTTCTGCGTTATGCCAGACAAATCGCTACATTTGTAGTATTGGTGTGCGGCGCATGGTCAATATGGGGAATTAGCGGCTATGCCAAGCAAGGCGATTCGGTAGGTGCATTATTGTTTTGCGTTTTTTTGGCTTACCTTTTTAAAGGCCGCTCTCCGATGGTTTATCTGGCCGCTTTTTTTATTACTACTTGGCTAGAGTTAATCGGTACTGCGGTTGGAACTTGGAAATGGGCGGCTATCGATCCGGTTTTGGGCTTGCCTCAGGGGAATCCGCCCAGTGGCGTTGCGGCTTGGTATTGCTTAGTTGATGCGGTCGCCATGGGAGGAGCTGCTCCTGTGTTGCATGGTTTTGCCAAAGTGTTAAATTACCTAAAAAATCAGGGTATTGCGTCTACGAGTGGTTGATTAAAGCTTGGTGATCGGCTTTTGGTTCAGTATGAAAACGACACACAATAGGTGGAAAAATGGCAAAAATAACGCAGTTATCGCAGCTGGATTTAAACGGGACCTATACTTACGCGGATTATTTGACCTGGCAGTTTGATGAAGCGCTTGAATTAATTAAAGGTAAAATAATGTTGATGTCGCCGGCACCTAATGTTGCACATCAAAGTATTTCTGTGCATTTAACCGGGATTTTATATCAGTTTTTTAAACATAAAGATTGCCGGCTTTTCGTTGCGCCCTTTGACGTGCGTTTATATGATAAAAATAAATCCAGGGTGGCTAATCAAGATATTTACACGGTAGTCCAACCCGATTTATGCGTCATTTGCGATAGTAATAAGCTCGATGCGCAAGGTTGTTTAGGTTCACCCGATTGGATCATTGAAATTTTATCCAAAGGGAATTCTAAAAAAGAAATGCAGATAAAATATGAACTGTATCAGGAAAATGGCGTGATGGAATATTGGCTGGTCTATCCAGTTGAACAGTCTGTTTATCAATTTATCCTTGATGCGACAACGCAACAATATAAATTGTTTAAAATGTATCCCGGCATCGGTAAGGCGAGTTCGTATTTATTTCCCGATTTGGACATCGATTTACAGGAAGTGTTTGCCGAGTAGTCAGGTGCGCAGGCTCTATATTCTCGGGTGCGCCGTTTATAACGCCGGCTCCTCCGCCTGACACTACCTACTTCCATTGCCTTATATAATGAATAGCAAGCAAGCGTTACCACCAAAGCCGGCAAAAATAGTAGTAATCGCCATGCGGTTTCTCGGCGATGTGCTGCTGACGACGCCATTAATACGCTCGCTACGACAGGCTTATCCCGATGCTCGAATTGATGTGCTGGTGTTTAGCAGCACCGCATCCATGCTCGAAGGCAATTCGGATATCGACCAGATTATTACTACCCCTAACCGTCCCAAATTTAGTGATTATCGGCACTTAGTCCGGCGATTGTTTCGGCGCTATGACCTTGCTGTCGCGACGCAGGCTGGAGATCGTCCCTTTCTATACACATTGCTCGCAGCGCCATTGCGGGTTGCGGTAGTGCCCCCGAAAAACGCCACCGGCTGGTGGAAGCGTTTCTTCGTGCAACACTGGGCTGAGTATGACGGCAGCCTGCACACGGTTTTACAACACCTGAAATTACTGGATTTAATTAATGTACCCCGGTGTTTTTCCTTGGTGCCGCCGCAACTTGGCAATACTCAGCATTTAGCGAAGCAATTTCCTTTCTTGAGGGATAATGCCGGCTACGCCGTGCTGCATCCGCATCCGCAGTGGACCTACAAGCAATGGACCGTGGAAGGTTGGCTAGACGTCGGTTCCTATCTTAAGAAGTTGGGATTGAAACTGGTTCTTTCGGGAGGTCCCGCTCCGGAAGAGGTTGACTATGTCGCCACTATTCAGCGTCAACTTCCCGAAGATACGATTAATCTGGCCGGACAGGTTTCGTTGGCGCAGTTGGCCTATATTATCGCTCAAGCAAAACTCTATATCGGCCCTGATACCGGCATAACTCACTTGGCCGCCGCAACCGGTATTCCGGTGATTGCGCTTTATGGTCCAACGAACCCGGCAATATGGGCGCCTTGGCCTTGCGGGTTTAATCAAACTACCAATCCCTTTGCTAAAACAGGTAGTCGACAGCTTAATAATATTAGCTTGATCCAAGGTGAAGGCGATTGTGTGCCTTGTCATTTAGAAGGATGCGACCGGCATCGACAAAGCCGAAGTTCATGCCTCGATACATTGCCCGCTGAACGGGTTAAGCAAGCCATCTCGGAAATTTTAACGTCTTCGCCAAGATAGAGAGCCCTCCGGGTAAAATCGACAACAATCGGCGCAACAGAAATTTAAGATTAAGGTTAAAATGCCGCTTGGAATGTCACTCTTCTGTTATTCTCAATAAATATGAATATTAATAATAACTTAGCCTGTCGGATACAACTGCAATTATTAAATTTCGGAAGAGTTCTGATCGCTTTATTTATCTTCTCGATTTATTTTTCAACCAGTTTAGCGGTGATCTGTTCGGTTATGCTGGGTTTGTTATGGTTGCTTTCCGCCCAATTTATGGATCTGCCCGCCGTTTTAAAAAAATACCCGGTGGCGTTATGGGCGTTGCTGCTGTATGGGTGTTTTATCGTCGGTTTGAGTTACGGCAATGCACCTGATAGCGATGCTTTTTCGATGGTAAGTAAATATCGAGAGTTGTTTTTCATACCCATTTTAATTTCATTTCTAATAACCGCGCGTAATCGGTATTGGGCATGGCGTACCTTTATTGCGGCTTCAGTGATTACATTGTTAATCTCGTACTTAATGAATTTTGGCGTTCTTAATGTCAATGAACTAGGCGATCCCAGTTTTAAGAGCCGAATTACTCATGGGATTTTTATCGCTTTCTTTGCTTTTTTTTGCGCGCACCGGTTTTATGACGATAAGCGTTATGCAAAACTGTATTTAACGCTGTTCATATTGTGTATTTACAATCTCTTCTTTGTGATAGAAGGCCGTACCGGACAGCTCATTGTGGTCGGCTTAATTTTATTATTTACCCTACAGCGGCTGACCATTAAAAAATGCTTGTTTGCCGCACTTATTGTTGCTGTATTGCTGACGCTTTTTCTTAACTTCTCCGATAAAGCCGGCCGAATTAACGAAGGCGTTGCCAATACTCAAGCTTTTTTGCAGCCTGTTCCCGAACAAACCGAATCTTCTATGGGGCAGCGCTATACTTTTTGGAAATATTCATTAAAACTCATGGCTGAAAAGCCTTTGTTGGGGCATGGTACCGGTAGTTTTGCTAAAGAATATCAACGCATTGCTGCGGGCGAGCCGTTTATAACGAAAAACCCCCATAATGAATTTCTGATGATCGGTGTTCAACTAGGTTTATTGGGGTTGCTGGTGTATTTGGGCTTTCTTGCCAGTCAGTTTTATTACGCCGGAAAATTGCCCGATCAAGAAAAATGGTTGGCTCAAGGGCTGTTGATGTCCTTGGTTATTAGCAGTCTCTTTAATACGCCTTTTTTTGATCACACCGAAGGACACTGGTATGCCGGCATGATAGCTTTGTGTTTTGCCGCTCTGGGTTCAGACGATAAAGTGATAGCGAACCATGCTTAGCGTCATCATCATCACTAAAAATGAAGCGTCTCATATTGGCCGTTGCTTGGAATCGGTGGCCTGGGCCGATGAGGTCATCGTGCTGGATTCAGGCAGTGACGACGATACCGTAGCGATTTGTCGGCACTATACCGATAAGGTTTATCAAACCGACTGGCCGGGTTTCGGTATTCAGAAACAGCGCGCACTGGATAAAGCGGTCGGAGATTGGGTTTTATCTGTAGATGCCGACGAAGTTGTCACGCTTGAGTTAAGGGCGGAAATCGAACAAGCGCTTCAGCAAGAGCATTATCAGGGTTATCAAATTCCCCGTCTTTCCAGCTATTGCGGCAAACAAATGCGGCATGGCGGTTGGTGGCCCGACTATGTATTAAGATTGTTTCGCCGTGATTGCGGGCGATTTACCGATTCCGTTGTGCATGAAAGCATTATTGTGCAAGGGCAGCTTGGCCGAGTCAGTTCGCCGTTGTTACATGATGCCTTTGTCGACTTGGATGAGGTTTTGCATAAAGTAAATTGCTATTCAAGCTTGGGCGCCGCTTTGCTCTATCAGCGCGGTGTCCGTTCATCGTTGAGCAAAGCGCTGTTAAAAGCGCTGTGGACGTTCATTCGCACTTATTGCCTTAAAGCGGCCATTCTGGACGGGCGTCAAGGATTGATGCTGTCGATTTCCAATGCGGAAGGCACTTATTATAAATACCTTAAATTGCTGGAATTGCAAAACCGGCAATCGGTCGCATCGGTTCCTGACCGATTGCGACACTTCCGCCTTCCCTGGCAGTCGAAATAATGAACTTAATCTCAGTCATTGTAACCACCTATAACTGGCCGGCCGCATTAGAGCTTTGTCTGGACAGTTTGTTTGCCCAGCACGATAAAGCGTTTGAAATTATTATCGCCGACGATGGCTCCACCTTTGCCAATCAGGCGCTGGCCCAGGTTTATTGCGCTAAAAGCCCGGTGCCTATTCAATATGTGCATCATGAGGACCAGGGATTTAGAGCGGGAACCATCAGGAATAAAGCGGTGGCAAGCAGCCAAGGCGACTATCTGTTGTTTATCGATGGAGACTGCGTTTGCCGGGCTGATTTTATCGCCCGGCATCGGCAGTTGGCGGAATCCGGATATTTTGTACCCGGAAACAGGGTGTTGTTAAGCGAATCGTTTACTCAGGAAGTTATTGAAAAGCGGATTTCATTGCAGCGAAAATCGCTGAGTTATTTTATTTTTCTTTGGATGCAAAGAAAAATCAACAGAATCTCTGCTTTTATCAAGCTGCCCTTGGGCAGGATAAGAAAGTTGCAGCCTAAGAAGTGGCAAAAGGCGATGACGTGTAATTTGGCGCTCTGGAAGAACGATTTTTTACAAGTGAATGGTTTTGATGAGCTGTTTGAAGGTTGGGGATTCGAAGATTCCGATTTGGTTATTCGCTTGATACATGCCGGTATTAAACGTAAGGAAGGACGATTTGCAGCGCCTGTGCTGCATCTCTGGCATCGTCATCATGATAAAAGCAAGCAAGAGCTTAATTATCAACGCTTACTGGAGCGCTTGGCGCGGCAGGATTTTATAGTCGCAAGGAAAGGCGTTTCCCAGTATTTTCATAAGACTGAACGGTCGGCTTTACAACGATGAGCGTTTTATCCATTTACTGCCGGAAACGCTATATATTCTGAAAGCCGGCCGTTACTTGGTTCGGCAAATAAAGTATTCAACAAAATGAACAAAAATCCTAAAGCAAGTACTCAAATATATAAGCGGCTATTAACCTATGTAAAGCCGCATCGCGGCCTTTTTGCTATCAGTATCCTCGGTTTTCTGATGTATTCGGGTACTCAGACTTTATTTGCAGCATTGATTAAACACATCATCGATACGTTACAAACCGAGACGCGCGAGGGTATGAATTATTTGCCGTTGTTGTTTAGCGGGTTAATTGTCGTGCACGGGATTGGCGCTTATTTGGGCAATTATTTTCTGGCTAAAGTATCGACCAATGTCGTTCACGCCTTGCGCTGTGAAATTTTCGATCAGTATACGCGCTTGCCGACGGCTTATTTCGATGCGCATAACAGCGGTTACATGATTTCAAGAATAACCAATAATGTGGGTCAAGTCACCCAAGCCACCACGGATGCGGTCCGCACTTTTGTGCGTGAAGGTTTTACTTCGATAGGTTTGTTGATCTATTTGTTTTACTCAAACTGGATGTTGTCGCTGGTTTTTGTTGCGATAACGCCGATTATCGTGGTGCTGGTCAGTTATGTCAGTAAGCGGCTTCGGAAAATCAGTAAAAGGATACAAGAATCGATTGGCGATATGACCCATATTACCTCGGAATTGGTCGGCGGACACCGGGTCGTGCGCAGTTACGGCGGCGAAGAATACGAGCGTCGGCGGTTTTTAGAGAGCAGTTTATATAATCGCAGCCAGTCGTTGAAACTGGCTACTACAATGGCGATACACAATCCGATCATGCAGTTTATTATCGCTGTCGCGTTATCGTTTTTAATGTATATGGCTTTGTTTTTTATGAAGCAAGCCAGTGTCGGCGAGTTCGTCGGCTACTTGACGGCGGCTTTTTTATTGCCACGCCCTATCAGGCAGTTAAGCGATGCCAATGGCGATATTCAAAAAGGCATCGCAGCGGCTGAGTCGTTGTTTGAGATTCTCGATGAGCCGGGCGAATCGGATGAAGGTACCTATCAGCCGGAAAGATGTCAGGGCGCTTTGGAGTTTAAAAATCTGTCGTTTCACTATGCAGGCGCCAATGAACCGGCGTTGATCGACATTAGTTTTAAAGCCGAGCCGGGGCAGACAATTGCGCTGGTCGGCGCTTCCGGCGGCGGCAAAAGTACGCTGGCCAACTTGGTTTCCCGTTTTTATCCGCATGATACCGGCGAGATATTGCTGGACGGTGTGGAAATTAATCAGTATCAGCTGGCAAATTTAAGACAACAGTTGGCGCTGGTCAATCAGCAAGTCACCTTATTCAATGATACGATAGCTAATAACATAGCCTACGGAGCCCTTGCAACGGCATCCAGGGCGGCAATAGCTAAAGCGGCGACAGATGCTTATGCGATGGAATTTATCGCCAAGCTCGATCAAGGGCTGGACACCGAGATAGGCGAGAATGGGGTTAAATTGTCCGGAGGGCAACGGCAAAGACTAGCCTTGGCCAGGGCGTTGCTGAAAGATGCGCCGATCCTGATATTGGATGAGGCCACATCGGCGCTCGATACCGAATCGGAACGCTATATACAGGCGGCTTTGCAAAAAGTCATGAGCAACCGGACGACGCTGGTTATTGCGCATCGGCTATCGACTATTGAAAGCGCCGATATGATTTTGGTGATGGATCATGGGCGGATTGTGGAAAGAGGATCTCATCAGGAGCTTATTGCAAAAAGAGGCGCTTATGCGCGGTTGCATTCGATGCAATTTAAAGAGCATGCCAAAGACAACGATTCCGCTATTTCTACTGAGCTGCCAAGTTCAGACCTTGCTGAGAGGGCATTATTTTGAAAACATTTATTTCCGAGCTCGAACAGCATCGAGCCATGATGGAGCGGTTGGCCGCTTGTTCCGATGCGATTGAAGCGGCCGGCGAGTTGCTGATTAATACATTAAAGCAAGGAGGCAAAATAGTGTTGTGCGGCAACGGCGGTAGTGCCGCAGATTGTCAGCATATTGCTGCGGAGTTGGTCATGCAATATCAAAAAAGCCGTAAGGCGCTGGCTGCGATTGCATTGACCACGGATAGTTCAATATTAACCGCGCATTCCAACGATTTTGGCTTTGATACGGTTTATTCCCGTCAGGTTGAGGCTATTGCCAATGAAAAGGATTGTTTGATTGCGAGTTCCACATCGGGGAATAGCAAAAATATAGTAAATGCGGCAAAGGCCGCAAGGTTGAAAGGTATGGCTGTTATCGGATTAACCCGGCGTGACGGCGGCGAGCTGATCGGTCTGGTTACGCATTCGGTTATTGTGCCGTCGGCTGTGACGGCACGAATTCAGGAAGCGCATATATTAATTGGTCACTGGTGGTGTGGTGTTATTGACGATTGCATGGAGCAATTGCCGAGAGCAACGCAGGATGCGGTTGCCGAGGAGGCTTATTAATGTTGGCGGCAGTACCTGAATTTGGAAAGGCTTATTCTTGCAGCAGAACTAAAAAGAAAAAGTAAAGAAGGGTTACTTCATCCAACCGAAGTACAAATTATCGTGGGCAAACCTGCATCTTTTTCCGATTTAGCATTAAAT